>Ga0187781_10002233_pt1 | contig 14781 bp, 10 predicted proteins | sample 0715_SJ02_MP02_2_FD_132447 | JGI IMG/M metagenome (GOLD analysis project Ga0187781, IMG submission 132447) | Tropical peat soil microbial communities from peatlands in Department of Meta, Colombia - 0715_SJ02_MP02_20_MG | ecosystem: Environmental > Terrestrial > Soil > Wetlands > Peat | place...
CCGCGTCGTAGGTGGCGAGCCCGTGGTCGTAGAGGCCAAGCGGGCTCCGCCGGCCGACGATCTCGAGGCCGCCGCCCGGCGTGAAGCGCAACCGCACCTCGCCCGTCACGAAAGCCTGCGTGCTCGCCATGAAGGCCGAGAGGGCCTCGCGCAGCGGCGAGTACCAGTAGCCGTCGTAGGCGAGCTCGGCGAAGCGAGGCTCGAGCCGCGCCTTCTCGTGGGCCACGTCCCGCTCGAGCGTCATCCCCTCGAGGTCGAGGTGGGCGGCGATGAGGGCGAGCGCCCCTGGGCACTCGTAAACCTCGCGGCTCTTGATGCCGACTCGGCGCCCCTCCACCATGTCGACCCGCCCGAACCCGATCGAGCCGGCGGTGGCATCGATCCGGTTAATGAGCTCGACGAGGTCGAGCCGTTCGCCGTCCAGGCTGACGGGCACCCCGCCCTCGAAGCCCACGACGACCTCGGACACCTCGGTCGCCGTCGGCACGGTGCGGGTGAACACGTCGGCCGGTGGCGCCGCCCAGGGGTCCTCGAGGATCCCGCACTCGATCGAGCGCCCCCAGAGGTTCTCGTCGATCGAGTAGATGCGGTCGCGGGAGATCGTGATGGGGAGGTCGTGTTTCTCGGCGTAGTCGATCGTCTGCTCCCGCGTCATCCCCCAGGTGCGCACGGGGGCGACAATTTCGAGGTCAGGGGCGAGCGCCCGCGTGGCTACGTCGAAACGCACCTGGTCGTTGCCCTTGCCGGTGCAGCCATGGGCGACCGCCACGGCGCCGAACCGCCTGGCGTTCTCCACGAGGTGCTTGACGATGAGCGGCCGCGACAGGGCCGAGACGAGCGGGTAGCGACCCTCGTAGCGGGCATTGGCCGCCAGCGAGGGCATGAGGACGTCGTGGGCGAACTCCTCCTTTGCATCGACGACGATCGCCTCGATGGCGCCGGCGGCCCGGGCGCGCTCTGGCAGGGGGGAGAGATCGCCGCCCTGGCCGACATCGACGGCGACGGCGATGACCTCGTAGCCGAGCTCGGCCCGGAGCCAGTGCACGGCCACGGACGTGTCGAGGCCTCCTGAATATGCGAGCACCACGCGGGGTCCCATGTGATCCGACCTTCCTCTCCGGCGCCTCCGCGCCGTCCCCTCGGCTGGCGCCGAGCGTACCGACTCCTTCACCTGCTGCGATTCGTGCCGTTCTCGCCCGACCCGCCCGCGCCACCGGGTGCGAGCCGCCCGGTGGCCTCGGCGGCCCGCCGGCGCCTAGAGGCCGGCCATCTCCGCCAGCCGGTCCGCCAGCTCAGCTCCGCCGCTCTCGGCCGCCGCCACGACGAGAACCGTGTCGTCTCCGGCGACCGTCCCGATCACCCCTTCGACACTCGTGCGGTCGAGGGCGGAGGCCACCACGTGAGCCGAGCCCGGTGGCGTCCGCAGGACGACGATGTTGCCCGACGAGGCCATGTCGACGACCCATTCGCCCAGCACTCTGCGCAGGTGCTCGGTCGGCACGACCTGGTCCTTCGGCAGCTCGGCGAGGGCGTAGACCGTGCGCTCCATCCCCGGGACGCGCACCTTGAGGGCGCCGATCTCCTCGAGATCACGCGACACCGTTGCCTGCGTGGCGTAGATGCCCTCCGCCGACAGCAAGTCGGCAAGCTGCTCCTGGCTCGTCACGGTGTGGTCCGTGAGGAGCTGGCCGATCACGTGCCGTCGCCGTGCCTTCGACACCCTCCTGCTCGCCTCGCCCCCGTCGGCGGCGGCCTCGCCCCCGTCGGGGACGGGACTGATCCGAGCCCCGCGCGCCTCGCTCATACCGGTACCTCCAACCTGTGATCCCCGTGCAGCCCGCTGGCTTCCGCCTCCAGCATGAGGAACTCGAACAGCCCTCGGGTGGCGTGCATCCGATTCGTCGCCTGCTGCCACACGAGGCTGTGTGGTCCGGCAAGCACCTCGGCGGTGATCTCCTCGCCGCGGTGCGCCGGCAGGCAGTGGAGCACGATGGCGTGAGCAGCCGCCCTGCCCACAAGGGCCTCGTCGACGGTGTAGCCGGCGAAGGCGGCGCGCCGGGCGTCGGTCTCGTCCTGCCCCATCGACACCCAGACGTCGGTGTAGACGACGTCCGCTCCGGCCACGGCCTCCTCCGGGGAGGCGCACGCCTCGACGCGCCAGGCGGCGGGCACCCCGCCGGACCCGTCCTCGAGCCCGTAACCGGGCGGGGCGGCGACGCGCACGCTCGCCCCGAGGGCCGACGCCGCCCCGACGAGCGAGCGACAGACGTTGTTGGCGTCGCCCACATACGCGATGACGCGGCCGTGCAGGCTCCCGAAGTGCTGTTGGATCGTGAGGACGTCTGCGATCGCCTGCAGGGGGTGCTCGCGGTCGGAGAGCAGATTGACCACAGGGACGTTCTCGCCGGCGCCGTCCAGGCTGGCGGCCATGCGCTCCAAGGTGGCGTGACGCTCGACCCGGGCGGCGAGGATGACGTGGTAGCAGGCCAAGGTGCGGGCGACGTCTTCGGCCGTCTCGCGGGTGTCGATGCCCACCTCGTCGGCGCGGATGGTGACCGGATGGCCCCCGAGCTGGACGACCGCCATCTCGCAGGCGTTGCGAGTCCGTGCCGACGGACCCTCGAACACGAGGGCCACGCCGAGACCGGTGAGCAGGCGCGAGGCCGGCGGGGAGGACGAGCGGTGGAGCACGTCGGCCAGCTCTTCGGGACGAAGGTCGGAGATCGTGAGCAGGTGGCGTGTCACCGGAGCCCCCCGAGGACGGACCGAAGGATGGCGACGGCTTGGTCGATCTCGGCATCGGAGACCGTGAGCGGCGGTGCCAGGCGGACGACGCCCGCCACGGGGGCGTTGACGACGAGACCGCGGGTGAGGGCGGCGGCCACGACTGCCTTGGCGTCGATGCCGGGCGCAAGCACGGCGGCAAGCAAGAGGCCCTCGCCGCGCACCTCCGACACGCCGTCGATGCCGCCAAGCCCGTCGGCCAGCCGCGCGCCCGCACGAGCCGCCAGCGAGGGGGCGTCGATCTCCTCCATCACTTCGAGAGTGGCAAGGGCGGCGGCGCAGGCGAGCGGCTGGCCGCCGAAGGTGCTGCCGTGATCTCCCGGCTGGAAGGCGCCGGCCACCTCCGCCCGCGCCCAGCAGGCGCCGATGGGAAAGCCGTTGCCGAGCGCCTTGGCCACCGTCACGATGTCCGGCCGGATGCCGGCTCGCTGGAAGGCGAACCAGCGGCCCGTGCGTCCAAGCCCCGTCTGGATCTCGTCGGCGATGAGCAGGATGCCGCGCTCGTCGCACAGATCGCGCACGGCCTTCAGGTACCCGGGTGGCGCCGGCACGACCCCGCCCTCTCCCTGGATCGCCTCGAGGAGGACGGCGGCGACTTTTGCCCCGCTCGTGGCCTCTTCGAGCGCCGGCACGTCCCCAAAGCCCACGTGCTCGAAACCCTCCGGCATCGGCTCGAACCCCGCGTGCTTCTCGCTTTGCCCGGTCGCGTGCAAGGTGGCGAGCGTCCGCCCGTGGAACGAGCCCCAGGCCGACACGACGACGTGGCGGGCGCTCTCGCCCGGAGGCGTCGAGCGGCTGAAGTAGCGGCGCGCCAGCTTGATGGCGCACTCGTTCGCCTCCGCCCCGGAGTTCGCGAAGAACACCCGCCCCCCGGCCGCCGTACCGTCGCCGACGAGGCGGTCGAGGGTGCGGGCGAGCCGATCGCCAAGCTCGTTCCCGAACAGGTTGGACACGTGCACGAGCCTCTTGGACTGGCGCTCGACGGCGGCGGCCACCCGCGGATGGGCGTGGCCGAGGGACGTGACGGCGAGCCCGCTCAGGAAGTCGAGGTACTCCTTGCCGTCCGAGTCGCGAAGCACGGTGCCGCTCCCGCTCACGAACGTCACCGGCGCCGCCGCGTACGTCTGCATGAGAGCCGATGCCGGTGCCGTCTCTGTCGTCATCTCGGGACCACCATGGTGCCGACTCCTTCCGGTGTGAGCAGCTCGAGTATGAGGGCGTGCTCGACGCGGCCGTCGAGCACGTGGGCGCTGGCGACGCCATGACGTACCGCCCGCGCGCAGGCCTGCGCCTTCGGGATCATGCCGCCGGCGATCACGCCCGTGGCAACGAGGGCGTCGACGTCGTCGGCGCAGAGCCGGGAGATCAACGTGTGCGAGTCGCCCGGCTCCCGGCGGATGCCATCGACGTCGGTGAGGAACACGAGCTTCTCGGCCTCCAACGATTCCGCCACGGCGCCGGCGACCGTATCGGCATTGATGTTGTAGGCCTGGCCGGCGAGATCGGATCCGATCGTGGCGACCACGGGCACGAGGCCCTCGGCCACGAGGCGGAGCAGGATGGAGGCGTCCACGGAGTCGATGTCGCCGACGTATCCGAGGGAGGGATCCCGCTGCGAGGCCACGATGAGCCCGGCGTCCTCGCCCGAGAGGCCGACGGCGAGCGGGCCGTGAACGTTGATGGCCCCGACGATGTCTCGATTGACCTTGCCGACGAGCACCATGCGGGCGATGTCGAGGGTTTCGGAGTCCGTCACGCGCAGGCCGTCCCGGAACTCGGGCACCTTGCCGAGCCGCTCCATGAGGGCGCCGATCTGCGGCCCTCCGCCGTGCACGACGACGGGGAGCATGCCGATCGAGCGCAGCAGCACGATGTCCTCGGCGAACCTGGAGAGCGAGGCTCGCTCCTCGCCGATGGCGCTGCCGCCGTACTTGGCGACGACGATCCGGCCGACAAAACGCCGGATGTACGGGAGGGCTTCGCACAGCACGGCGGCCTTCGTGGCCACCGGCAGGCGCGCCGCCGCTCGCGAGTGTGTCGTCCCGTCGGCGGCTTCCTCGACACCCCTGGCGGTCACGGCGAGAGCCCAACGAGCGGGAGGCCGGCGGTCTCCGGCAGGCCGAGGGCGACGTTGGCCGCTTGGATCGCCTGCCCGGAGCCGCCTTTGACGAGGTTGTCGATGGCCGAGAAGACGATCACCCAGCCGGTGCGGTCGTCCGCCCGGGCCGTCAGGTGCACGACGTTCGACCCGTAGGCGTCCGCCGTCGACGGCAGCCCGGCCATGACATTGACGAACGGGTCGTTGGCGTAGGCCTCGGTGAGGGTCTGCAGGAGGGACTCGGTCGTGACAGCATGGGCAGGGCGGGCGTAGCAGGTCGTGAGGATTCCCCGCGTCATGGGGGCGAGGTGGGGCGTGAACAGCACCTCGGCACCGATGACCTGCTCCATCTCCGGCGTGTGGCGGTGATCGAGGACGCCGTAGGGCGCGTAGCGCTCGTTGGCGAGCGGATGATGGAGGTTCGCCGACGGCGACTTGCCCGCGCCCGAGGTGCCCGTGGCGCCATCGACGATGATGCCGGTTGCCTGCAGGATGCCTGCGTTCACGAGCGGCCGCAGCGCCACTGCCGCCGCCGTCACGTAGCACCCCGGCGCCGCGATCAAACCTGCGCCGGCGAGCCGTCGCCGGTAGAGCTCGGGAAGTCCGTACACCGCCCTCGGGAGGAGCTCCGGAACGGAGTGCTCCCACCCGTACCAGCGTGGGTAGGCGGAAGCGTCCTGCAGGCGGAAGTCCGCCCCCAGGTCGACGACGAGGCCGACCCGCCCGTAGAGGGCGGACACGACCTCCTGGGAGGCGCCGGACGGCAAGGCGACGAACACGAGGTCGAGCTCCTCGAGGGCGCCGGGATCGAGGCTCTCGACGAGGAGGTCCCGGTAGGCACGCCCGAGGGCCGGGTAGACCTCGCCGATCCTCGTCCCCGCCGTCGAGTCCGCTTGGGCGATGGCGACGTCGAAAACAGGATGATCGGCCAGCAGACGCAGCAGCTCGGCCCCGAGATAGCCCGTCGCCCCGGCGACTCCGCATTTCATCACATCATTATGCAGGGTATTGCATAAGTATGCAAACCGTCGGTGCGACGGCTTTGCACCAGAAGGTCCAGGTCGGGCCGTGATTAGGTGCAAGCGGGGTTTCTGCACCAAAAAGCCGAACGCCCGCGCCAGTAGACATCGGTGCAGGCGTACCCTGCGGCGTGCGTCTGAACTGGATTCGGCGGATACGTCGTCGGCTCCCAAGGGGCTTGGCTGACGTGGGCAAGGTCATGCTGGTCCCTGGCGGTATAGGCGGGCTCTTGTCATGGGTTGCGGCCGTGAGTGCCAGCGATCACAAGCTGCACTACATCGCACCGGCGTCTGTCGTGGAGACGGCGGTCGTGTTGATGGGCGTCCTGATGTGGCTAGCACCAACGCAGCCCGATCCGACGATTGCGGCAGTGGAGAGGGAGCATGCGACGACTCGCGCTCAGATGGAGCAGGAGCATGCCGTCACCCGCAATCAGATTCAGCAACTCACGCAGCTCTTGACTGAGCCTCAGGTCACTGTGGGAGCAACGGGAGCGACTGGGCCACTCCGAGTAGACAACAAGAATCCGATTCTCCCCTACTACCAGCGTGGGACCGCCATCGGTTACAGGCCGTGGGGAACCGGTGTCATCCTGCCGCCTCCCATCGGATCGCCCTACAACCCCCCTGGGAGGATCACCGACGACGAGGAGGAGGGGTGAGTCGATCAGCCTTGCCGCTCCGCGAACTGCGGCATCTCCAGTCCCATCTCGTGAATGGCACCGATCAGGCAGCAAAGGTTGTGCGCTACGACCTTGCACAGGACCTCGTTCATCATGCCTGTGTCGGACTTCGACCGGAGCGAGTCTCCGAACTTCCGCTTGATCATGGAGAAGGTCGTCTCGACGTTCGATCGCTGGTGGTAGCGGGTGAGGAAGGTGTCCCGCTGGTAGGCGAAAAGGTGCTGCATCTTCACCCAGGCGGGCGCCCAGGGAAGGGGCTTCCAGTTCGGCACCGCGGTCACGGCGGCGGCGGCGTCGGGGCCTGCCTTGAACGGGCCGGTGGTCGCTCGGAAGGGAATGTACGGGTTGCCGCCCGCGTCAGCCACGACCTGAAGGTTCTTGCGGCTGGAGTACGCCTTGTCGGCCGTGACGTCGTGGAGGGTGAAGTTGGCGGCGGTGTCGGCTACGAGCTGAGGGAACTGCGGAGAGTCGGCGCCCTTGTAGCCGGTCATCTCAACGGCGGTGACGACGTTCGTGAGCACGCCCGTCATGGCGTGAAGCTTCACCCATTCCCGCTTCGACTGCTCCTTGCCCCACTTGTGGTCGTACCAGCGGACGAAGCGGCTGGTCGTGAAGCCGCTGGAGTCGGCGGCGAAGTCCTGCTCTATTTCCTTCAGCGGCAGGGCCGACAGGGTGACCAGTTCCTTCAAGATCGGCGTCATCTCGGGCGAGCGGAGGTAGCGGAGGACCGAGTTGAAGTGTGGGTCGCTGTCGGTCAGCCCCTTGTCGTGAGCCTCGCGAACGTCGCTGTCGAAGCGGCGAGCCGAGAGCCCGGAGTAGACGCGGGAGATGGCCTCGAAGGCCATGTCGCTCATGGGCAGACGGGGCCGTCCTCGGCCCTGTGGTGCCTGCGGGATGGTCGAGCACAGGTCGGCCAGCATGGGGAGGAACGTCTCCTTCTCGTGGCACTGAGCGGCGTTGTAAGCCGTCCATGCCTGCGTGTAGGTGACCTTGACCTCTTCGGCCACGACTTCTCCGTCGGCGCCGTACTCGCGGCGCACGGTTATCTCCACGGCGAACACGTGCTTGCAGGGAAGGCCGCGCAGCTCATAGTCGGGGCAGTCGCAGCCCCACTGCGAGGCGTCAGCCTCGATCGGGTGGAGGAGGGACACGACATAGGCGCCGTGCCCAGTCTGCGACGGGACGATCCATCCGTGCTTCGACTTGCGAAGCGGCATCGTTGCTGCGATCTGCATTCCTCGAAGCTCTCGTGCATCCATCTCTCTGTACCCTCCGGTATATCCCTAGAGAGAATATACACGAACCGTACCTTGCTGTCTATACCTAGGAGGTATATTCTTGAACTCAGATACCATCGAACTGATAGCGGGGTGCAAGGTGAAGGTGACCGTGGACGCGTGGCGCTGCGAGCGTTGCGAGCACACCTGGGTGCCGAGGGACTGGGACACGGAGCCGCGTGTGTGCCCCAAGTGCAAGTCGCCGTACTGGAACAAACCGCGGCGTCGGCCGAAGGTCTCCTCCAACTAGCGCGAAACGAGGTACCGTTCTCCACCAGTGCGCCCAGCACGACTCGAACGTGCATCCTGAACCTTCAGAGGGGTCCGCTCTTTCCTGTTGAGCTACGGGCGCTGGCTGGCACCGAGGGGGTCGGGGTGCACTCCCGGCCCTCTCGGCGTCAGCCGTTCACCTACTTACAAGGGTGTAACTCACACGGTAAGGGTTCGGGGCCGTGCTGGTGGCGGACCCCATGAGCGACGACGACTTCGCCCGTAGCGACAACCAGACTCTTTGGTTGACCGAGTACCTCACCTTTGCGAGTGCGCGCCTGCTCAGCCGACTTGGCGCAAGCAAGAACGCGCCCTGGGTGAAGCGATACGAGGTCCTATATGCCTTAGCTCGCGCACTGGGCTTCAACCCTGACGACCTGTCCCTGACCGCTCTCAGGGTGCTCGATGGCATGGTGCAACCGCTCGGGGACGCGATGAACGCCCATGGGGATGACTGGGTGAGTTTGCTCCACGAGCAAGAGCACCACCGAATCGTTGCTGCCGCCACCCAGGACCTGACCTTGGGCCAGATGGAGCAGGCGATAAGCGACTTTCGTTGCGGGCGTGAGCGCGTGAATTGTGAGGCCCGCGAGGCGGCAGACGCGCTGCGTGCCATTCTCGATCGCAAGCTGGCCACCCAACTCGTGAAGGTCTTTGCTTCCCAGTCCCGGACAAGGATGAAGCGATGAGAGTTCTGGTGCAGATGGCCGAGTTTGGGTGCAAGGGGCCGTTGTGGTGCAAAGCCCGGTGCGACGGTGCGACGGTGCGACGGTGCGAAGCCCGGGTCCTCGGGTCCTTTATGCACCAAACGGCCTGCCCCGCACCGTGCGAACTCGTGGGACGAGAAGGCTGTCTCTCCCGGGTGACCTCCTCGTCCTGATGACGACGCTGACCGCGAGCTAGTTCGCACCGTTTCCGCGCCGATTCACTGGCGGTGCCGTTGGGGAGCCTCGCACGCAATCAAGGCTTTCGGCCTACAATCGCCCGCGGGAGCCGGCGGCCTCGTTGAGAGGCCCGGATCGGGGGGGTATGCCCGACGTCTTTGTGTCGTACTCGCGGCAGGACTCGCTGTTCGTCACACGCCTGGCTGATGCCATCTCCTCAAGCGGCAAGCAGGTGTGGCTCGACACCGAGGGCATCGAGGACACAGAGGTCTTCCCGCTTGCCATCCGATCGGCGATCGAGTCGTCCGACGCCTTCCTCTTCGTCATCTCGCCTGCCTCGCTCACTTCGCGCTTTTGCGAACAGGAAGTCGATTACGCCGTCTCGCTGAACAAGAGACTCGTGCCTGTCCTCCTCACCCACGTGACCGACGAGGTGCTCCCTGCACCGATCCGGGACCGAAGCTGGATCCCCTTCGACACCGACACCGCATTCGAGGATTCCGTCGACCGTGTGCTCACCGCGCTCGACACCGACCTCGAGCACAGGCGAAATCACACTCGCTGGCTCACCAAAGCCATCGAGTGGGACGGGGAAGGACGTGAGGCGAGCCTTCTCTTGCGCGGCAACGAGCTGCGGGCGGCCGAGCAGTGGTTGGCAGGCACGAGCGAGCGATCCGATCCGGCACCGACGACTCTGCAGCGCGAGCACCTCCTCGCCAGCCGTCAGGCAGCTGGACGGCGGAGCCGCGTTCTCGTCACCGGCAGCCTCGTTGTCAGCCTCGTCGCTGTCGGCCTGCTCGTGTTCGCCCTCATCGCCCGCGGTCAGGCCGTCAACGAGAAGGTGCAGGCGAGCGCGCAGGCTCTTGCCACCGAGAGTGAGAACGATCTCGCCATCGATCCTGAAGCTTCCATCATCCTTGCAATGCGGTCCGTGCAGGAGCGTGCCACCGCCCAGTCGATGCTCGCCCTCAGAGAGTCGCTCGACTCTTCGCCGCTCCTGGCGTCGTTGCCGACGGTGGCGGCACCCACCCTCTGCAACGGGCCGACGCCGGCGGTCGCTTTTGAGCCCGGCTCCGACGAGGTGGCCGAGAACGCCTGCAGCGCCGGCATCCTCCTCACCAACGCCATGGAGGGCGGGAAGGTCGTCCGCCACTTGTCTTCCATCTCGAGTGGGACGGCTCTCTCCTATAACCCGGCCGGCACTCTGCTTGCGCTCGGAACGCTCTGGGGCGTCAGTCTCCTAAGTCCGACGACTGGTGCGGTGGAAAGAGTGCTCCTTTTGGGGAACACTCCGGGCGCGGTGAGCTTCAGCCCGAATGGAGCCTTACTCGGCGCCGCCGCCGACGGCTTCGGGGAGCAGAGCGCCCTCTTCAACGTTGCCACGGGTCATGAGATTCTCCTCGGAGGCTCGGCCAATACCCATGGTTACGCCAGCAACAACAGCTCGCTGTCCTTCACACCGGACGGTCGTTTCGTCGTGGCAGCCCCCGGGGCAGGAGGTGCCACGCCCGTCTACGCCACGGCCTCCGGCGTCCTCGTGCGGACGCTCGACACCGGGCCGGTCAGCCTGGAGGACTACCCCAGCTATACCGCCACGAGCCCGAACAGAAACGTTCCCCTCCTCGCTGTTGCCTTCAACACGGACTCGGGCAACGGTCGAGTCGAGATCTGGAACACCCAAACCTGGAAGGAAGAGTTCGTCCTCACGACGACCGCGGGCGTCCAGTACACCGGGCTTGCCTTCAGCCCCGACGGGAACCGGCTGGCCTTGGCGGAGGCGAACGGCTCAGCCTCCGTCTGGTCCATCCCAGCCAGAAGCGAGATCGTGTCCTTGTCGGGTCAGACGGAAGCCATCGAGTCGATCGCGTTCAGCTCCAACGGAACAGAGGTTGCCACTGGCTCCGACGACGGGACTGTCCGGGTCTGGCGGGCGGTTGGGCCCGAGCTGGCGGATTTGTATCTCAGCGGAAAGATCAAGAGCGTAGGCCTCACGCGTAGTCGTGTCGTCGTGGCATCGCTCGACGGCCGGCAAATCGAGGTCACGGTCTGGAGTCGCTCTTCTCCTCTGGGTACTGCCCCGGCAGAAGTCGGTTCCGGCTTCGTGATCCCGGGGAGCTCATCCTATGACGTCGTCAGCGTGAGCCCCGATGGTAGGTATGTTGCTGACTTCGGCAATACCCCCAACGGCACCTGTGGTTCTCCGCTATGTCCCTCCGGTCTCGTCGACGTCTACGTCGTGGGGTCATGGCAACGCCTTGGTTCCTATCCCGTGGCTGGGGCCGAGGCAATTGCCTGGAGCCCGAACGACGGTGAGTTGGCCGTGGGGGCGCAGGCCCTCGAGGTCGTATCCCTCAAGACCAAGTTGGCCGTGGCATTCAACGTCCCAGGTGCTGAACAGTGTGGAACCGACGGCTCGCCAACCTTCTCGTCGAACGGGAGGATGCTCGCGTGGGCGACGTATTGCGGCAACGTGGCGGTGTTCGATCTTTCGGGTCTGACGGTCGGCCAGCCGGCCGGACAGCTTGTATCTCCGACCTCGTTCTTCGTCCAGGGCCAACCCTCGGGTGTCGCGTTCAACGCCGCCGCCACCCGCCTCGCCATCTCCACCTGGAGCGGCGCTGCCGGCGTCTACGACCCGTTCAGCGGGCGACAGGAGTTCTCCCTCGCGACCTCCTCGAGTGGCGTGACCTCGGTCGCCTATGCTCCCGACGGTCACTATCTGGTTACGACACTTCTCGACGGGCCGGCTGAGGTCTGGGGGGCGGACGGGCGGCTCCAGGGGCAGCTGGAGAGACTTGACCAGAGCGAGGTGCCCCTCGTCACTGTCCCCGCCTTTGACGCCGAAGGCGATTTCGCCACGGGCGACACAGCGGGCACGGTCAAGATCTGGGCTGAGTGCCCCGCGTGCGGGGACGCCGGCGCGCTCCTCAACCTCGCTCGACGACAGGTCGTCTCTCAGCTCACGCCGTTGGAGCAACTTGCCAAGCAGTAGGCTCGCCACGAGTCCGTCCGCGCCGGCGGGGGAGGAAGGCGGGTCCCTCCTGGCCGGAAAGCCACCGGCTGCCAGCGAGTGGCTGGACGCTGCCCGGCAGGAGGAGCGCCGGGGAGAATTTCTAGCCGCCTTCGACCTCGCCAGTCGCGGCCTCGAGTTGCACCCTCATGACCTTTGGCTCAAGCATCGCGCGGTACTTGCCCTCGCGCGGTCCGGTTCGACCAACGAAGCAGCCCGATGCTTCGTCTCCTTCGGTCTCGAAGGCGTCGAGAACGAGGAGATCGCCGCTCTAAGGGCTCGGATCGACAAGGATGTCGCCTTCTCGAGCACTGGTTCAGACCGGCGGCTCCTGGCTGATCGGGCGGCCAGATCGTACGCGTCCATCTATGCCCGAACCGGAGGCTATTACCCGGCGGTGAACGCGGCAACGATGGCACTCGTGAGCGGCGATGGCGCTCGTTCACGTGCACTGGCATCCGAGGTGTTGTCTGTGCTCGAGCGGGAACAAGACGACACGTACTACGCGGCCGCGACGGCGGCGGAAGCCAACCTGCTTCTCGGTCACGCGGAGCGCGCTCGAGAAGCACTTGAGCTGGCTGTGTCGATCGATCCGGACGACCACGCTGCCCATTTCAGTACCCGGCGGCAGCTGAGGACGATATGCCGCCTGATGGGAGCCGACGACGCCCTGCTCGACGTGTTGGCGGGGCCCGACGTCGCCCACTTTTGCGGGCATATGGTCGATGGGGGCACCGGAGAGGCCAGCATGGCCGCTCTGGACGAGGGACTCATGACCGCGCGGATGGCAGCCGAGCTCAAGCGGCGGCCGGTCGGCGTCGCCTATGGAGCCCTCGCCAACGGCGCCGACATCCTCTGGGCGGAGGCGTTGCTCTCAAGCGGATGCGAGCTGCACATCGTGCTCCCGGTCCCCGAGGAGGAGTTCGTCCGCGCTTCGGTTGCCCCAGCTGGGGAAGACTGGGTGAGGCGGTTCCATAAATGCTTGGATGCCGCTGCAGGCGTCCGCTTCGCGACGGAGGACTCCTCGCCTGCCGATGACGTGCTCTACCGCTACGGGACCGAGCTTGCCATGGGACTGGCTCTTTCGCGGGCCGGCTACCTGGACTCCCACGTCAGGCAATTGGCAATCTGGGATGGACAACCGGCCAAAGGTGATTCTGGTACGGCAGCGGCGATTGCAACCTGGCTCCGAGCCGGGGGCGCCGCGACGATCTTGGAACCGATCACGGGTCCCACGACGCAAGGGAGCCGCGCCCGCGAGAGGGACGCACGGCGAGCGACGGAGGGATCTCGATTGCTCCGCTGTCTGCTCTTCGCCGATGTCCGCGGCTTTTCGAAACTGACCGACTCCGAGCTACCGGGATTCGCCACTCACGTCCTCGGGGCCGTATCCCGGGTGGTGGAGCATCACGCCGAGAGCATCGAGTACCAGAACACATGGGGGGACGCACTCTATGCCGTCATAACTGATGCCAAGGCGGCGGCGGCGTGCGCTTTGGAGCTGCAGGAGGGAATCGGGCGAATCGACCTCCAGACTGCCGGGCTGCCGTCCCAGTTGGCAATGCGCCTCGGTGCCCACTACGGACCTGTCCTTGCTGTGTGGGATCCAGTCCTCAACCGCAGAACATTCATGGGTTCGCACGTCAGCCGCACCGCCCGCCTCGAGCCGGTGACACCGCCGGGAGCTGCCTATGTGACCGAGCACTTCGCCGCCGCCCTGCGGCTCGCCTCTGCCGATGACTTCGCCTGCGACTACGTGGGCCACATGCCGGCGGCAAAGGACTTCGGCCGACTGCGGATGTATCGGCTCCGCCGCTCCGAGGGGCGGTGAGGGCGACGGGAAGGCGACGCCGATGTTGGGGGATTCTGTTCCTTGCTGCCGCGACGCTCGGAGGGTGCAGCGTATCCGGCGCCGGTCGCCCCTCACTACCTCCTGGGTCCGTTGTCAGGGGAGGCACGGTCTACTTCGGCGAAGTGAACAGCCCTAACTGGATCTTTCCTTTCGCGAGCGCATACCAGTTCACGCTGCAGAACATCACCCAGTTCCAGTACCTCATGTACCGGCCGCTGTACTGGTTCGGCCAGAACGCCACGGGAGCGGTCTCGTTCAACGCGCCCTTATCTCTCGCCGAACCGCCGACCGCGACGAACTCGGGTCGTACCGCTGTAGTCGAGTTGAAGGGCTGGCGCTTCTCCAACGGCCAGCGCGTCGACGCCCAGAGCGTGGTCTTCTGGATGAACATGATGATGGCCGAAGGCAAGAGCCCCAGTCCCGCCTGTGGCAAGGCCCCTTGCTGGGCGAATAGCACCCGCGGCGGCTTCCCCTACAACGTCGTCGGTTACTCGGCCCCGGACGGCTCGGGCGGCGACGTCGTGGACATCACCTTCAACGGGAGCTATTCGGTCAGCTGGCTGCTGTACAACTCTCTCTCGCAGATCACCCCGATGCCGGAGGCCTGGGATATCACGGCCCTCGATGGCCGTCCTGGCTCGGGAGGATGTGGCGCCGTGAGCAATGGCGAGATGAACGGCTCGGCGACGAACAAGGCGTGCCAAAAGGTCTGGACCTTCGACACCGACGACAACGGAACCTCGACCCAGCCCGAGATGAGCGGCGATCTCGACACCTACGCCACGAACCCCTTGTGGCAGGTCGTCGACGGGCCGTGGCGGCTCTCGAGCTTCGACGTCTCGAGCGGAGAATCCACCTTCGTCCCCAATCGCCAGTACTCGGGTCCTCAGCGACCCGTGATCGC
>Ga0187781_10002234_pt1 | contig 14774 bp, 14 predicted proteins | sample 0715_SJ02_MP02_2_FD_132447 | JGI IMG/M metagenome (GOLD analysis project Ga0187781, IMG submission 132447) | Tropical peat soil microbial communities from peatlands in Department of Meta, Colombia - 0715_SJ02_MP02_20_MG | ecosystem: Environmental > Terrestrial > Soil > Wetlands > Peat | place...
AATGGTGCCGGTAAGAGGAGTCGAACCCCCGACCTTCGCATTACGAATGCGCTGCTCTACCAACTGAGCTATACCGGCAAACCAACTTGGTAAAAAAGCCTTGAGTCTCTGTAAAGAAATTCAAGGCTTTTTTGAATCTGGTCGGAGTGAGAGGATTCGAACCTCCGGCCTCTACGTCCCGAACGTAGCGCTCTACCAGGCTAAGCTACACTCCGATTTTGCTTTTCGTGCAATTAAGCGCGAGAGAAGCAATTTAACTTAATTCCAAGTATTTTGCAATACTTTTGCAGTTTCTGGTCGGAGTGAGAGGATTCGAACCTCCGGCCTCTACGTCCCGAACGTAGCGCTCTACCAGGCTAAGCTACACTCCGCTTCCATATTTTCTGCAATCTGACACCAGCAGCAACACCCGTTTCCGGGTTACAATCAGCGGCATCAGAGGACGCGCATTATGGAACAATTATGTGGTTTAAGCAACTATCTTTTTATCGCCTGACTCCTGAATCCCTGCACGCAAACGAAAAGCTGGCCGCTGCGCTGGAGAAAAATCCATTCCAGCATTGTGGTGGGCTTGACTGGTTCAGCCAGGGCTGGGTGGCAGCAGCTTCGCATCTGGAAAGCCCGGTTTTCAGTGCCAGGGATTGCCAGCTGCTGTCACTCAAACGTGAAGACAAGGTTTTGCCTGCTGGCGTCATCCGCGATTTTGTCGAACTCAAGGTACAAGAGATTGAGGAAAAAGAATTACGCAAGATCGGTCGCAAGGAAAAGCTGGCACTGAAAGAGCAGATTACCGACGATTTATTGCCCCGTGCCTTTGTCCGCACCCATCGTACGACAGCCTATCTGGATTGCCGCCGTGGCTGGATGATGGTGGACTCCGGTACCGCCAGCAAGGCCGAGGCGCTGCTGAGCAAACTGCGCGAGGCCTTGCCTCCCTTTCCGGCGGCCCTGCCCCGCACCAAGCTGGCACCCCATACCGCCATGACTGATTGGCTGGCTGCGGGCGAGGCTCCTTATGGTTTCGAGCTGGATGCCGACTGCGAATTGAAAGATGGTAGCGAAAACGGAGCCGTCATCCGTTGCACGCGCATGGATCTCACGGCAGAGGAAATCCGCCAGCATATTGCCACCGGCAAGCTGGTCACCCGCATCGGCTTGATCTGGCAGGAAAAAATCCGTTTCCAGCTAACGGATGCCTTGCAGCTCAAGCGCATACAGTTTCTTGATGTGCTGCAAGAGGAAGCCAGCCAGGCCGGTGATGACAGGGAAAGCCTGTTTGAAGCCACATTTACCCTGATGAGCGAGGAGCTGGGGGAACTGGTGGATGCCTTGATCGAAGCGCTAGGCGGCCTGGAGGACAGTCAGGCTCAGTCAGTCACGGCAGACAATGCATCGTCCATAACGCCCCCGCACAGTGCCGAGTCTCGATCGGACAATAGTGCAGAGAGCCTGCCCTGGGATTAAGAGCCGCTAACAATAACCCTGCTGCTGCGTTGCGCCTCCTGGCCGTACTCTTGTACGGCGGCGCGCCTTGCCTCAGGGCACTACGCTATTTTGTTAGCTCCTCCAAGCCCGAACTGTGCTATCGGCAGGCACTGTCGATAGCACACCAGATTTGAATAGCCTATAGGGCAGGACAGACGACCAGGCATGACTGGAATAGAGGGTCGGTACGGCAGGCTCAGTCATCGCAGCCTCATCGCCGCCTGCTCACACCCCTCCCATGCTCTGCCGATCTATTGCATCGTCCTCCCCATCCTTATAGCCAGACACTAAGCATCAAGTAAGGACAATCAATTTCATATTGCTTGCCACTTTCCCCATACTACATATCATCAAATAGCCGTACCCGTTTACCATCGGTGGGCTTTACTTCACGACAAGATATTTCCTATAAAAAAAAAGAAACATCCCAGTAACAAAGATCAGTTGGTAGGCTAAAACTAGCTTTCCACTTCAACGCACCGGGAAGAAATCATGCACAAAGATCAAACATGGCAGGAAGTGTTACTCGATATGTGGGCTGCATTTGCCGGGCTCCAATAGCAGAAACATCACACAAAGAACGCGTTGTCTCTTTGCAGGGTTTGCAATCGCCAGCCGCCATTACACCAGCATGTGATTTACCCGGCATGCCGATCCGCTTCATATTTTCCGGACTCACCATGCTTGCACAACACCAATCCATCGCCCAAGCTGCACGCCCCTCTCCAAGGAGAAGCGCCAACAAACAGCAAGGTCGCATCTTGCCCACCGTTTTGCGTCTGTGTCTGGGTTTGGCCATTGTCATGAGCGGCTGGGGCTTACTGCTGGTAAGCGCCTTCCAGCAATCCGCCCCGCTGTGAACGAATGTCTCCATACTGAAAGACCACACTCAACCGGACTCAAACGGTTTGATACCCAACAATTGTTTACTTAAAAGAAACAATATAGTGCCGGACAAGCCATTTTTCTAATCTGTGAAGGTGGTTAAGCTGCTTGCATGCCCTATTTTCAGGTAGAAACCACATGAACACCCGACAACCCGCATTATTTATTTCCCACGGAGCGCCCACCCTCCCTGTCGAGGATAGCCCCACTCGTCATTTTCTGGAGCAACTGGGCCAGGAACTGCCACGCCCACGCGCCATCGTGGTGGTATCGGCCCATTGGGAAAGTATGCAACCCATCGTGAATCTGGCTGAACAGCCCGGCACCATGCACGATTTCGGCGGTTTTCCATCCATACTGTACACGCTGCGTTATCCGGCCAGTACCGATCTGGCACTGGCTGCCGATGTCCTGGACCGGCTACGCCAAGCCGGACTGCAGCCAGGCTCCACCACGCAACGGAGTCTGGACCATGGCATGTGGACTCCATTGATGCTGATGTACCCTCAGGCAGATATCCCGCTGGTGATGGTGTCACTCCCGCATGCCGCCAACGCCGAGCGGTATTTCCAGCTTGGCCGTGCCTTGCGGGCACTACGTGACGATAATGTCATGATCATTGCTTCAGGCAGCTATACCCATAATCTCTGGCAAATGGGTCCGGATGGCAGCACCACGCCGGCCTGGGCTGCCCGCTTTGCCAGCTGGATGGACCAGGCTTTGCAGGAAAGACGGGTGAACGATGTTCTGCAGTGGAAACAACTGGCCCCGTTTGCCCAGGAAAACCACCCTAGTGATGAGCATTTCAACCCATTGCTGTTTGCCCTGGGAGCGGCTTCCGACGAGGTCAGCCCGGTAAAACTGCACGATGATTGGCGCATGGCATCGCTGTCCATGGCTTGCTGGCGTTTTGATTGATGCTTGTAGCAGGGGGAGAGGACATTCCATCTCCCTTGCTCCAGGCAGGGAAAAGCGCAACCATCCCGAAAACAGCGCACAAGGTGCTTTCCTGACTCGTCCTTTTTTCTCTTCTCTGTTGCAGATATGGTCCGGATGCAGCAGACCGTTTAGAATCAGGCTGTTTTCCATTTTTGCAACGGGCACCCGACCATGAGTATCAAATCCGACAAGTGGATCCGCCGCATGGCTCAGGATCACAACATGATCGAGCCGTTTGAATACCAGCAGATCAAGAATATAAATGGCGAAAAGGTGATTTCCTTCGGCACCTCCAGCTATGGCTACGATATCCGCTGCGCCGACGAATTCAAGGTTTTCACCAATATCAACAGCACGATTGTTGATCCGAAAAATTTCGACCCTGACTCATTTGTAGAAGTATCGGGCAAGGGATATTGCATCATTCCACCAAACAGTTTTGCCCTGGCACGCACGGTAGAGTACTTCCGCATCCCGCGTTCGGTATTGACCGTATGTCTGGGGAAATCCACCTATGCCCGCTGTGGCATTATCGTGAACGTAACGCCTTTCGAGCCGGAATGGGAAGGCTATGTCACCTTGGAATTCTCCAATACCACACCGCTGCCAGCCAAGATCTATGCCAATGAAGGCGTGGCACAAGTCCTGTTTTTCGAGTCCGACGAAGTATGCGATGTTTCCTATGCGGACCGCGCCGGCAAGTATATGGGCCAGATTGGCGTCACCCTGCCCCGCCCCTGATTGACTCTGCAAGCGCCACCATGACAAAGGACAGCCACAAGCTATCCTTTGTCAGGTCTGGATGTCCCATACTGCAACACCGCTTCTGCGATAGCTGCTTGCTGCTTGATTGGTCCCTCTGTCTCAGGGCTGCTTGACCCGGTCAACCAGCAAAAAACTGCCGCGGCAAAACGGCCATCTCATGGCCATTTTCATATTCATGCCACGGACATCAAATTCCAGCTCGCAAATTTTCCTGACTGTTCTACGATGAACTGTGGGCAGTGCAACTCGCTGTTGCAGCGCCAGTACAGCATACAGTTCTTCTTGGGACGTCGCGGTTCCCCCTTGCCGTAACGCCCCTTTTTTTGGCCATATAAAATGATAATGGCATATTTAATGAGAAAAAATAATCCAATAAAATGAAAAATTCCACTGAACAACATAAATAAATATTGCAAACGGCAATTAAACTGCAATTACCTAATGTTTTGGAATGATGGCGTGTGCACAATGAAAAACGGGGCCAGTAAAACTGACCCCGCGTCCATCCTTCCTCGGTGACCCCAGTCTGCCCTCAAATGACTTCACTTGCCTTGTAACATGGATCGTTCAACAACCGGCGGGCACTTTCGGCCAGACTGTCCAGGTCTTCATCCAGATGTTCCTGAATATCCACAAGGGCAGCCCGCAGCACCACCGCGGCCAGTGCTGACTGATCACCACAGAACACATGTGCCAAGACACGCAACTCCTGGCAGGCATGCAAATCCAGCGGGACCTCCAGTACTCTTACCGCATCCAGTTTTGTTACTACATCACATCCTTCACCTTTGCTACGGCAGCTTTCCAATTCGCCCAGCAAGGTTTTAAGTGCAAGTCCCATGCCGTCCTCCTTTCGCTGTCAATTTCAGACTAGAACTTTCTGAGCGAAAAACCCAAACCGCTCATGTCAAGTCATTGACCTGAAGCAAAATCTTCACACCAAACCACCTTGTCGACCTCGTGTCCACGACCCGATGGCAGTCTGGAACAAAGGCTGCTCTATCCGAAAACGGTCGCCCTATGAAGATAGGACAGTGCAGGAAAATTACTATCCCAAGCTGATATCCGTACAAAAGAAAACCCCGGTTAAATACAACCGGGGTTTGTTGTGACTGTCCGTAAGCTGGCGGAATGCGGCTCAGCCTTCTTCGGCATCACCATCAACATAAAACCAGCGGCCATTCTCTTGCACAAAACGGCTGACTTCATGCAAACGCTGAGCCCGGCCATTGACTTTGTAACGTGCCACAAACTCCACCACACCAGCCTGATCTGTCTGACTGCCCGCCTGGGTACTGAGAATGTCCAGCGCCAGCCATTTGACAAAGCGCTGCTCGCGCGACAAATCCAGTTCTGCCGGACGGGTAGAGGCATGCCAACTGGCCTGCAGATAATCGGCATTATTCATGGTATAGGCTGAGTAGCGGGATCGCATCAGCGTCTCCGCGGTCGGAGCCGTCTTGCTACCATCGATATAAGGACCACAGCAGTCCTGGAAAGAAGCGGGCGAGCCACAAGGGCAGCCGCTGGATTGTTTTTTCTTGCTCATTGCATCAATAGCCCAGCGAGGGCAATCCATAGAGTTTCAACAGAAAATTGGTGAATACCGGCGTAGCCGGCTTGGGCTGCATCTTGGGCCAGCGGCGCAGCCATTCGCGCAGACGCATTTCCATGCGAGCCTGAGACTCTTCCTGACTTAGCCGCCCAGCATCCCGTTCGACAGCCAAATAGCGATACATGGCAAAGCTATTGTCATCCACCAGATTGGCACCGATCAGATGCAGTCGATAGCTATTGAGCTGATCGGCAGCCGCCGTGCGATTCAACTCCCCGTTTTTTACCCTGGCCGCCAAATGATTGGCCTCCTTCAGCAATAGCTCGACCTTGCTATCGACCGGAGGCTGAGCAGGCGAAGGATGGATGGCTGGCGCATGCGGCAGTTGCGGTGCAGCAGGCTGTTGCAGCAGACTGCAAGCAGACAGCAGCACACAACAAGCAAGCAGGCAGCGGGTTGTTTTCGGGAAGGCGTGCATGGCCGTAGTGTAGCGGATGTGGGGTGTGATTGGACAGAAACCACTCAGCAACAGTTCGTAATTCCCGGAGACAAACAAAAACCGGCCTGCATATTCTGCATGGCCGGTCTGTCACACCTGGAGTCGGCTAAAGCCGGATGGTTCAGGCAAGATGTTCGAACAACGGTGTAGACAAATAGCGTTCGCCAAAAGAAGGAATGACCACCACAATCAGCTTACCCGCATTCTCTGGCCGTTTGGCCAGTTGAATGGCCGACCAGATGGCCGCGCCAGACGAAATACCGACTAATACCCCCTCTTTGGTGGCAACGGCACGTGCTGTTTCAAAGGCATCGTCATTCTTGACGCGGATGATTTCATCGTAGATGCCCGTATTGAGAATAGGCGGCACAAAACCGGCGCCAATCCCCTGAATGGGATGCGGCCCCTTGGGTCCACCAGACAGCACCGGGGAAGCATCCGGCTCTACGGCAACCACTTGCACGCCAGGCTTGCGCGCCTTCAGTACTTCACCCACGCCGGTAATAGTGCCACCGGTACCCACACCCGCCACGAAAATGTCGACCTGACCATCTGTATCGTTCCACACCTCTTCAGCGGTGGTATTGCGGTGAACTTCCGGATTGGCAGCATTCTCAAACTGCTGAGGCATGAACCAGCTGTCAGGATTTTCCTCCACCAGTTGCCGAGCCTTCGCAATGGCCCCGCCCATCCCGTCCGGTCCCGGAGTCAGAATCAGCTCGGCACCATAGGCCTTGAGCAGCTGGCGGCGTTCGCGGCTCATGGTCTCCGGCATGGTAATCACCAGCTTATAGCCACGGGCAGCACACACCATGGCCAAGCCGATACCGGTATTGCCGGAAGTAGGTTCGACAATGGTGGTATCCGGACCAATCCTGCCAGCCTTTTCGGCGGCATCAATCATGGCCACGGCAATACGGTCCTTCACGCTGTGCGCTGGATTGAAAAACTCCAGCTTGGCCACCACGGTAGCAACACAGCCATCCGTCACACGGTTCAGCTTGACCAGCGGGGTGTTGCCGATCAGCTCAGTTACAGTATTGGCGATACGCATCGTCTTATTCTCCCGGGCAAGATTTATGCAAGGTTTAATAACGCTTATCATATATGAGCCGCAGCAAAACACTAATAGTGTTTACTTCTATCCATTGAACCAATCAGTCAGGCCCGCATCATGCCCATCCAGGAAGCATTCACTGCGCTAAACCTCTGGTACTGATCGTCCCCGTCTCCCGCCTGCACGTTGCTGTTTACCGCATTGACGATGGCGATGTCAGAATAGCTTCATCCTTTCACCCCACCTTGCGCGGCCAGAATGGTACGCGCCAGTTGCTCTGCCATATGAGCCAGACGTGGTGCCGCCTCCTGCATCGCGGCTTCCAGACTCATTGGCCGATTACACAAAGAAAAACACCCGGCAAATCCGCCAGACAACAGGCCTTGCTCATCGGCCAGAATGGCGCCTGACAGCAAACTGACAGGTACGGTGGCAGCATGCGCCAGTTCGGCCACACAGGCAGGAGCTTTGCCGGACAGGGTCTGGCTATCACTACGCCCTTCTCCTGTCAGTACCCAGTCCACCTGGGACACGGCCTCAGCCAAGCCGATATGACGAGCCACGGCTTGTGCGCCCGATTGCATATGCCCACCCAGTAATAACAGCGCATAACCCAAGCCGCCCGCAGCCCCACTGCCCGGCAGGTGGCGGATATCGCGGTGCATCTGGGCATCCAGCAATTGGGAATAATGGGCAATCTGACGATCAATCTGGCCAATATCGGCCGCAGCCACCCCTTTTTGCGGCCCAAATACAGCAGTAGCCCCCTGTGCGCCGGTCAGCGGATTATCCACATCCGACCAGATTTCCAACTCCACCCCGGCAAAGCGGGACAGCAGCCCTTGGGCATCCAGGCTATCCAGTTCATGCAGATCCTGCAGCCGGCCAATCAATGGCTGGCCCTGTGCATTCAATAACTGCAGACCAAGCGCAACCAGGCAGCCCGCCCCGCCATCATTGGTACTGGACCCTCCCAGGGCAACGGCAATCCGCCGGCAACCTTGTTGCAGCAAAGCTTGCAATAGCTGACCCACACCGTGACTACTGCGTTGCGCAACCTGACTCTCCCCGGCATCCGGTAAACCGACTACTCTGGCCACCTCCACGACCGCCGTTCCATCCGGCAACAGCAGGCAGGGTGCCAAAACGGTTTCGCCTACTGCATTGCTGACAGAAAAATAGCGCCACTCGCCACCTACTGCTGCATACAGGGCGTCCAGCGTACCTTCGCCGCCATCCGCCATGGGCCGCAACAGAAAGCTAGCGCGGGAATCGGCTCGGGCAATACCCTGCCGCATGGCCTCTGCCACGGCGGCGGCATCCAGCGAGCCCTTGAAGGAATCCGGTGCAATCAGCCAACGCATATGCCACTCCCGCACAAAAGGATCAACATAAATGCAAAACCCCTCGTTGCCAAGGCAAGGAGGGGTTCGGAACGACAGAAGAACAGCTTATTCGGCGGAAGGCTGGACTTCCGGCGTGCTAGCAGGCACGGCAGCTACTGCCGGTGTGGCACTATCGCTGGCCGGTTTGGGAGCCGACATCAATTGGGCTGCCTTTTTTTCTTCGGCAGTCACCTCACCACTCGGCTTGCCAGCCAGATCGAAGCGCTTGCCGCCGCGGGCCAGCGATTTCACATAACGCGGTTTGCGACAGTGATTGGCTACCACGCGCGAAATCAGCGTGGCATCAAATTGTGGCAATGCAGCAATCAGGCTTTCGTGAATGCCCAGAGCCAGCGGACGGAACAGGCGGAACACATCGAATTTGCTGTAAACATGCTCCGCAATCATTTCAGTCTGTTTCTTCTTGGACAGACTCTGAACTGCGGATTTGAGAGCAGCACCCAGTGCCGTTTCAGTATTTGGCTTCATGAACTTCTATCTAGATCCAGTGATGCTTTTCAATGACAGGCGATCCTGCCAGACAAGGTAACGGTCAACAACCCGTCGCTAGCTCAGCATATAGCCCACTGCATGACTTCTGCCGCGCCCCGATATGGTAATGCAGCTTGCTGGCGCATGCCAGCAAAAGCCAGAATCAATCAATGGTGGAACCACGGGCACTGACAAAAAACGCTCCTGCCAGCCTTGCCTCCTGGCAACAATCAGCACGGTGCAGGATAAATCGGCCAGATAGCTGACTAAACAGGCCATTCGCCAGTGCAAATACCTTGATGTGAATAATGTAACAAGGAATGGTGCGCCCAGCCGGGGTCGAACCGGCACAACCGAAGTCGAGGGATTTTAAGTCCCTTGCGTCTACCAATTTCGCCATGGGCGCACTGAGAGCTTGTTCAAAGTCTCGAGAGCTAGAGCGAGACAAGGCGAAAATGGTTGAAAACAACGGGGGATGCGGAGTTTACATGGAGTAAATGAGCATTCCGAAGGTGTTTTTAACGCAGTATCGCCCCCATATTTAACTAGCGCAGCAGACTAGGAACAGGTTCTGAGAGGCGGATTATGCCAGCACTTGCCCTTTGCGTCACCCTTTGAACGTGCAATTCAGCCGCCAGCTCCTGTTTCCAGCGCATCACTTGCCGCTAGCCGCCGCTTTGCGCGAAGATGCATGACAGAAAGACTGGGCAGGCCAAGGCCCGTCCGGCACCTGCCATTCAGAACAAAGCGCTACAAAGGAAATGCCCTATCATGTTTGAACATGTTGATGCCTACCCCGGCGACCCCATCCTCACGCTGGTGGAAACCTTTCATGCTGATACCCGCACTGAGAAAGTCAATCTGGGTATTGGCCTGTACTATGACGAAGCAGGTCGTATTCCCTTGCTGTCCTCAGTACAAAAAGCCGAAGCCGCACGCGCAGCGGCTCCCTCGCCACGCCCCTACCTGCCGATGGAAGGCGCAGCCAATTACCGCAGCGCCGTGCAAAAACTGCTGTTTGGTGCCGATCATCCAGCCGTACAACAACAGCGTATCGCCACCATCCAGACCATAGGGGGGTCTGGCGCACTCAAGGTGGGAGCAGACTTCATCAAGCGTTACTTCCCAAACAGCGAAGCCTGGATCAGCAATCCCAGCTGGGACAACCACCGCGCCATCTTTGAAGGTGCCGGCATCAAGGTACATGACTACCCTTATTACGATGCAGCCAGCGGCGGCTTGCTGTTTGAACAAATGCGGGACACCATCAAGCAATTACCGGCTCAAAGCGTGGTATTGCTGCACCCCTGCTGTCACAACCCGACCGGCGTTGACTTGAGCCATGCTCAGTGGGATGCGCTTATCCCAGTCTTGCAAGCTGGCAAGCTGATTCCCTTCCTCGACATTGCCTATCAGGGCTTTGGCCAAGGATTGAACGAAGATGCCTATGCTATCCGCGCACTGGCCGATGCCGGCATCAGCTTCTTTGTCAGCAACTCCTTCTCCAAGAATCTGTCCTTCTATGGCGAGCGCTGCGGCGGTTTGTCCATTGTCTGCCAGGATGCGGAAGAAGCTGGCCGCGTACTGGGCCAGATGAAGGCTACCGTACGCCGCAATTATTCCAGCCCGCCCACTCACGGTGGCCAGATTACCGCCGCGGTAATGAACGATGCCGCGCTGTATGCAGAGTGGGAAAGCGAAGTCGCCGAAATGCGCGTACGCATCAAGGCCATGCGCCAGAAATTGTATGATGTGCTTAGCGAACGTCTGCCCGGTCGTGATTTCAGCTATTTCATCACTCAGCAAGGCATGTTCAGCTATACCGGGCTGAGCCCGGAGCAGGTGGATCGTCTGCGTGAAGACTATGCAGTCTATCTGGTCCGCTCCGGCCGCATGTGCGTGGCCGGCCTCAACAGCCGCAATGTCGGCTATGTGGCGGAAGCCATGGCCGCCGTGTTGCAAGGCTGATCTGTCATCCCCAGCAAAAAGCCCGGTCAGACACCGGGCTTTTTCTTGCTCATCCCGCCTTTACGCCACAACTGGCCACCAGGACGAACCCGGCTCACGCCACATCATGTCATGGAAATCCCCGCGAAATGTCCAAGTGACAAGCGGGTCAAAACCTGTCTGTGGCAAGCCAGGCAATCAATCGCGCTTGTGCAGCTTCAAGGTCAAGGTCAGTTCACCTTCACCATCATTCAGCGACTGGATATTTTTCAGGGTAATTCCCGTCGGCAACAATACACTAATGCCATGGCCGATACCGTACTTGGACAAGGATTTCTCCAGGCGCTTGGCTACGCCCTGTGCCGGCATACGCGCTTCCTCATCCAGCGCAAAGCCGTAGGTTTCCGCCGCGGCATCAAAAGCCTGGCTGACTTGCTCTTTGCCGACAAATTTTTCGGCAATCGAACTGACCTGGCCAGTCGACATTTCTTCCGCACTATCGCAAACAGCCAGGAATTCATCCTTAAAACGTGCCTGCTCCAAGGGATCGACAATCTCCCCGGACAATTGCTCCACCACACTCGCTACCAAGCGGGTACTGCTATGTGCATCGGGCACCCGCATTGCTTTGAGAAAATCCTCCAGCCAGAACTTGGCCTGCTGGCCGCCACGGTCTACGGCATACACCACAGGACCGTTCTCCAGAATCAAAGCCCCTTTATCGATCAGCTTGGGATTAATGCCCGAGGCATGACGGATGTCAAAAACCTCGCCAGCCTCAACAACTGATAAAAAATCATCCCGGACTTCAGATTTGAACACACCCAATGCACGCAACTCACGCTCGCCATCCGACAGACCTGCAAAAAGAATGACAAACAAATCACCAGCACTGATATTGGGATGCTGTGACCTTGCGTACAAATGCTTGGCAATACGTTGAGATAAAGCCAAAAAATCCAGCTCAGCACGGAAAAACTGCCGCGAGTAATGGTAAATCTCGTTCAGATTCAAATCGGACTCATGAAAAAACTGGTGTTTTTTCTTGTCAGACACTACCCCGCGCAAATAGCCACTGAGAATCAGTGAAGAAACCTCATCCTCGACGTCACTCGCCCGCTCAGACAGCTGCAAGGGCTCCCCCCTCGCCTGGTTACCCACCCGATGCACCACCAAGCGCTCAACGCGCGACTCACCAATCAACATATCCAGTCCCTGGCTGCAAGCAAAAACGGATTATTGCCGCAGGATCCCAACTTGGCAAACCGCCCCCCCATTCAGGCCACAACACAGCATCACCAGCGACAAGACAACCGGTAGTGCTAAATGTGCCATGCCAATCAAACCTGCCTGCGCACACTTAAAACAATTTTAAACATACGAATACATCAACAATCATTTGATTTTAATAAAAAAATAAAAATAAACAGCAATATCAGTACATTGAGAAATTTCCTATACACAAAAAAGATTGCTCTTGGTTACTCCAAAAGCCGTATAGCCGATAGTAAGCACACGGCAAGCAACAGGGCTTGTTGTTGATCATTCTCCACCAAAGGACAACCGTAATGAAAAAGCTGCTTCTCTCCGCCTCCGCTACCCTGCTGCTGGCCGGTATTGCTTCCCAGGCCCAAGCCTATGACGGCAGTATTACCTTCAATGGCAACGTTTCTGCAGAAACGTGCACCATTGGTGCTGCAGGGACCACCACGACCGGCACTGTGACCATGCCTAGCGTTGCAGCTAGCGCGCTGGCCGCTGCAGCAGCCACCGCGGGAACAACCCAGTTCTCCATCAACCTGACTAACTGCGCGGGAACGGCCAAGCAAGCCGCAGCCTGGTTTGAAAGCGGCAGCAATGTCAATGCTGCAGGTCGACTGAGCAATATCGGCGGTACCGCAAGCAATGTAGATATCGCCCTGTACAACACCGGCTCCACCACGCCCATCAACGTTGGTCAAGGCAATGGCTTTGGTACGAGTGGCTCCGCATTCAATATTTCCTCCGGTTCTGCCACGCTGAACTATCAAGCCAAATACTATGCAACAGCCGCAGCAACTGCGGGTTCGGTAACTGCATCGGTCAATTACACCATCCAGTACCAGTAAAACGCACAGTTTCACACCTTTTCTTTTAATACTGTAATACACAGGGAAGCGCGCTCACGCCCGCTTCCTTTATCAAATGCTCGGGGAAAATATGAAAAAAACCAATATCGCCAAAGTAGCCCTACTATCTGCTTTCTGTCTTGGCCAGGCAGCACAGGCAGATATCTCCATCAACACCACTCGTATTATTTATCCTGCGGATAAAAAGGAAATTACCTTTACTATCAGTAATGCAGGAAAAAAAGCCTCACTTATTCAAACCTGGCTGGACGAGGGCAATCCCAAGGACACGCCAGACAATACTACTGCACCTTTTGTCTTAACACCACCGATCGCCGTTCTTCAGCCAGAAAAAGGGCAGAATATCCGTGTTCGATATACAGGGGAAATTGCTTTACCCAATGATAAGGAATCACTATTCTGGGTGAATGTACTTGAGGTCCCACAGAACCTGGACGATGTAAACCAGTTAAGAATTGGCATTCGCAGCCGGATCAAGTTTTTTTATCGACCAGAAAAACTTGCGGTGACCCCAGAAGATGCACCAAACCAATTAAGCTGGAAGCTGAAACATAAAGAAGGGAAATGGTACACCAGCATCCATAACTCCAGCCCCTACTATATCACCTTCAGCAATATCACAATCAACACACCAGAGATAAAAGGCAGTATTGAACTGGCGGTACAAAAATCAATGCTCGCACCAGAAAAAGATACTGATTTTGAAATTACGCCAAAAAAACAAGAAATTAAGCCAGGAATCAACTTTAGCATCATCAACGACTATGGTGGCAGCAGCAATTTTACTGGAAAACTGACTGAATAAAAGAAACCAAACAAGCCGAGTATGCAATAGCTTGTCGGAACAAGGCAAACACCGTGAGATCCTATCTTTTCAGAAAAAAAACTTTGCATTTATTGGTGATGGCCAGCCTTGATCTGGTCAGCCAAAACGCATTTGCCGAGGAAACACCTACCACACCAGCTTTTGACAAAAACCTGCTGTGGGGAAACTCACTGAAAAATCTGGATTTCAGTAAATTTCAAACTGGTTCATCTTTGCCAGAGGGGGTGTATAGCGTAGACATCAGCATGAATGACATGCCACGTGGTCGACGCGACCTCAACATTGTCAAGCAAGGATCAAAGCAGGAAAACACACCATGCGTATCACGAGAGTTACTGCTGGAACTAGGCGTCCGTGCTGATAGCCTGCCCGAAGCAGCAGAAGCCTCACAGGATGAATGTGTTGACCTGCCCAGTAGAATAAAAAATGCATTTTATAGTTTTGACGGTAATGCACTGCTGCTCAAAATTAGCGTTCCGCAAATCAATATGCAACAGCATCTGCTAGGTCATACACCTCCTAGCCGCTGGGATGCCGGTGTTCCTGCTGTATTATTCGACTATTCCAGCAATACCTATTACAGTGACAATAATGGCATCAGTAATAGCAGTGCTTATCTTTCAGCCAAGATTGGTGTCAACCTGGGTGACTGGCAGTTTCGCAATAGCACAGCCATTAATTGGAGTAATTCTGCTGGGCATTCCATTGTACCGATCCAGAGTTATATCAGTCATGATCTGGACGCATTGCAATCCCAGCTTATTTTAGGTGATAGCTTCACGGATGCCGACTTGTTCACATCCGTCCCGG
>Ga0187781_10002236_pt1 | contig 14773 bp, 15 predicted proteins | sample 0715_SJ02_MP02_2_FD_132447 | JGI IMG/M metagenome (GOLD analysis project Ga0187781, IMG submission 132447) | Tropical peat soil microbial communities from peatlands in Department of Meta, Colombia - 0715_SJ02_MP02_20_MG | ecosystem: Environmental > Terrestrial > Soil > Wetlands > Peat | place...
CGAACTAGCCCCGAGAGCGGCGAGCGCGCGCCGGCAGGATCCTCCGCCGTGCCGGCACCGTGGTAGGAAGGTGCATCTCCCGTAGCAGGGCCTGGAAGCGGGGATCGTCCCGGACGCCATCGAAGCCGGGGCTCTGGTAGTGGTTCCAGAACGTGCGGTCCCCCTCCGCCGCATCCTTCTCGAGCAGCGCCAGCGCGCGGTCGTTCTCGCCGAGGTACCCGTAGAGTTCGGCGATCATGTTGAGCGAGAGGTATCCCCGTTCCGAGTGCTTTTCCCACGCCGCGATCAGTGCGCGGGCCTCCTTCGGTTTCCCCAGCCAGGCGAGCAACCCGGCGCGAATCGCCCTGAGGTAGAATAGCGGGGACGCCTCGAAGCCCTCGACCTCCCGGATCGCCTCCGCATCCCGGCCCGCGAGCGCATACGTGAACGCGATTTGGGTCTGGGCGAATGGGGTCGGGCCGAAGTCCTCGAGGACCTTCCTCGAGAGGGCGATCGCCCGGTCGTACTCTCCCCGGATCGTGAACAGACCGGCCAGGTTGAGCCGAGCATTGACCCACAGGGGATCCAGTTCGATCCCCGCCTCGAGCTGGGCCATGGCCTCGTCGAAGCGCTGCAGGGCCATCAAAAGGAATCCGTACCAGAAACGCGCCGTCGAGCTGCTGGGATTGAGGGAGATCGCGCGCTGGAACTCGGCCTCCGCGCGCGGCCAGTCCTGGTCGACCTGCAACGCGAGATTGCCGGCGGCGGTGTGGGCCTCCGACGACTCCGGGTCGAGCTCGAGCGCCCGGGCTACCAGCTCGCGAGCCCGGGGAGCGACCTCCTGGCCCGGCCGCGCCATGCCGAGCTCTCCGATGAGCTGGTTCGCGAGGTAGGCATGCGCCGCGACGAACTCGGGATCCTCCCGGATCGCGAGCTCGAAGTACCGCCGGGCCTCGGCCAGTTGCACGTCGTTCCCCCGCTGGTGGTACGCCTGGATCCCCCGCAGGTACGCCTCGTACGCCGCGAGGCTCGCCGTCGGGCGCTCCCGGATCGCCTCCCGCTCGCGCCGCAGGAGCTCGACCTTGAGCGCGCTCGCCGTCTGCGCGGCGACCTCCGCCTGGATCGCAAAAACGTTGTCGAGCTTGCGGTCGTACGTCTGGGCCCAGCGGTGCTCCTGGGTGCCGACGTCGATCAGCTGCACGGTGATCCGCAGCTGGTCGCCGGCCTTCCGCACCGAACCCTCGAGGACCGAGGAGACGCCGAGCTCGCTGCCGATCTGCCCGATCGGCTTCGACGTGCCGCGGTACTGGCTGACGGACGTCCGCGCAATCACGCGCAGGCCCCGGATCTGGGAGAGCACCGAGATCAGCTCCTCGGTGAGCCCGTCCGCGAAGTACTCGTCCTTGGGATCGGGACTGATGTTCGCGAGCGGCAGCACAGCGAGCCGGGGCGGAGCGTTGCCCGCCGCGGGCGACGGCGCGGCGACATTCTCGCCGACCGAGATTCGGTAGATCTCGACCGGTTCGCTGACCCCCTTGAGCGTCCTCGGCCCGAGCGGGTCGATACGGTACGGGACCTTGCGACGGATCTGGTCGTACACCTGGGCCGAGAGGCAGATCCCGCCCGGCTCGGCGAGCGGCTCGATCCGCGAAGCGATGTTGACCGCGTCGCCCAGGATGTCGGAGCCGCGCCGCTCGACGTCCCCGAGGTGGATGCCGATGCGCAGTCGCAGGGCCGGGGTGCCGTCGGTCCGATCGAGCCCGGCCACGAGCCGTTGGAGCTCGACCGCGAATTCGACGGCATCGAGCGCGTTGGGGAACTCGAGGAGGAGGCCATCGCCGATCGACTTCACCTTGCGCCCGCGGTGATGGTCGAGGAGCGGACGGACGAGCTGGCCCTGCACCTCCAGGAGCCGCAGCGCCGCGGCCTCGTCGGTCTGCGTGAGCGAGGTGTACCCCACGATGTCGGTGAAGACGATCGCGGCGAGCCGGCGCGTGGCGGGCACGTTCGACCCACGGGGCCGGTCGAATTAGCTGTACCGGGGAGGGGCCGACCCCCCTCCGGGCTCACCGGCGGAACGCCCAGTACACTTCCGTGCGCATCGGCATCTCCAGCACCCGACGACCGCGGGTCCGACGGTCCGTGGGCATGACGGCCCGCACCCGCGCCGCCACGCGCCGTCGCTCGGCGGGCGGCAGGATCGCGATGACGCTGATCGAGAGCGCCCGGTCCACGAACGTCGCCCGCGAAGCGCGCTGGACGTGCGAGAAGGTGCGGTGGTGGAGCGGACCGAAGGGGCTGTGGGCGCCGGCGATCGCCCGGCGCCAGCGCTCGTCGCGGGTCGTTGGGGCCGGGGAAGTGTCGGCGCGGGGATACGAACGGCGACGGTATTCGCCGACGATCTCGCTGAGGCGCTTCGACCACGCTACGGATTCGTCGCGGTAGTTCCAGACGAGCCCGATCCCTCCTCCGGGTCGCAGCACCCGGGCGATCTCGGGCATCGCGCGCTTCGGATCGAACCAGTGGAACGCCTGGCCCGCCACGACGGCGTCCGCGAATCGGTCGGGGAGCGGGATCGCCTCGGCGGTCCCTTCGAGCACGGGAACCTCGGGCACGGTGCGCGCGAAGACGCGGCGCATTCCGGGCATCGGCTCGACGGCGACGCGGGCGGCGCCGACGCGCGCGAGGCCGCGCGTGAGCTTGCCGGTACCGCTGCCGAGCTCGACGATCGTCGTGCCCGGCCCGAGGTGGAGGACCCGGCCGAGATGATCGATGGCCCGGGTCGGATAGTCGGGGCGACCCCGTTCGTAGGTCTCCGCCGACCGGTCGAACCCCCGAACCGCCGGATGCGTGGAGGGTCGGGTTCGGGGCACGGCCGGGCGCGGGCTCCTAGTTCAGCGGGAGGGAGGGGGAGGACGGCGCGATTGGCGGCGCCGGGGATTTCGGCAGTCGCTGGTAGGCGCGGGAAACGCCGATGCCCCGACCGACGTTCAATCCCATGCTGACGCCGAAGAGCAGGTCGACCACGAGGAGGATGACAAGCGCCCCCTGCGAGGGGGTGGGCGGAGGGGGGAAGGTCAGCGTGAAGGCGGCCGGACCGTAGACCGCGAATTCGGCGACGATGCGTACGAGGAAGAGGACGAGATACGCGACGGCGCTCGGCCAGGAGAGCGTGTAGTACCACTGGTTCCCGCCGCGCTGCTCGAACCGGACGACCCGCTCAACATGCAACGTGGCGAGGTACGCCGAGACGACCGGCACCGCGACGTACGCCACGACCAGGAGGTACGCGATGGGGCCCCAGTACGCGAGGGCCGAGAATACGGTCCCGTAGGCCAGCGCGACAAACAACAGAACATATAGGCCGGCGAAGAGGGTCAACCGCGGCACCGAAAAGAGCGCCCCCGTGATCACCGCGTACGTCCGCCGGGCGAGAACGAGCGCAAGGACGACGAGGAAGGCCAGCTCGAGCGTCAGCGGGGAGGCGGGAGGCGCGGGAGCGCCGGTCGAGCTCATTCGCCGTTTGAGCGGAGTGCGCTACAAAGAACTGACGGGGCTCGGCCGTGGGTCGCGGGGCGCGAAACCCTTACCTTCGGGGGCGGCTCGGCGGGCTCGATGACGGAAGGCAACCTCGAGCGCACCCTGGTCGTGTTGAAGCCGGACGCGGTCCGACGGGGCCTCGTCGGGGAGATCGTCACGCGGCTCGAGCGCAAGGGGCTCAAGATCCTCGCGATGAAGACGCTCCAGGTGGTCCCCGAGCTCGCCCAGCGCCACTACGCCGAGCACGAGGGTAAGCCGTTCTATCCGGCGCTGATGCAGCACATCACCTCGGGACCGGTCGTCGCGATGGCGATCGAGGGCCGCTCGGCGATCGCGGTCGTTCGCCTGCTCACCGGCGCGACGAACCCCCAGACCGCGGCCCCCGGCACGATCCGCGGGGACCTCGCGCTCGGGATCACACCGAACCTGATCCATGCGTCGGACTCGGCCGACTCCGCCGCTCGCGAGCTCGCCCTCTACTTCGAGCCGGAGGAGTACCTCCTCTACTCCCGGGTGGGCGAGGAGTACAGCTAGTCGATGGACCCGAGGGTCGCCGCGGCCGGGCGGGCCCTGCGCGCCGGCGCTCTCGTCGTCTATCCGACCGACACGCTCCTCGGGCTCGGGGCGCGCGCGACGGACGACCGGGCGGTCGAGCGTCTGGCCGCGGTCAAGGACCGGCCGGCGGGCCAGCCGATCTCGGTCGCCGTGAGCTCCTTCACCGACCTCGAGACGATGGCGGCGCTCGAGCCGTCGGGGCTGCGCTTCGCCCGTCGCCAACTGCCCGGACCGTACACGATCCTCGCTCGCCCGTCCGCGTTCGCCCGGCACACGTTCGCGCCGGCGATCTTCGCCCGGAACGGGACGATCGGGCTACGCCTGCCCGATCATCCGGTCGCCCGGGAGCTCGCCCGCCGGGCCGGTCCGATCACGGCGACCTCCGCGAACCTGCACGGCCGGCCGCCCGCCCGGACCGTCCGGGAGGCACGTCGCGAGTTCGGCACGCAGGTGGCGGTCTACCTTTCCGGTCGGCCCCGGGGATCCGGCCGGCCCTCCACGCTCATCGACCTCGCGCACGGACCCCCGCGCGAGGTCGAGCGGAGCTGAGCCGATGACCGCGTACCCCGAGGACCTCGAACGCTGGCGACGGGCGGGCGCGATCTCCTCCCGCGCCCGGGAGCTCGGCCTGCGCCTCACGGTGCCGGGCGCGCGCCGGCGGGACGTCGCCGAACGGGTCGAGGCGTTCATCCGCGAGCAGGGGGCCGAGCCGTCGTTCCCCGTGAACCTCTCCCGCAACGTCGAGGCGGCGCACTACACGCCGTCGCTCGACGACGACACGACGTTCGCCGCCGGCGACCTCGTGAAGGTCGACGTCGGCGCGCACCTCGATGGGGCGATCGCCGACACCGCCGACACGATCGAGGTCGGCGGCGCGCACCGCTTCGAGAACCTCGTCCGCGCCGCGCGGGAAGGCCTCGCCGCGGGGATCGCCGAGGTCCGGCCCGGCGTCCGGGTCGACGATCTGAGCCGCGCGATCGCGGGCGCCATCCGTCAGCGGGGGCTGAAGCCGATCGAGAACCTCACCGGCCACTCGATCGAGCGCTACCTCCTCCACGCGGGCAAGGCGATCCCGAACGTGCCCGGCGCCTCGAACGCCACGCTGCGCGAAGGCGAGGTGATCGCGATCGAGCCGTTCGCGACCAACGGCGCCGGGCGCATCGAGAACGGTCCGTTCGGGAACATCGGTCGCTTCCGTTCCGACCCGGGCCGGACCGATCCGGCGCTCTCGCACCTCTATGCCCGCTTCCGCACCCTCCCGTTCGCCTTCCGGTGGGCGAGCACGCCCGAGGAGCAGGCCGCGCTGCGTCGCGCCCGGCGGAGCCTCCAGACGTACGCGGTGTTCGTCGAGGAGGGCGGCGGGCTGGTCGCGCAGGCGGAGCACACGATCCTCGTCGGTCCGGACCGCGCCGAGGTCCTCACGGGCCCGACGGGATAACCGAGAAGTCCCCCGACGCGCTCCCCGGCCGATGTCGGCCGAACGCGTCCGGATCCATAACCCTCCCTCGATCGCGCCCCCGACCGGGTACTCCCACGTCGCCGAGGTCCGCGGCGGCACGCTGGTCTTCGTCGCCGGCCAGGTCGCCCTCGACGCCGCGGGGGCGCTCGTCGGTCCCGGCGACTACCGGGCCCAGGCGGAGCAGGTCTTCCGCAACCTCGGGGCCGCGCTCACGGCCGCGGGCGCCACGTTCCGGGACGTCGTCAAGCTCACGATCTACGTGCTCGACGTCGCGCACCTGCCCGAGATCCGCGAGGTCCGGGACCGGTTCGTCGATCCCCGGCGGCCGCCGACGAGCACCGCGGTCCAGGTAAGCCGGCTCTTCCGCCCGGACGTCCTCGTCGAGATCGACGCGGTCGCCTCGATCGAGTGACGGCTAGCGGCGGGGCGAGGCGATCTCCGCGCGCGCCCGGGCGGCGCCCGCGACCATCGCCTCGAGCTTCGAGCGAGCGACCGCGAGGCTCCGGGTGCGCAGTCCGCAGTCCGGGTTGACCCAGATGCGGTGCGGGTCGCCGCCGAGGTACCGCGTCGCCCGGTGGATCCGTTCGGCGACGACCTCGGGCGTCTCGACCTCGTCGCGGTGCACGTCGAGGACCCCGAGACCGATCTCCCGCGTGTCGCCGTACTCCTCGAGCGCCTTCAACACCGCGTAGCCGTCGTGCGCCGGGGAATCGCGGTTCGCGAACTCCCACGCCCACTGCCGGCACCGCTTCGCCTCGAGGAGCGCGGGGAGAAGGTCGCGGTACTCCGAATAGCAGATGTGCATCGAGAATTCGGCGTCGATCCCGTCGGTCGCGGCGTTGAACCCCTCGACGACGAGCGCGGCCTCGTCCGGATGCGTGCCCGCGGCGGGTTCGTCGATCTGGATCACGCGGCAGCCGTGGTCGACCAGCGCGCGGATCGTCGGGCGGAGCGCGCGGCGCGCCAGATCGACGACGAACTCGCGCTGCGCCTCCCGTCGGGCCGTCCGACCCTTCCAGCCGGACTGCCGGGCGAGATAGTACTCGTTGTACGACCAGTCGGCGAGCGTGTACGGTCCGGTGATGGGAAGCTTCGGCACGCCGTGCGCGTGCCCCCGCACGAAGTCGAACTCCTCGACGTGGTACGGATGCTCGAGCCGGATCTCGTCCGTCACCGCGGCCTTGAGGTAGTACTTGTTGTCGAACGAACGCACGTGGCCCTGGAAGCGGAACCCGTGCATCTGGCGGATCGGGTGCTCGTACATCTCGACGCGCCGGGCCTCGCCGTCGTACACCCGGTCGAGACCGGCCTTCTCGAGGTACCGGATCGCGAAGAGCGCCCCCAGGTCCCGGACGCCCTCGCCGCCGAGCTCGCGCGATCGGCCGGCGAGCAGCGCCTCCCGTGCGTCCGGGAGCTCCGCGCCGAAGCCGAGGTGCCGGTCCTGCTCGAGGAACTCCGAGCGCGCGGGGCCATCGATCGGCTCGCCGCGCTGGCCGAAGAGCTGCCAGCGGGGCTTCGCCAGGCTCCCGATCTCCTGCGAGGGGAACAGCCGGTCGGTCGTCATGCTGCCCCACCCCCGAGCGCCTGGCGCACCGCGGGCAGGACGTGGAGCTTGCGCGCGGCCGGTTCCCACGGCAGAAGATCGAGCGGTCCGCCCGGCCCGAGCCAGATCGTTGGCGGGTGGCGCCGCTCGTGGGCGATCCGGACCACGCGCGCCACCTCGGCCGGGTCCTCCACGAGCGTCGTCCGCGGGTCGACCACGCCGAGCCCGAGGCCCGTCGCGCCGGTTCCCGGCGGCAGCCGCTCGACATCGGTCTCGGCGAGATCGATCCCCACCGCGGAGACCGGCAATCGGTCGAGCAGCGGGAAGGCGTCCGTCGCGTCCGCGCCGTACGTCCAGACGACGCTCGTCGCCGAACCGAGCGCCGCACGGATCGTCCGGTAGCCGGCGACCGTCGCCTCGGCGGTCGGCCCCGTCGGGGGGCGCACCGCGAGATACGGGTCGGAGAAGAGGAACGTGCCGTAGCCGTGGCCGGCGAGCTCGTGGACCTCCTCGGCCAGCGTCCGACCGAGGCGGTGCACGATCGCCTCGCCGGCCTCGCCCGAGCGGTTCTCCGCGACCTGGGCGAAGGTGTACGGGCCCGGCAACAGCACGGCGGCAGCGGCCGGATGCTCCCGGACGGGGGGGGGAAGACGCGCCGCCAGGGCGCCGGGCGAGCGCGACGGCGGCGAGAGGATGATCGGCTGGCGGTAGAACGTGTTCGTCTCGAGCCAGCGGGTGAGCGGACCGACGGCGAGCCCGTCCCAGGTCTCGGCGAGGGGGCGGAAGAGGTCCTGCCAGCGCAGGTAGCCGCCGGTCACGGCGTCGAACCCGAGCCGGCGTTCGAGCGCGACCACCTCGGCCTCGGTGGAGCGGAACGTCTCCTCGACCGCGTCCGTGCCGATCCGGCCCCGGTCGAGATCGCGCGTCGCCGCGATCAGCGGCTCGGGCCGGGGGAACGGGCCGGTGAGGCTCGTGCGAACGATCATCGGCGCGCGGACCCCGGCCCGTGGCCTTAACTCTGACGCCGGACGCCCCCGGTGCGAGAGGAGAAATCGCGTTACGTCGGAGGAAACCGACGCCGGATCATTCGGCGAGGTTCTCGCGCACGATCCGCTCGAAGTCGGCCGGCTTCGGCGGCCACCCCTCGGTCATGTACGTGAGGAACGCCTCGCGGGAACCCTGCCGCAGCGCCTCGTTGCTCGCCTCCTCGAAGCCGAGCGTCGAGACGTACCGCTCGGGGAGCGCGTGCCGGGCCCCGTAGTGCGCGGGGTAGACCTCGGTCTCGGGCGGGAGCGGGAGGATCTTCTGGGTCAGGCTCTCCCAGAGGCTCTCGGCCGAACCGCCGAGATCCGTGCGGCCGCAGCTGCCGAGGAGCAGCGTGTCGCCGGTGAAGATGTGGTCGCGGACCCGGAGCGTCAGGTGGTCGAGCGTATGCCCCGGGGTCTCGAGGACCCGGAGTTCCTCGCCGCCGAACCCGAGGCGCTCGCCCTCGGCGAGCGTCCGGTGCGGGTACTGGGCCGCGGAGCGGCGCGAGAGGTAGATCGGCGCGTCCGTCGCCGCATGGAGGGCCGAATGGCCGGCGAGGTGGTCCGCGTGCGTGTGGGTCTCGACGATCGCCGCGAGGTGCCAGTCGCCGTCGGTAAGGAGCGCGCGGTACGGCGCGACCTCGCGGCCGGGGTCGATGATCACTCCCTGCCGGGTGTCGACGTCGCCGACGAAGTAGGCGAGGCATCCCGTGTCGGGGCGCGGGAGCTGCTGGAGGTAGAGGCGGCTCGCCGGGTCGTCGACGGGATAGCGCGGGACCGCGGGGTCGGCGACCCGCGAGTACTCGTCAATACCCCCTTCGAGCGCGGCGACGTGCGGGAAGCCGCGCTGCTCCAGGAACTCGGCGGCCCGTCGGGCCTGGAACCCCAGGTGGTCGTACGCGATGATCGCGCGGTCCCGCGGGAGCGACGGCAGCGCCTCGACGATCGTCTCGAGCGGCACAGGGTGGTCGTCCCGGATCCGCGCGAGGCGCCGCTCGTACGCGGGCCGCACGTCGATCAGGTACGGCGGCTCGTTCGACTCGAGCAGCCGGCGCAACTGGACCGGGGCGATCAGCGTCACCGATCCGGCCCGGGGGGGTCGGAAGAACGGATGCGGCAGGCCGGTGGCAATCGTGCCCATGGACACGGACGATAACGTCGGCGAAGGGTATGTAGCCAGCGGGTCGGGCCGGCCGACCCGCGAGCACGCCCGGTCGACGGCGACTACGGCAATTGCCGAAGCGCATCGACGACTTTAGCAAACATCTAATAGGCGCTCCTCGGATTTCCCGGCTCCCATGGCGGAGAGCTCGGCCGCGCCGACGCCCGAGGGACGGTCCGGTCGCCGCGGCCGTTCGGTGCGGGATGCCTCCGAGCGGGGCGAGGACCAGACCGACGCGCTGGGCCGCCGTTCCGTCGAACTGTCCGAGTTCTACCAGGGGAAGATCGAGACCGTGCCGAAGGTGCCGGTCCGCTCGCTCGAGGATTTCTCCCTGTGGTACACGCCGGGCGTGGCCGCGGTCTCGCGGACGATCCAGGCCGACGCGGATCGATCGTTCGACCTCACGGGGCGCTGGAACACGATCGCGATCGTGACGGATGGCTCGCGGGTCCTCGGGCTCGGGGACATCGGGCCCCAGGCCGCGATGCCCGTGATGGAGGGCAAGGCGCTGCTCTTCAAGTGCCTCGGAGGGGTCGATGCGATCCCGATCCCGATCCAGGTCGGCTCCCCCGACCAGTTCATCGCGACCGTCGAGGCGATGGCGCCCGCCTTCGGCGGGATCAACCTCGAGGACATCGCCTCGCCGAAGTGCTTCGGGATCCTGGAGGAGCTGACGCAGCGCCTTCCGATCCCGGTCTGGCACGACGACCAGCTCGGCACGGCCGCCGCGACCGTCGCGGGGCTCCTCAACGCGCTCGAGCTGACGCACCGCTCGATGCGCGGGATACGGACCGTTCTTCTCGGCGCCGGCGCGGCGAACCTCGTCACCGCGCGCCTGCTCCTCGCCCTCGGCCACGACCCGCACCGCCTCTCGCTCGTCGACCAGCGGGGGATCCTCACCGCCGAGCGCAATGACGTCGACGAGCTGATGCTGCGCAACCCGTGGAAGTACCGCCTCGCGCTCCAGACGAACGGCGGCGGACGTTCCGGTGACCTCGCCGACGCGGTCCGCGAGGCCGACGTGCTCCTCGCCGCGTCGACCCCCAAGCCCGACACGGTGCGCCCCGAGCACATCCGCGCGATGGCACCCGGGCCGATCGTCTTCGCGCTCGCGAACCCGGTCCCTGAGATATGGCCGGACGTCGCCCGCTCGGCCGGCGCGGCGATCGTCGCCACGGGCCGCAGCGACTTCCCGAACCAGGTGAACAACTCCCTCGTGTTCCCCGCCGTGTTCCGGGGCGTGCTGGACGCCCGGGCCCGCTCGATCCCCGACGAGGTGGTCCTCGTGGCGGCCCGGGAGCTTGCCCGGGGAGCGGCCCGCAAGGGGCTTACTCCCCACCACCTGCTGCCCACCATGGAGGAACCCGAGGTCTTCCCCGAGATGGCCGCGGCGGTGGCGGACGCCACGGTCCGGCTCGGGATCGCTCGGGAACGGCTGTCGCACGAGGAGTTCCTGGACCTCGCGGTGCGGCGGATGGGCCGCCCCGCGCGCCTCGCCCGGGCCCTTGCCCGGGCGCATCTCACCTCGCCGATGCCCCCCGCCCGTTCCAAGGGCCGGAGCCCCCGATGAGCGCGTCCGGAGAGTCGGGCGCGCACGCCGGGGCCCCGGGGAGCGAGAGCCCGAGCGTTCCGATCCATCTGCGCCCCGCCCGCGCGGCCGATATCCCGACGCTCGTGCCGCTCCTCCTCCGCCTGAAGCGGCTCAACGAGGAGTTCGACCCGCTCCTCAAGGTGCGCGAGGACGCTGCGGAGCAGGCGAAGGAGATCCTCGAGGCGGACCTCGCCGATCCGAAGAGCCTCGTGCTCGCGGCCGAAGGCGTCGGTCCGGACAAGGACAAGGTCGTCGGGATCGTCCGGGCCGTCGTCCGCGAGCGGCCGTTCTACACACCCGCGCACGAGGGCCACATCCTCGACATCTACCTCCTGCCGCTCTACCGCCGCCGCGGCGTCGGCGAGTACCTCTTGCGCGAGGCCTCGAGCGCGCTCAAGGCGAAGGGTGCCGAGATCGTCACCGCCGAGTTCCCCGCGCAGAACGAGATCGCGAGCCGGTTCTACGCCAAGCGCGGTTTCCGCCCGATCACGTCGATCCACGCCCGGACGCTCTAGTCAGAGCGCGAGTGCGCTCGGCCCTCCGCGAACCTTAAGCGAAATCGCCCCTCCCCGGCTCGCTATGTCAAAATCCCCTGCGACAGCGGCCGCCGCGGCGCCGAAGTTCCTGCGCCGGGGCAAGGTCAAGGAGGTCTACGAGGTCTCGCCGACCGAGCTCGAGTTCCGCTTCACGGACGACATCTCCGTCTTCGACAAGCACATCCCGAGCGAGATCCCGCACAAGGGCGAGACGCTCGCGCGGACCGCCGCGCACTGGTTCGAGGTCTGCCGCCGCCTCGGGGTCCCGCACCACTTCCTCGGCCTCTCGGGCCCGACCGCGATGCGCGTCAAGCGCGTCCAGGTCGTCCCCGAGCCGCGCTCCCTCGGCCCGCACCCGAAGAACTACCTCGTCCCGCTCGAGCTGATCGTCCGCTACTACCTCGCGGGCTCGATGTGGGACCGCGTGAACTCCGGCAAGGTCTCCGCCCGCGACCTCGGGTTCCCGGCGGGCAAGACGCTCGAGTACGGCGTGCGGCTGCCCCAGCCGCACTTCGAGGTGACCACGAAGCTCGAGCCGGTCGACCGCCTGCTCGGGACGAAGGAGGCGCTCGAGCTCTCGTGCCTGGATGCGAAGGAGCTCGACCACGCCCGCGAGACGATCCTCAAGGTCGACGAGGCGATGCAGAAGGAGATCGGACCGCGCGCGCTCATCCACGTCGACGGGAAGAAGGAGTTCGCGGTCGACGCGGACGGCGCGCTGATGGTCGTCGACACGTTCGGGACGGCGGACGAGGACCGGTTCTGGGACAAGGACGCCTACGACCGGGGCCGCCAGGTCGACTTCTCGAAGGAGTTCGTCCGCCAGCACTACCGCCAGACCGGCTACTACGACAAGCTCCTCGCCGCCCGTACCGCGAAGACAGAGGAACCCCCGATCCCCCCGCTCCCGCCGCTGCTCGTCGATGAGGTCAGTCGCCTCTACACGACGGTCTTCGAGCGGCTCACCGGCGAGGCCTTCACCCCGCTCGCGCGTCCGGCGTAGCCCGAGGACCGGCACGGTCCGGTCCCGGAAGCCGTCGGAGGTGGACGGTCGGTCAATCCCGGCACGGAACGCCGGTCGACCGACCCGTCCGGCACACACCCTCCTTTTCCCGCCGTCCGGCGTACGCGCCCGATCGGACCGTGGACGACGTGCGCGTGCGGCCGGGACGAAGGGGCGATCTCGCGGCGATCATCGCGATCTACAACCCGTACGTGCTCGAGACCCCCGTGACGTTCGAGACCGACGCGCTCCGCCCCGAGGACCGGGGGGAGTGGCTGGACGCGCATCTCGCGGGGGGCCGCCACCGGATCGTCGTCGCCGAGGCTCCCGGCGGACCCCTTCTCGGTTGGGCCGCCACGAGCGAGTTCATGCCCCGGGCGGGCTACGCGACCACGGTCCAGTCGTCGGTCTACTGCCGGCCCGATGCGGTGGGCCGGGGGATCGGTACGCGTCTCTACGCCTCGCTTTTCCGATCGATCGCCGCGGAGGATCTCGAGCGGATCGTCGCCGGGGTGGCGCTGCCGAACCCCGCGTCCGTGGCCCTGCACGAGCGGTTCGGGTTCCGCCGCGTCGGGGTGTTCACCCGCATCGGGCGGAAGTTCGGCCGGTTCATCGACGTCGCGTGGTACGAGCGACCCGCGCGCGGGCCTGCGGACGGGTCCGAGGCTCACTCCATCGCCGAGACGTCGGCGCGCATGTAGGCGCGGCTCGCGAGCACGAGCACCACCGCCGTTTCGACGGCGAGGACGATCATCTCGATCTCGTTCGTCGGGCTGAGCGTGCCGTGGAACCCGTTCCGCGCGGTGTCGGCGATGTACGTCAACGGGTTGATCGCGAACAGGAGGCGGAGGACGTACGGGAGATCGGCGCTGTACGGGTAGAAGACGGTCGAGGCGAAGTTGAGGAGAAAGATCAGGAGGATCTGGATCGAGTTGTACGCGTTGTTCGACTTCACGTACGTCGACAGGAGCAGCATCATCGATCCGAAGAACAGCGATCCGAGCGCGATCGCTCCGAACGCGACCAACGCCCCCCCGAGCGTCGCGGGTCCGGTGCCCAGCAGCACGATCGAGAGGACGAGCATCACCGCCGCGCCGCCGATCCCGATGAGCAGCGCGGTGAACATGATCCCGAAGAGGTACTGCAGGCGCGTGAACGGGCCAACGAGAAGTTGGGTCAGCATGCCGTAGCGCCGGTCGGCCCACAGCATGCCCCCGCCGACGGTCCCGGCCATCACCGACTGGAACGCCATGATCCCGGGCGCGAGGAACGCGAGGTAGGCGGTCGCGCTCCCGCCCTGGCTCGCCGCGATCGACCCGAACCCGTAGCCGAAGAAGATGAGGTAGAGCGCCGGCAGGCCGAGCAGGATGAAGAGGCTCGCCGGATCGGTGTTGACCCGGATGTTCCGGTAGATGAGCCGGGTGACGTCAGGGGCCGCCAGGGTTCTCCCCTCCGTGGCGAATCGAGTGCAGGAAGACATCCTCGAGCGTGTTCGGACGGACCGTCAGCCACTCGAGCTGCACCCCGAGCCGCTGCGCGAGCTCGACGATCGCGGCGAGCGACGCCTTCGCGTCGTCGACGAGGATGACGGCCGACGCCCCGTCGGTCGACACCGAGGCCGCCGGGCCGAGCGCGTTCCGCAGGGCATCGAAGAACCGTGGCGCATCCACCGCGCCGACCGAGAGGTCGATCGTGCGCTTGCCGAGATAGAGCCGCTTCAGCTGGTCCACCGTGTCGAGCGCGACGATCCGTCCCTGGTCGATGACCGCGATGCGGTCGCAGAGGTAGTCGGCCTCCTCCAGGTTGTGCGTCGTGAAGACGACCGTGAGGCCCCGCCGGACCTCGGCGCGGATCGAGTCGAGGAGCGTCCGACGCATCAGGACGTCGAGGCCGATCGTCGGCTCGTCGAGGAACAGGATGTCCATGTCGTGCATGAACTCCCGCGCGACCTGGACGCGCCGCTTCTGCCCGCCCGAGATGTCGAACGAGCGGCGGCGGCGGATCTCGTCGAGCCCGAACCGGGCGATGAGCGCCTCGCGCCGGCGCGTGCGCTCCGGTTTCGGGACCTTCCACAGGAACCCGTAGAGGTCGAGGTTGCCCTGCACGGTGGTGAACTCGAACGATTCCGCCTGCTGCACGACCCCGATCCGCTCGCGGATCGCCTGTCCGTCGCGCTGCGGGTCGCGCCCGAGGACCTCGAGCCGGCCCGCGGTCGGCTGGATCAGGGTCGTCATCGCCTTGATCAGGGTCGATTTGCCGGCGCCGTTGGGACCCAGGATGACCACGATCTCCTGCGCCATCACCGCGATGCTGACGCCGCGCAGAATCGGCAGGTCCGGCTCATAGCCGGCGACCAGGTCCCGCACCTCGAGCAGCGCTC
>Ga0187781_10002238_pt1 | contig 14754 bp, 17 predicted proteins | sample 0715_SJ02_MP02_2_FD_132447 | JGI IMG/M metagenome (GOLD analysis project Ga0187781, IMG submission 132447) | Tropical peat soil microbial communities from peatlands in Department of Meta, Colombia - 0715_SJ02_MP02_20_MG | ecosystem: Environmental > Terrestrial > Soil > Wetlands > Peat | place...
CATCACCCTGTCAATCCCCCAGAACAGGTTGACGGCCGTAGGCCTCGTCCCGCGTAGGAGGGCGGCGCTCGCCTCCATGTCCTTGATGAAGTCTGGAAGCTTGGTGGCCCTCGAGCGGACCGCTGCGAGCGCGAGGCCCATGGCAGCCGCGACCCCTATCGCGGGGGCGCCCCGCACCACCATAGACCTGATGGCTTCGGAGACCTGCTCGGGGCGCGTGTACCTGACAAATGTGAGCTTGATGGGGAGGGCGGTCTGGTCAATCATCCTGACGGCGTCTCCTTCCCAGGTGACCGTCCGAATCGAGAAGAAGTTGTCCAAGGGATGGGGAGAGGGTGGAAGCTCTCTAAATGATTTGCGCAGCCGGACGAGCACCTTCAACTTCAAATAGACTCGGCGAAGCGCGCAGAAACGATACTGATGCAGGAACCCCCGGTCGAGGAGGAGCAGATACAGCCGTTCAGGGCTGTGCTCGAGGATGGGACTGCTCGAGTCAAGGATCGTGACCGCTTCGGGGAGTTAGAGGAGTCGGGGTACGGAGCACGGGAGGGGGAGGACCTCATCCTGACAGACTACGAGGCTCTTTACCTCGTCTACTGCAAGAAGATGCGACTCGAGGACGGGCACGGGAAGGAGGTAGGATTTGAGAAGTTAGCGGAGCTTGCCCAGAAGAAAGCGGGGGATTCGTGGACCAAGTTCGCAATCTACAGGGACCTGAGGAGCAGGGGGTACGTGGTAAGGGAAGGGTTTGGTTTCGGCACAGACCTTAGGGTGTACGAGAGGGGAGACTATCCGAAGAAACCGGCAAAGTATGTCGTATTCGCACTGGACGAAGGAATTGAAAAGGGGATGGCAGACCTGCAAAAGTCGGTGAGAGAGATGGCCAAGATGGGGAAGGAAGCGATAATCGCTGTTATCGAGAGGAGAGGGGAAGTAATCTACTACAAGGTCAGCAGGGCAAGGTTCTGACGGGCCTTGAACCCAAGGGGGCTGTTCGACCTCGTCAGGCCCATGAACTGTGTCATGATAGGGTTCGCAGTCATTGTGGGAGCGTTCGTCTCCAAGCCTCCGTCAATTCCGTGGCTGCAGTTGGCCCTGGTTTCTTCACAGGTTTGTTCCTCTGCGCCTACTCCATGTCGGTGAACGACGTTTATGACCTGGAGGTCGACAGAATCAACAGGCCAGACAGGCCAATCCCCAGCGGGAAGATTCCAGTGCGTCAGGCTTCGGCGCTCTCGCTAGTGATGCTGGTCGCAGGCCTGGCCTGCGCGTTCCTCTCTTTCCTTCTTCTCGCCATTGTCATCGCACTCGGCTACGCCTTCCTTTCCTGGCTGTACAACGCAAGGGCGAAGAGAACGGGCCTCCCGGGGAACCTAATAGTGGCGTCGTCGCTGGCAATCCCCTTCATATACGGCGGGGCGGTCTCAGGAGGGTCTATAGGGGGCTCCCTTCTACTCATGATGGCCCTGACCGCTTTCTTTTCAGGGGTCGGGAGGGAGGTGGTGAAATCGATGGCCGACGTGGAAGGGGACGCAAAGAGAGAGGTCAGTTCCATAGCCAGGACGCGGGGGCTTGGTTTCGCCTCGGGCGTTGGAGCCCTCTTCTTCTTGCTCGCCGTGCTGACGAGCTTGGTGCCTCTGGTCACGGGCCTCGCGAACCAGGTGTACACCTACGGTGTAATCGTGCCGGATGTCATCTTTGTCTATCTGGCAGCGGCAATAGTCGTTCGCAATGATCCCAAGAGCGCCTACAGGGTGAAACGCATCGCCCTGGCGGGGATGACGGTCGGGCTTCTGGTGTTCGTCGGGGGGGCGGTGTAGTTGTGGAGCGAGAAGTACAGGCCGAAGAGCCTCGAGGAGATGGTGGGGAACAGGGAGGGGAGGGCGAAGTTCCAGCTCTGGCTCAGGAGGTGGAAACCCGGCTCGAAAGCGGCCCTGCTCGTAGGGCCCCCGGGGACGGGGAAGACTACCACGGTCCACCTGGTCGCCAGGGAGATGGGGCTCCAGCTGGTCGAACTCAACGCGAGCGACTCGCGGACAAAGGAGAAGCTCTCCAAGAAGGTGGGGGAGGTGATAGCGAGCACGAGTCTTTTCGGCGAGAGGAGCCTAATCTTCCTCGACGAGGTGGACGGCCTTGCGGGGAGGGCAGATTATGGCGCGGTGGATTTCATAAAAGACGCGGTCAAGAAGAGCGAGAACCCCGTGGTGATGGCGGCCAACGACCCCGAGTCTGACGAGGTCAAGAAACTGGGGAGCGTTACGAGCAGGGTAGCGTTCCTAAGACCGGAACCCTCCGAGGTGGCGGGCAGGCTGGAAAAGATCTCCCAGGATGAGGGGCTCTCCGTGAGCAAGGATCAGATAGCGAAGATGGCCGAGGCAGCGAACGGGGACCTCAGGGCTGCCATCAACCTCCTCCAGTCCGGAATACCGGCGAGGAAGGACGAGGAGATGACAGCGTCCGAGTCGGTGAACGCTTTCTTCGACGCTGCGGACGAGAACGCTGCCCTCCGTGCTCTCAGAGCCTACCCGGGGCAGCCCCGGGACAAGGTCAGGGACCTCTTCACCGCTGTGGTGAGGTCCAGGGTCCACGAGGAGCGAAGGGCGGGGGCACTGGACGCACTCTCGAGGGCTGATGTAGTGATGGGGAGGATAATGAAAGGCAAGGACTGGAGGCTCCTCAGGTACCTGGACCCGCTACTCGCCAACGAGCTCTGGAAGGCGCTCGGAGACGGCGGGCCGCGTTTCACCGTGGACGCTGTTCCCTGGCCCCTGCAGCTGAGGATCTGGAATGACTCCAGGAAGCTGAAGGACATGGCCGCGTTGGCGGGGAAGAGGGTGGGAATCAGCCAGAGGAGCTTCCTCGTGGAGGACATGCCCTACATTCTCCTGCTCTGTGCGGACAGGGAGTTCAGAGAGGAGCTAGTGAAGAGTCTGGGCCTGGAGGAGAACTATGCCCTCTTCCTGGCTAAGGAAAGCGGAAGAGCGACCAGACGCTAGTTGTAGTCCCGCTTGTAGTAATCCTCTGCCTCTTTCCAGTCGGTGTAAAATCGCATCAGCACCCCTGCCAGGGGGCTGGCCTGGTCGACTCTGAATATCCTTATCCTGTTGAACCTCTTCTCTGTCAGTATCCCAGACCTGGTCAGGAACTCGAGGTGACGGGCGACTGCGCTGTGGGACAGCCCCGACCTCCGCGTAATCTCAGATATGTTAAGTTCCCCCGTTTCGAGCATGATGGTGAGTACCCTGGTCCTCCCGTAGGATGACATCAGCCTTTCAAGCTCTAACGTCAGCCACCATTCCTCTCTCGAGCTCCCCCATCAGTTCCTTTGCGGAGACGAGGGACAGCCCGATCATGGTGGTCCTCCCCCTCACCCCCTTGCCCGAGAGCTGGGTCTCTATGATCCCCTTTCTGGAGAGCTCGTTGACGTCGCTCCACACCTGGGTGTGCTTGTAGGCGGCGACATTCATGCCCTCGCAGAGGGCCGTGTAGCTCTCCTCCACCTCGCCTATGGTGACGTAGGTCGAGTCCCCCTTCTTCAGGAGCTTTGAGATGGCCATGAGCAACAGTTTCTGGTGCATGGTCAGATACGCCAGCTCCTCCTTCCTCAGCTGAGGGGGGAGCGAGGCCTTGGCAGCCCTGATGTGCTCGGGGAGAACCCTTGGGGATTCTGCGTCGTCTGCCAGCTTCCCCGCCCTGTAGACAAGGTCCAGTGCGTAGCGCGCGTCCCCGAACTGCCCAGCCACGTCGGCGACGAACTGTATGGCGTCGTCGTCCAGGCACCCGTCGTTGAACGCCTCGCTCCTGGATATGATGATATCCGCCAGTTGCTCGGGAGGGTAGTAATCGAGGGCGATTTCGTTCCACTGGAGGGAACTCAGGGTGCTCAGGTCCACCTTCTTGAGATAGTCCGTGGTCTTCGAAATCAGGATGGACGAGAGGACCTGGCTTCCGGGTGCCATCTCCCTCAGCCGCGTTATGGTGTAGAGGGCCGACGGGTCAGAAAGTATCAGCGAGTCGACCTCGTCGAAGGCTATGACCAGGTGTGTCCTATTGCTCCTCAGCTCCTCGACCAGGGCGGTCAGGAGCTCTTCGAAGCTGTAGCCCCGCGTGGGGTAGCTCTGCCCCAGCGACTTCAGGGCCTTGACCATTATGGCCTGCAATGTCCTGTCTATCCTGCAGTTGACATGCAGCGCTTTGACGAGGTTGCCGTATAGCGCCGCCTTCCTCGGCAACGACTCGAGCAGCAGCTTCTTCGCAACCATGGTTTTCCCGGATCCGATTGGGCCCGTTATCATCACGACCTGGCTCGCCTTGGTGGCGCTCTGGGCCACGCTCTGGAAGTACAGCTCGAGCTTCTTCAGTTGGGCTTCTCTGTGGGGTATCTGGTGCGGCAGATACTCCTGTAGAAGTATAGTCTCGTCCCGGAAGACAGAGCGCGCCATGAGAGAGCTTAACGATTCCGCCCTGTTCGTCTTATAACCTTGATTATGCGTTTGATAGGACGATGGATGGAGGGTTATCTGAAAGTATTCTTACAAACTAAAAAGAGGACCCGGGGGTCCGCAGGACGTTGAAGGCAGTCAGATTCCATCAGCATGGCGGCCCCGAGGTCCTTCGGTACGAGGATGTAACTGACCCGCAGCCCAGCTCTGACGAGGCACTGGTGCGGGTGAAGGCGTGCGCCCTGAACCACCTCGACATCTGGGCGAGGAACGGGCTCCCGAACGTCGCCATACAGATGCCACACATATCCGGGAGCGACATAGCGGGGGTAGTAGAGTGGGTCCCCGGCGAGGAGGAAATGTTCAGGAAGGGAGACGAAGTGGTCGTCAACCCCGGAGTCGGGTGTGGGCGCTGCGAAGCGTGCCTCCAAGGACGGGACGACCAGTGCCCGGATTACAAGATTATCGGGTACGGTACGGACGGAGGGTACGCGGAGCTGGTCAGGGTGAAGAGGACCCACCTGATCAGGAAGCCCGAGGGGATGAGTTTCGAAGAGGCGGCTTCTTTCCCTCTCGTCTTCGAGACCGCCTACCACATGCTGGTGACCAAAGCGAATGTGCGCCCCGGAGACACCGTGCTTGTGTTGGCCGCTAACTCGGGGGTGGGCATCGCTGCTGTGCAGATTGCAAAGCTCTTCGGCGCCAAAGTGATAGCGACCGCAGGAGACAGAGAGAAGGCGGAAAGGGCGAGAAGCCTCGGGGCGGACTACACGATCGACCACTACAAGCAGAACGTCCTAGGAGAGGCGAAGGAGCTGACAGGGAAGAAGGGCGTGGACGTGGTGATCGAGCACGTGGGGAAGGCGACCTGGGAAGGGAGCGTGAAGGCGCTGGCGAAGGGAGGGAGGCTGGTGACGTGCGGGGCCACAACCGGCGCTGATGTCGCAACCGATCTTAGGTACATCTACAGCAGGGAACTAACAATCTACGGGAGCTATATGGCTGGGATGGGGGAACTTCTTGCAGTGGTGAAGATGTTCCGCGAGGGAAGGCTGAAGACAGTTGTCGATTCGGTCTATCCTTTGCAGAATGCGGCCGAGGCGCAAAGGAAAATGGAGGGGAGCACGCACTTCGGAAAAATCGTGCTGAAAGTCTAGGGCACGATTTCGTAGGAGTAGCTTATCTTCGCGGCGGGCTTGAGGGTCGCGCCAACGCTGCAGAACTTCTCCGTGCTGTCTTTGATGGCCTCTTCCACAAATCTCCTCTCCAATGGGTCCCCCGACAGAACGTACTTGACCTGTATGGACGTCCATGGCTTTGGGAGGCCGTGCTCTGGTCGCTCGCCAGAGACTAGAATCTTGAGCGAATTGAGTTTCTGCTTGCGCTTTGCCAGTATCGCGACGATGTCCATCCCCGTGCAAGCCCCCAGGGATGTGAGGAGGGCCCGCATGGGGCTTATCCCCTTCTGAATCACCTTTGACGAGTCGTAGACCACCACGTGCCCCGAAGTGTCTGACCCGAGGAACAGGTTACCCTCGCTCCACGTGACCTCAGCGAGCCAATCATTTTTGCTTAATTTGAACCACCAGAGGCTTCGACTTGGAGGAAACTTCGCCCTTCTCTATGAAGCTTCTCCTCCCCCACTTTGCGTTCACGTGGGCTATGAGCTTGTGGCTCCCCGCCCCGAGGGTGGAGGCAGGAATCTGGAACTCCCTCTCCACGTCCAGCATTTTCGACTTCGCGTCCTCGACGCTCCTTGGTATCAATGGTGGGCCGCCGTCTTCGGGGACGATCATTGCCCAGATGCGGTATGGGAGGTCAGGGTCGCGACTCCAGTAAAAGCTGGCCTTGCGCACCTGCTTCTTTGTCTCGCCGAGCTTCCGCGATCTGACGACTTCCTGGCTCCTCAGGACGGTCTTGAACGTCAGGCGCAGAATCTTGTCGAAATCCTCCCAGGCAACGGTCCAGACGTCTGGATGGAATGCCTCCCTCAATCCTCCGGCGATTTTGAAACTCGAGCTAATGCGAATGGTCTCGGAGATTGAGTACGATTTCTTGTCCGCAACCAAGTGGAGTTGGATGAGCTTCGTTTCCGGCCAGGAGTAATCACCTCTCCTGTCCTTCAAAGACAATTTGATTCGTCGGCCTCGACGTGTCTGTTAAAAGCGTGATTGCGGTGGTCGCTCATATTCCCCACGGAGCGCCCCGGGTACAGGGGTTCGCCTGGACGGTGGAAACGCGTTCGAGGAGCCGTCTGAATACGAGTATGCATAGAAAATGGCAAAAATGCTTATTACGAAATCCGAAAATACATATTCCGGGGAGCAAATGAGAAGACACACCGAATCGCACACGCCTGGAATCCTCTCTCTTGTATTATGGATCCGGAATCAGTATGGCTTAAATGCGATAGCCGAGACCGTGATATCACGGCCGGGGGTGCTGACGGGTTGACCGTAGTAGAACACGAGCCACAGAGCAGTGTAAACGAGAGGACGGTCGCACTGGTGAAGCTCCTGACCGAGCTGGGCCCCGAAATCCCCGAAATTGCCCGGAGGCTGGGTCAGTTCAAGGAGTCTGTCAGATACAGGTACAAAGAGAAGATACTCAGCAAGGGCTACGCCGTGCAGGCAGCGGTAGACCACGAGAGGCTCGGCTTCGAGAGAATCATGATTATTGCAGACTTCTCCGAGACTTACCGTAGCTTTGCTCCCGCGATAATAACCGCCATGAGCGAAGTCTGCTACGTGGTGGGATTCTCCAAATCTCTGATAGGCGGAGAGTATATCGTGAACCTGAGCGTACCGACCGAACAGGCCGGAGAAATTCGAGGGTTCTTCCGGGCGTTGGGGGAGAAGGGCATGTTCTCGAAACTGGAAATATTGGACTTCGATTGGTACCGAAACGTCCCCATGAAACCCGAGTACTACGACTTTGACACAGGACGATGGGACTTCCAGTGGCAGAACCCCAGCTCCCAGGACTACGAAGGAGCGGCGTACGTACCGTCGAAGAGGGGGAAATTTGACTATGTGGACCTTCTTATCATAAAGGAACTCCAGATGGATGCGAACAAATCGCTGAAGGAGATGTCCGAGAAGCTGAACATCAATTACAAGAAGTTGGCTTGGCACCACGCCGCACACGTCCTCGGTCAGAAACTGCTGCACGGGTACACCGTGAACTGGATAGGGACGCGGTATGACTACACGCTGGAGAAGGTTCTCCACAGAAAGCACCGGTACTTCGTGCTTGACCTCTTCGTGAGGAACGTCAACGCGTACGAATCGATGAATCTAAGGCATCAGATGAACGTCCTCCCCTTCCTGTGGAGTGAGGCAGGCGGGGAGAACTACCACGCTGAGGTCGCGTTGCCTGTCGATAACGTCGTTGAAGGGCTACAATACATAGGTAGTGCGACCAGTGCTGTCAAAGACAGGCTCAGCATATACCCGGGCGACCAGACGGAGGCCGCCAGCTTTACAATCCTGTACCAGCTCTATGATCAGGTGGCGAAGACGTGGAAGTTCAGCAAAGATGATCTGCTGCAGAGGTTCGACAAGCTAATGGTTGAAATAAAATCGGGGCCCACTAGAGATGTCTAGTGGGATCCCCAACCGCCAATGATTTCGAGCGGTCCCAGGTTCAGTCCCAGCGCCGCAAAAACAATGCTTGCGCCGCCGATGGCCAACATTCCGAAACGGATCTTTTCGTCTAGGGTCATACCGGCAGGAGGTGTCGCAAGGGGATTTTTAAGGAATGAGCCTATGCATAGTTTATGGAAGGCCTGAACTACGCGAATTCTAAGAAATGGCCGATTCGAGCCGGGAATCCCCAGTCGGGGTCGACCGCTGCCAGTTTTGGCCCGAAGCCCCAAATATGGACTCGTAATATGGATTAGAGACTCCATTGGGCACAGCGGACAAGGAGAAGCATCCCCACATTCCCGCGAGGAACGTCCTGGACAGGATAATCCTCGGAGGGAGCGACGGGGCGATTGAAGGCCTCGCTACAACCTCCGCCCTGAACGGAGCGGGAGTGGCTTTGGGGACCATCGCCCTTGCAGGGTTCGCATTCGCCGTGGCCGGAGCCATTTCTATGTTCTTCAGTAGCTATCTCTCCAGGCGCTCAGAACTCAGATCCCTTCAGATAGACATCCGAAGGGAGAAGATGGAAATCGAGACAGAGCCCGAAGAGGAGGAGGGGGAGATGCGTGGGCTCCTCAGGAAGGAAGGCTACGACCCTCAAGAGGTGGAGATAATCCTTCAGAGGCTGAAGAAGAACAAGGACCTGTTCCTCAGGGAGATGCTCAGTCGAGAGCTCGGCGTGAACATCGATGACGTGAAATCGGACCCCTTCGTCTGGCCTCTCTTCGCCGGAATTACCTTTCTTCTTCTAGCTCTTCTGGCAGTATCACCCTATGCCTTCGCTCTCCCGCGAGACGACGCACTGATGACATCGGTGGCGCTCTCCCTGGTGGCACTCTTCGCACTTGGCTCAAGGGCGTTCGTGCCAAGGAATTTCAACTTCAAGGCGGGCGGAGAGTCAGCCCTGACCGGCGCGGCGGCAGCCACGCTCCTCTACCTGGTCGGAATCTTAGTCTCAAGACTCTAGGACGGCGCGAATTCAATAACCTCCGACGTCTTTGCGGACAGAGTGCAGAAGAGCGCGAGACTTACCCATCTGACTTTCGACTGCTACGGCACTCTCATCGACTGGAGGACGGGAATCGAGCAGGAGCTCGCCCGGGCACTGGGGGGCGGCGTAAGACTCGGTGGGGCGCGGCTCCTTGACGCCTACGTCGAAGCCGAGAAGTCTCAAGAATCCACGTACAAGAAGTACGGTGAAGTCCTTCGGGGGACAGTCATCTCGATGTCAGAGGTCCTTGGGGTCGAGGTTACAGATTCGGCCGCACGGGAGTTCGCAGCCTCCGTGCCGAAGTGGCCGGTGTTCCAGGACACGGCGAAGTTCCTGCGGGAGATCGGCTCGAGAGGGCTCGGGAGGTACATTTTGTCGAACGTTGACAACGATCTCCTGGAGGAGACAATCGTCAGACACGGTCTTGAAGTGGACGGGTTCGTGACCGCCGAGGAAGTGGGGAGCTACAAACCGAATCCCGCGCACTGGATAAGGTTCATGGAGAAGACTGGAACCCACAAGGGGAACATCCTTCACTGCGCCCAGAGTGTGTATCATGACATCATTCCGACACAATCAATGGGAATCGCGTCGGCCTGGGTGAACAGGTACGATGAGAAACTCGACCAAGGAGTCGAACCATCTTACATCTGTGACAGTCTCGAAAATCTTGCGAGAGTTCTGGGCTAGCGAGGGCTCAAGAATCGGGCCAAAGTTCACCCGGGTGGCCATTGCCATTTTCGCAGGCGGTGCTGAGGTGGTCGCGGGGTACTTCTTCTATGAAACCTAAATCTTGGGACTTGCTTGTTGCGCCCACTGCTGAAGTCCCTGTTAACGTTCACCAGGCAGTCGCGGGACTTGTGGTGGCTCCCATGATTGCGGCCCGGGGGCGCAGGGATATTCGACGCAAGGGGAAGACTAACAGGGGGACCCATAGGGTAGGATGCCGTCTGAGGAATGCAGAGCACTTTCAGACGGCTTCCGATAGGCAAGATTCCGATTGACCTCTTGAACAAGAGTGTCCTCCGGCTGACAGGAGCCAGATCTGACATGATAGCAACTCCTGCAAGGGCTGGCATCGATTTCGCAGCGATAAGGGCGGGTGACGGCTACATCGTGGTCTCTGCAGACCCCGTGACAGGAGTCTCCAAGGAAATAGGGAGGTACGCCATGAGGGTGAGCGCAAATGACGTCGCCACCTGCGGCCACAGACCCCGATTTGCGGAGTCCGTAATCCTATTGCCGGAAGGGTCGTCTACGCGGCAGTTGAGAGAGATTGCATGGCAGGTCCACGAGTCGGCTAAGCAACTGGGGATCGCCATCGTCGGAGGGCACACGGAAGTGACACCGAGGCTGGGCCACCCCATCGTAGTTGTCACGGCGTTCTGCTACGTGGATGACTACGTCACCTCGGCAGACGCGATGCCTGGGGACACCATCATGGTGACCAAGACTGCTGGCTTGGAGGGGACAGCGGTGCTAGGGGGTTGGAAGCGCTTCCTCGACAGACTGAGCGTGGTCGAAGAGGCTGCTACCGCATATGGTACAGGCTACGTCCATGCGATGCACGATTGCACCGAGGGGGGCGTCCTTGGGGCAGTCTTCGAGATGTCTTATGCGTCCGGGCTTGGCTTCGAGCTCGAGGAGAGGAGGGTCCCGGTCGCACCGGAGACGGCGAAGCTATGCCGTAGACTTTCCATCGACCCCCTGAGGCTGATAAGCTCAGGAGCTCTCCTGCTTTCTGTGAAGAAGGGGAGGGAGTCGCAGGTGACGGAGGCGCTTTCCCCCATAAGGGCAACGGCGGTCGGGACCTTCAAGAAAACGGGGAGGACCTTGGTTAGAGACGATGGGAGTGCGATGAATCTGCGCGAAGCGCCCGAAGACGAGCTATGGCGGGCTCTCGCTCGCGCGCCTGGCCGCGGGCACGGGCCTTAGTTCAGCCGTTTCCCCCACCTCCCGGTTCCGGGAGGGCTGGAGAGCCCATGAGAACTTCCTCTGCAGTGACTTACTGTAGACCTTGGCCCAGTCGAGGCCGACATAATCGCACCATGCCTTGTAGACTCGTGGGTCGATGTAGTTCTTCAGCGAAGTGTTCAGATTGTAGTTCTTCGCCCTGACGTAGAAGTCGAGTTCACGTTCAAGCTTCTTCTGCCTCTTGTCGTCCCTCTTCCCCTTCGCCCTCACCTCACTCAGCTTCTGCTTCTTCTTCTCGTAGGACTGCTGCCACGTCTTGGGCAGGGTCCTCTGGTGGTTGCAGAAGATCGCTGCCTGGAGATTCGCCTCCTTCGCGTGGTAGAGCTTGTCTATGTCGTCCATCCCTTCGGCGCTCTTCGACTCCAGTGTGCGCTTCGCCGTAGCAGTAGCGTGCCACGTCCTGAAGACTTTCGCCGTAAGTCCGGGGACGATGGAGGAGAGGAATTGGTTGACCATGCTCGAGGTGACCTCATGGAACACCTCCGTCTCCGGCGACTTGCCCTTCTTGAACTCCTCCAAGTTATGCAGTACCTGAGGGAGGGGCCTATCGGTCTTCTTCCATGGTACGCTGTCCTTTCCGAGGAAGTCGAATTCGACTGCGCCATCCTTCACGTTGATGTGCTCGACTCTGAGCGTGCTGGCACCAACAGTGTCCGCCTCGTCCTCGTCCTTCTCGTCTCCGACCCTCATTCCAAGCCTGTGGATGAGGTAACAGACCGTGGCGACCTGCCGCATTTTGGGATCCTTCGAGGAGAGCTCATTCTCGATACGGGCTTCGATCCTTCTCATGTTGGAGCCCACTCGCGCGGCGTTGTCATACTTCGCCCGACTCCTGGACTGCTGAATAGGTGTGCTCTCGTGTAGCCAGACGTACTTCTCCTTGTCCGTGAGCTTATCGATCCACTTCGCCATCCACATCGAGCTGTGGTCGTGGACCACCTCCTTCCAGTTACCCGGAGGGACAGTCGCACCCTCCCCGAGATTCAATATGACGTCGGAAGCTTGGACCCGCGGCTTCCACTTCCCCCTTAGGGGATGTTTCCCGCGCCCCATGAAGAGTCCGGGAGGCTCGACCATGTAGTTGGCAAAGTCGACCTCTTTGCCGTCAAGGATTGCCTTCCCGTAATTCGACTTGAGTTCCTCGCGCCTTTCCTTCCTCGCTGCCGCCAGCCCCCTCCGCTGGTCCTTCGTCATACTCTCCTTCGCGGCCTTCTCTGCGTCTACTTTCCTGTAGAGCTCGTAGAAATCTACCTCCTTGAACTTGACTCCTCTGCACCAGGGAGGGAGTTGCGTCGCGAAATCCCCCATGAAATTGGCTGTGAACACCGGGTCCTGAACGTAGGGGGTGTCTTTCTTCTTGGCGAGGTTGTACGCCATTTCCTCGGCCAGGGGGGCGAGCCCGACCTGTGTCCCCTTCACGGAGATGTGAAGGCCTTCAGGTTGGTAGAGGTCGGGGAAGTTCACCCCGTTGTGGGAAAGAGTCTTCCAGTATGATTTCATGAATCGGCGAAGTTGATTTCGAGCCTCCGTGTATTTAAGATGAACCCGAGGAAACTGAATTTTCTGCGACGATGGTTAAATACGTGCGGGGACCCTTTGCCAAGTGTTCCCTGATGTGGATCGACTTCGAGGAGAACAGAATCCCCGCGCTCAAGAACCCGTCGATGATAGTCGCGGTCTCGACATCCATGCCGCAGTACAGAGCGCTCTACTCTCAAGCCAGAGAGCTGGCGGAGTACCTCCTGGGGAAGATGGATTTCAGGAAAATAGGCACGGTCAGGGCGTCCGCCTTCCCTCCTGAGGTCCTGGTGAGGCACGACGGGCTGTCGACCCTTCCCGAATGTAGTTTCTACATCTGCAGGGGAAAGAAGGACCTGCTCCTTTTCGCGGGGGACAGCAGCCCCGCAGACGAGCAGTACGAGTTCGCTCAGTTCGTCCTGAAGGTGGCCAAAGATTTGGAAACTAAGGAGCTGTATTCCGTGGGGGCCAGGTGGGCCGAGACCCCCGTCCCCGCCGAAGCGGAACCGGTTACGACCGGGTTCTCGACCGATCCAACCGGAGTTGCGAATCTGAGGAACCACGGAGTCCGAATTTTGGGAGAGGAGCCCGCTCCCTTCTTCGCATCCATGGTGGTCGCAATGGCGAAGGACGTAGGGATAAGGGGGTACAAGCTGTCCGTAGACCACGGGGAGCCAACCCCTCACGTTCGTTCGGTAACGAAGCTCCTGGAGATTCTATGCGAAATGGCTTCCTTTGAGGTTGACCTGGGCGAACTGAAGGCCAAGTTCGCGCCCGCCTCTCCAGGGAGGCAGGCGTCGAACAGCACGATATACCACTAGTCTGAGTTGACCGTTATCGCTTCCCGGTCGAGGGCGTCCAGCTCTGGCCCGAAGCCCCAGTCCCTAGCCAGGGCGTCTGCGTCCCTCTCCCTTTCCCTTGATTCCTCGGGTCGGACGTGTTCGTTGAGCCACGCATGCGCCAGCTCGTGCGCTATCACAGCGGTCGCGGCCGAATCGGAGAGGGCTTCGAGTAGGGAAGAGTAGAAGGTGATGGTCTGGCGGGGTCTGGAGAGGACAAGGAAATACCTTACTCGTGAATAGCGGGTGAGGCCGACGGTTGTCTTCGTGGGTCTTCTCGAGAGCGTTATGGAGCGGACCGAGGTGATCCTCGGCACGGCGCCCGGCGGCCTCAGGTTCGCCTCAACGAAGAGCCTTCGGAATCTTGGGTCGTGTGTAAGGGTGTACGCCCCCGCCACCAAGCCCGAATCCTTGCCAGCCAATTGCAGGAGACTTCCCCTAGGCGCCCTTGGCCAGCCATCGCCCCGATACGGCAATTGCGAGCCCAACCCAGGATGGGAGTGGTCGGGGTAGCAGACGGCAGGATTGAACTATGGTCAGGCCCGTCTTGCCTAAGGGAGTTCACTCCGAGGGTTTAATTTCGCGGACCCGACAAGATTCGAATTGGATTTGCACCTATCTGGTAACGAATCCGACCATCCCCACACTTCTCCCACGTGCAACGTCCATGGCTACCGGACTGCTTCGTAGTGCAAGACCAGCTCCCCGTAAGGAAGCGTTTTGACCGAAAGGAGCCTCATGGTTCTCTGCTTCTCCATGTCGCCCCAGTAGCGATGGCCCCGTCCCAATATCACTGGCTGGACGACCATTCGGTAATCGTCGGCGAGTCCACGCCGGATGGTCTCCTTGGTGAGGGCTGGGCCGCCTTCCACTATGATGCCCTTTCCCGGCTGGGACTTCAGTTTCGCAATGATTTTACTCAAGTCGCCCGACATGATTGTGGAGTTCTGCCATTTCGTTTCCTTCAATCGATGGGAGAGGCAGACCTTCTGCACCCTGTCCAGCCACCTGGAGTACTCGAACAAGTACTCTGGGTCTTCGGGTTTCCTTGCTGCCTCTGAGTGGACCCTCAGGTGACCCTCGAACGAATGACGTCCCATCACCACCGTGTCGACAGAGCCGTACTGGTTGACCCACATTTCTGTGAACTGGGCGTCGGGCTTCGGGGGCACCACGTCGGAGCCTGGATACTTAGGGAACTCACCGCGTCCGTCGAGAGTCATATACATATTGGCGGTGACTTTTCGGGCCATGGGACTCGAGGACTGTCTAGCCGCATTTAAGTAAAATGAACCTGAACGGGGCCTTCTCGCAGCCTTGACGGCTCGAGAGCAGGTGCGTCA
>Ga0187781_10002239_pt1 | contig 14751 bp, 9 predicted proteins | sample 0715_SJ02_MP02_2_FD_132447 | JGI IMG/M metagenome (GOLD analysis project Ga0187781, IMG submission 132447) | Tropical peat soil microbial communities from peatlands in Department of Meta, Colombia - 0715_SJ02_MP02_20_MG | ecosystem: Environmental > Terrestrial > Soil > Wetlands > Peat | place...
AGGGCCAAGCTCGCGGCAGATCGCGCGGATGGCGCCGCCGACAAATTTAGTTTCGCGCGCGGGGTCGAAATCACGAAGCCGACGCACGGCATCGAGATCGCGGATGGGATTCGAAAGGACCGGGCCGGAATCGGGAACTTCGAGGGGCATGCCCATGGCTTCGGCAACGATTAAAATGTCGGAGAAAACGATCACCGCGTCCACACCTAGGACGCGAAAGGGTTGCAGGGAGACTTCCGCCGCGAGCTCCGGCGTCTTGCAGATTTCAAGGAACGAGTGGCGCGCGCGCACAGCCTGGTATTCGGGCAGGTATCGCCCGGCCTGGCGCATGATCCAGACAGGGACGCGGTCCACTGGTTCGAAGCGGCAAGCTCGCAGGAACAGTTCTTTTCGGTTTACTTCGCCACGCGCCGGTGTATTCGCCATGTGAGCCGCAAACAAGGTGGCTGGTTCTGAACAATGATAGCAGATGGATGCGGGCCCCGCACGTTCGAGAGCCAAGCCGCGAGAGACTCCCAGGCAAGCGGCTTTACTGAATCAGCACCGTAACGCGACAAGACGGGCCTTTCGGTAGCAGAAAGGAACGGGGCAGTCTATCCTGAACCATCCCTGTGGGAGGCAAAGATGGCAAAGGCGCGATTTCGCCGGCAAGCACTTCGCTTTTTCGTGGTACGCACGATCCTAGTCACCGGAGTATTTCTCCATTCCTCAACTTGCCCCGCGCAAACAGGGAAGCCGGCCGACGATCCCACGATGAAATGGCTCATGGAGGCGCGCGATAATCCCGAATTGTCCGCCGCATTGAATAGACTGAGCGAGAGGCTGATGCGCGAAATCCAACTGCCTCCGCCGCGAGGCGAAAGCAATCTCCTGCCGGCCTTGCCGGAGACAACCATTTTCTATATGGGCATTCCGAATTATGGGGAGGCGGTGGAGCGGGCGCTCGATATTTTCAAGCAGGAGCAGCAGCAAAGCGCGCCCCTGCGTGACTGGCTGCAAAAGGGGGGGCCGAAGAACGATCTGCCGGTCATAGAAACATGGGTTGAGAAGGCGACTGAATTCCTGGGGTACCTGGGCGACGAGATAGTGGTATCCGGGAGCCTGGAAGGCAAAGAACCCAAGTTTCTGGCCGTTGCGCGGGTTCGCAAGCCGGGGGTGAAGAATTTCCTGGAATTTCAATTGAACGAATTGAGGACCAAATCGAACCCCGCAATTCGCCTGCTGGACCCGCAAGAGCTTCCGAAGGCGGAGGACCAGAAAGGCAAGGATGAACTGGTCATTCTTGTGCGGCCGGATTTTCTCGCCGCCGGGATGGATGTTGAGACGCTGCGAAGATTCAATTCGCAAATATCAATGAACACTAACGGTCTTGCCTCGACTGAATTTGGGGAACGGGTTGCGGAAGCGTACCAAGGAGGGGTGACAGGCGTAGGAGCAGTGGATGTACACAGGCTACTGAGTCTTATCCCGCCGGGTGCTCAAAAGAGCCAGATGGTTTTTCAAAGCAGCGGGTTTGCGGACATGAAATACGCCGAGTGGGAGCGCAAGAAGGTTGAGGGCCAGAACATCAGCCAGGGCGAACTGAGTTTTACGGGGCCGCGGCATGGCGTGGCCTCGTGGCTGGCTGTGCCCTCGGAACTGAGCAGCCTCGATTTTGTATCGCCGAATGCATTGATCGCTACGGCTTTCGTGCTGAAGAGGCCGGTGGAAATTTTCGATGACGTGAAGGAAATGTCGGAGATTGAGAATCCGCAAGCGTTCGCAATGCTGCCGCAATTTGAGCAGGGGCTGAATATCAGCATCAAAGATGATTTGCTTGCGCAGCTCAGTGGGGAATTGGCGTTCGAGCTGGATGATTTCTCGAAGAACGATGCTGCGTGGAAGGCGTTTGCGCAGGTGAATGATGCGGAGCATTTGCAAAAGACGCTCGCGACGCTCATGGCCGTCGGGAAAGTGGAAGAGGAGACGACGGAAGACGGCGGGATTCGGTATCACACAATTCACATTCCGACGGCAAAGAAGCCTTATGAAATTGATTATGCCTTTGCCGATGGGCAATTGATCGCCGGGCCGAGCAGGGAATTGGTCGGCGGCGCGATTCGGGCGCACCGGAGCGGCGAGTCGCTAGGGAAGTCGAGCAAGTTCCTGGCCGCGCTGCCACCCGGGCACCCGTCGGGGGAATCGGCTGTGTTCTATGAAGAGCCGGTTGGGTTCATGAAGGCGATGATGAGGATTGCGTCGCCGGATGTGGCGTCACTCATTCAGCTTGAGTATGCGGGTAAGACCGCACCGGTAGGTCTCGGCGTGTACGGATCGAAATCCGCGATTCGGGAGGAGAGCACCAATGTCGCGTTTGACACCGCGATTGTGGCGGCGGTGGCGGCCATCGCGATTCCGAATCTGCTGAAGTCGAAAATGGCGGCGAATGAGGCATCAGCAGTCGGGAGCTTGCGTTCGATCAACACGGCTGAGGTGACGTATTTCGCGACGTATCGAGAAAAAGGGTATGCGCCCGATATGGCCAAGCTCGGAGAGGACCCCGGCGCAACACAGCCTTCCTCGGTTGAGCACGCCGGGTATCTGAATTCGTCCTTAGCGAATCCGAGCTGCACCGGAGGAGCATGGTGCACAAAAGCCGGGTACCGGTTCATCATCAAGGCTACGTGCAAAGGCGGGCACTGTGATGATTACGCCGTGACCGCGACGCCGGTCGCGAGCGACACGGGGAAAAGGAATTTTTGCTCGACGTCCGATGGGGTCATCCGGTTCAATAACGGGGCACCGCTTGTGTCAGCGTTGACAATCCCGGAATGCGCGAGCTTGCAGCCGCTTCAATAGGGGTACAGCACACAATCGTAGGATTTCCACATTTCCTAAATTTCCACACGGGAAAATCGCGCGGGTGTGGTTGACGAATTCGGCGGGCGGAGTTACAAGACGGGCGTCGAAGCTTTCCGATCATCTGAGTCTTGGGCAGCACGGCAAGTGAAAGCTTGACGGGCTGCGCAGGACACGGACAGAGAGAACAGCAGCGGCAAAAGTTCGGAATGGCACGGCAGCACGACGAGGCCCAAGGGGCAGTCAGCGGCGGGCAAAGGGCGTTTCCGACAAGCCAAAACTTGACGAGGCGCGCGACTGAAACCGTAGACTGACCGAAGAAAATTGTCGTGGCCGACTTCACCGGGTACACGGCGAAGGCCCGGCGGCTGTAAAGTTTCGCGACTGAAGGGAAGGGGCGGCCAACCGCCCCTTTTCTTTTTCATCCCCGTAATTTATCCGCGCAGTTCCTCTGGGCCTGACGGCTTCCCGAGGCTTTTCGATGCGAATCGGCGGTATAATGTCAATTACTCTTGGGGAGTTAAGACCGTTCATGACATATCACCTGGGGTATTGGAGCGTGGCGCTCTACGTAGCTAGTTTTTTCTGCTACGCCCGCATCCTCTATGCGGCCCATGTGTGGCTTGAACGAGCGGCGAGCCTGCTGCTCGGGGGCGGTATCTTATTGCAATATTTCGCGTTATTGGAGCGGTCGAAGTGGATTCACACGGTGCCGTACAACGATTTGTACGGGTCCATGTCCTTGTTTGCCTGGCTACTGGGAATCACCTATCTGGGGCTGGAGATATTTCACCGGCAGCGGACGGTCGGGGCGTTCGTGACGTTTTTGCTGGTGGTGTGGATGGTGCTGCTCGAAGCGCTGGCGCCGAATGAGGTGCCTGCTCCGCCGCCGGCACGGGGGCCGCTTTTCGCGTTTCATGTGACGCTGAACACGTGGGCGTACGCGGCGTTTGCCCTTTCTTTTGTGCTGAGCCTGATCTATCTGGTGCAGGACCGCGTGCTGCGTTCCAGGCGGCTAGGAACACCTTTCTGGCGATTTCCGGCGCTCGACGTGCTGGACCGGATGGCGCGGAGCAGCGTGTACGTGGGGCTGGGCGCGCTGAGCCTGGGTGTGGTGATGGGGCTAGTGTGGCAGCACCGGCTGAGCGGCGGATATTCGTGGGGAGACCCGAAGGTGGTGGTGACGCTGGCAATCCTGGTGTTGTACGCCGCGTATTTGAGGCTATCGAGGAACGCGAGCTGGAGAGGGGCGCGCGCTGCGCTGCTGTGCGCGATGAATTTCGTGATCGTTCTTTTCAGCTACACGATCGTGAACTTTTATTTCACCAAGTTTCACCGGTTTTTCTAATGGCGACGCCATCCAGAGCCGAGCGGGGCGGGGCAACGAAGATTCGAGTGGCGGTGGTCGGGTGCAACCATCGCACCGCTCCCGTCGAGTTTCGTGAAAGGGTTTCGTTTTCACCGGAGCAGGCAGTGGACGCCGCGGGGGAATTACGGAAGCGTGGAATTCTCGAAGAGGCGGTGGTGCTCTCGACCTGCAATCGAAGCGAACTGTATGGAGTGCCGTGGGAGACAGGGCCCGCGGCGGCGGAAGCGATGGAGACGTTTTTCACGTCGTTTCACCAGATTCCGCGAGAGGAGTTGAACGGGCGGCTCTACCGGTGGTCGGATGCGGACGCGGTGCGGCACTTGTACCGGGTCGCTGCCGGCCTGGACTCAATGATGCTCGGCGAGGCGGAAATTCTCGGGCAACTTCGCACGGCGTATAACCAGGCGCTTGAGCACGGTTCGACGGGACCAGTGCTGAACCGCATGTTCCAGGGCGCGATTGAGGTGGGCAAGCGCGTCCGCGCGGAGACGGAAGTAGGAGCGCGGCCGATGTCGGTGGCGCTGGCGGGGGTGAAACTGGCGGAGCGTGTCTTCGGGAATTTGAAGGGACATTCGGCGCTCATTGTGGGGGCGGGGGCGGTGGCCGAGCAGGTGGTAGAGCATTTGCAGAACCGTGGGATTGGGACCGTGCGGGTAGTGAACCGCTCTTATGACCGCGCGGCGGAACTCGCAAAGAAAATTGGCGGGGAGGCGGTGGCGTGGGAGTCGCTCGCGAGCGTGGTGGGAGTGCCGGACATCCTGGTGGCTTCGGTCGGGGGGACCGGCCCGGTGCTGACAAGGGAGATGCTCGAGCGAGCCATTGCGGCGCGGAACGGGCGGCCGGTTTTTGTTGTGGACCTGGGAGTGCCGCGAAATGTGGCGGCGGACGCGGGCGGGCTTTACAACCTGTATCTCTACAACATTGATGACCTCGGTGAAATCGTGGAGCAGAACAAGAAATCGCGCGAGGCGGAGATTCCGCAGGCGGAGGCGCTGATCGCGGAGCACCTGGCGAAATTCGAGGCTTGGCGCGCGGCGATCGAGGCCAGCTCGATCGTGGATGACCTGCGTGACAATTTTCATAAGCACCGTGAAATGTTGATTCGCGAAAAGCTGGCGGAGATGAAAGATGTCTCGCCCGACGAACGCGATCGAATCGCGCACATCACGGAGGAGCTGATCGAGCGCGTGCTCGAGCAGCCAGCACAAAAAATGAGGCAGGGCGGGCGAATGCGCGGTCATCTGGCGGGGCTGGACGCGCTGCGACATCTTTTCGGCCTCGATGAGGAGAAAGATTGAGACGGCTGCGGATCGGGACACGCGGGAGCGCGCTGGCGCTGTGGCAGGCGAATCACGTTCGTGCGCGGCTGAAGGAAATCGCGGGGGTTGAATGCGAGCTCGTCCGCATACGCACCTCGGGCGATCATTTCCAGACTGCCGCAGTCGCCCAGATAGGCACGAAAGGGGTCTTCATCAAGGAGCTGGAGGACGCTCTTCTCGCCGGCGCCGTGGACCTAGCCGTTCATAGCATGAAGGATGTCCCCACCGAGACGCCACCGGGCCTGATCTTCCCCGCAATCACGCCCCGGGAAGACGTGCGCGATTGCCTCATCTCGTTTCGGGGCGAGACGCTGAAGACGCTTCCTGCCGGAGCGCAGGTGGGGACCAGCAGCTTGCGCCGCCAGGCTCAAATCAGACTCCGCCGTCAAGACCTAAGTCTCATGGAACTTCGCGGCAATGTGGATACGCGAGTGAAGAAAGTGGAAGCCGGGGAATACGACGCGGTCATATTGGCCAAGGCGGGAGTTGACCGGCTGGGGCTGAGTGAGAAAATAACGGAAGTGATTGAAACGAGCGTCATGCTGCCGGCCGTAGGGCAGGGGGCTCTCGGGATCGAGACGCGTGCCAATGATCGTGAGACAAGTGACATCGTGGCCGAGCTCGACGATGACGACACTCGTTACTCCGTGACTGCGGAGCGAGCGTTGTTGCGAGAGCTCGAAGGCGGCTGCCAGGTTCCTTTAGGCGCCTGGGCAAGAATAGGTGGCAAGGGATTGCTGCTAGAGGCTTGCGTGCTCTCGCAGGACGGGAGAGAACATTTGCGGCGCGAGCTCGAGGGCGCTCCCGAAGACGCCGAAGCCATTGGCAAGAAGCTGGGAAAAATTCTGCTGGGAGCTGGCGCGGATCGCATTTTGCGGCTTGCAGGGCGTGGCGTTGGAAATGGATAACAGCGCCCTCAACGGCAGGCGCGTTGTGGTCACGCGCGCGGCTGAGCAGGCACAAGAATTGAGGCGGGCGCTCGAATCGCTGGGGGCGGAAGTCTTGCTGCTGCCGACCGTCGCATTTGCGCCGCCGGAGGACTGGCGGGAGGTGGATGAGGCGCTTCGCAAGCTTTCCGGCTTCGATGCGATTCTGTTCCTCAGCAGGAATGCGGTACGATACATTTTCGAGCGTTGCCGTGAGCTTGACATCAAGTCGGAGGCGCTAAATTCGCCCAGGTGCCTGATCGCGGCGGTTGGTACGGGGACGGGGGAAGCAGTCGTTTCGCAAGGCGTGCAGGTGGATTACATCGCGAAAAATCAAAGCGGCGAAGCGCTCGCCGGAGAATTGGGCGGCCGCGTCGCCGGACGAAATGTCTTGTTGCCGCGGAGCGACCGAGGCGATGAGCGTCTTTCTGCGGCGCTCATCAAAGCGGGAGCGCGAGTGACGGAAGTGGTCGCTTACCGCACGATCGCGCCCGAATCAACGGATTCCGTGCTGCTCAGTCGTATCCAGCGCGGGGAGGCAGACGCCATCGTTTTCGCGAGCCCCTCGGCCTTCCATAATTTTGCCGCCCTGCCTGGGGCGGATCCCCTGCGACTCTCCGCGCGCGTCCAATTCGTGGCCATCGGCCCGACGACCGCGCGTGCCATACGCGAGGCAGGCGCCAATGTGGCCGTTGAAGCGGCTGAGCCTTCGGCGACGGGCATAGCCGATGCGCTCACAAAATACTATGAGCGCGAGGGACTTTCTCACGCACCCCATGCGAGGCGGGCATGAGTTTCCCCATTCACCGTCCGCGGCGGCTGCGGCGCAATGAGGCGATACGCGGCCTCGCGCGGGAGACGCGGCTCACGACATCGGGGCTCGTCTATCCGCTGTTCGCGTGCCCGGGAAAGAATGTGCGGAAGGAAGTGAGCTCGATGCCCGGGATTTACCAGCAGTCGGTGGACCACATTCTCGAGGAGTGCCGGGAGGTGGCCGGGCTTGGAATCCCTGCTGTGATTCTCTTCGGGCTTCCCGCTCACAAGGACGAAATCGGTTCTGAGGCGTCAGAGGCGGACGCGGCAGTACAGCGGTCGGTGACAGCCATCAAGAAGGCACTGCCGGGTCTCATTGTCATCACGGACGTGTGTCTGTGCGAATACACGAGCCACGGGCATTGCGGCATCGTCAAGGGCGGCGAGGTGCTGAACGATCCGAGCCTCGAGCGACTTGCGGCCGCCGCGCTTTCGCACGCGCGAGCGGGCGCGGACATTGTGGCGCCGTCGGACATGATGGATGGGCGTGTCGCCTCGATTCGACATCGCCTCGACACTCATAGGTTTGCGGACGTTGCCATCCTCTCGTATGCGGCGAAGTATTGCTCGGGGTTCTATGGCCCGTTTCGTGAGGCGGCGGAATCCGCGCCGAAGTTTGGCGACCGACGCAGCTACCAGATGGACCCGGCGAATGCGCGCGAAGCGCTGCGGGAAGTGGCGCTCGATCTCGAAGAGGGCGCGGACATGGTGATGGTGAAGCCCGCGCTGCCGTATCTCGACATTATCCAGCGGGTTCGCGAGCGATTCGATGTGCCTGTAGGCGCCTACAACGTGAGCGGAGAATACGCGATGGTGAAAGCCGCGGCGCGGAACGGCTGGATCGATGAAAAGCGAGTCGTGCTGGAAATCCTGACCAGCGTGCAGCGCGCCGGCGCGGATATCATCCTGACCTATCATGCCAAAGATGTGGCGCACTGGCTGAAAGCCTGCTGAATGGCCACTCCTGCGAACAAAGGAACTCAGGAAAATATGACTTCTGAGACGCGGCCGCGCTCGAAGGAGCTATTCGAGCGCGCGCAGAGAATTCTCGTGGGCGGGGTGAACAGTCCGGTCCGCGCGTTTCGCGCTGTGGGAGGCACGCCGCTCGTCATTGATCACGCTTCCGGATCGCACCTCTACGACGTGGACGGCCGCGAATATATAGACTACGTCTGCTCGTGGGGGGCGCTGATTTTGGGCCACGCGCATCCGGATGTGGTTGCGGCGATCGCGGATCAGGCGAGGCGTGGAACGAGCTATGGAATGTTGTCGCCGCTCGAAATCGAGCTCGGAGAGCAGATCGCGAGCGCGCTGCCTTCAATTGAACGCATCCGCTTCGTCAGCTCCGGTACGGAAGCGACGATGTCAGCTATTCGCGCGGCACGCGGGTTCACGAAGCGCGACCTGATCCTGAAATTCGAGGGCTGCTACCACGGACATTCGGACAGCTTTCTCGTCGAGGCAGGTTCGGGGCTTGCGACGCTGGGAATTTCGTCGAGCCTTGGCGTGCCGGACGCGTTCGCAAAGATGACGTTGAATGCGCCGTACAATGATTTGGAAGCGGTCGAGCAGGTATTCGCGGCGCACAAGGACAAGATTGCCGCGGTGATTGTCGAGCCGGTGGCCGCAAATATGGGAGTTGCGCCTCCGACGTTCGTGTTCCTGGAGGGTCTGCGAGAATTGACAGAGCAAAACGGCGCCTTGCTCATTTTTGATGAGGTCATTACCGGGTTTCGCGTGGCGCACGGCGGCGCACAGAATCTCTACAAGATTCGGCCTGACCTGACCAGTCTTGGAAAAATCATCGGCGGGGGATTGCCCGTGGCCGGGTATGGCGGGCGGCGCGAGATCATGGAATTGGTCGCGCCGCTTGGCCCGGTCTATCAGGCGGGAACACTTTCCGGCAATCCATTGGCAATGCGCGCGGGCCTAGCAACGCTGCCAAAGCTTGAGGCTCCGGGCTTCTATGACACTCTCAGCAGAAAATCGGGCCGGCTCGGAGAAGGTTTGCGGCTGGCGCTCAGGGATTCTGGAGTGATGGGTCAGGTGAATGTGGCCGCTTCGCTTATGACGCTTTTTTTCAGCGATGATGCAGTGCTGGACTACGGCGACGCGAAGCGGTCGGACACCAAACGATTTGCCGTGTTCTTTCAGGAGATGCTCAAGCGCGGGGTATTCATTGCGCCGTCGCAATTCGAGGCGCTATTCGTTTCCGCAGCGCACACTGACGAAGATATTGACCGCACGATTCAGGCGGCCCGCGAAAGCCTAGAAGCGGTAAAGGCCGCGAGCTGATCCTTTCAAGCTGAACCAATCACACCTACTTCCCCAGATCGTTCTTTACGACGGTCCCACCTTTCATCACGAACTTGACGTGCTCAAGCTGCTTGATGTCGTCGAGCGGGTCTCCGCTGACGGCAATGATGTCGGCGAATTTTCCCGGCTCGATGGCGCCAATCTGATCTGCCCAGCCCATCAAATCGGCGGCATTGATGGTGGCGGATTGGATCGCGGCCATGGCGGACATGCCGTAGCGCGTCATCCATTCGAATTCGATGGCCTGCGTGCCGTGCGGGAAGGGACCGGCATCGGTACCGAAAGCGATCTTCACGCCGGCGGCGAGCGCTTTCTTGAAGCTCGTCTCATGCAGGATCACACGCGTGACCTTGCCGCCGGATTTTTCGAGGTCAATTTTCTCGAGCGAACCGGCGTAAACATAGAGTGTTGGGACGAGATAGGTACCCTTCGCGACCATGTGCTGGATGGCTTCGTCGTCGAGCTGGATGCCGTGCTCGATCGAGGCGACGCCCGCGTCAATGCAATAGTGGAGGCCGGGGCCGTCGTAGGCATGGCAGGCGACCTTGATGCCTTTGAGGCGCGCCTCGTCCACAACGGCTTGAACTTCCTCGAAGGAAAAATTGGCGATGCTGACTTCCTTCCCATCGGGTGTGAAGCTATACCGGTCAGTGCCATAAATCTTGATCAGGTCCGCTCCGTAATTGAATTGCTCGCGGACGGCTTTGCGAGCTTCGACGGGCCCGTCCACGGTTTGCACGCCGATAGGAACGTCCACCTCCGGCGAATAGCCTTCCAGGCCGTAGCCGCCGGTGGAAGAAATGCCGCGGGTGGCAACCTTGAGGCGCGGCCCGGGAATCAGGCCCTGATTGATGGCGTTACGCACGTCCACGTCACTGTACATGGCGCCCTCGGTCTCGACGTCGCGCATGGCGGTAAAGCCGGCCTCGAGATCGCGCTTCACGTTGAGGGTGGCGAGGATGGTGCGAAATTGCCAGGACTGCTTGAGGAGGATTTCGTCGTAATGGGAATCGTCAATGTCCGTGAGCATGATGTGAGTGTGGCAGTCAATTAGGCCGGGGAGGACGGTAGCGCGGCTCAGGTCCACGAATGTCGCGCCCGCCGGGATTTTCACGTCGTCGCCCGAGCCGACGCGCTCAATTCGCTCGCCGCGAATCACGATTACCTGGTTCGCGAGCAGCTTTCCCCCGCGCACATCGAGGAGGTGGCCAGCGCGAACGTAGGTCTCGGGCGGGTCGCCAGCGGGAAAACAGGGGCGGCAGAAGAGGGTGGCGAAAAGCAGCGGGACAGAAAAGTTCAGAACGCGACGCATGGTCTCTCCTTCAAATGAAATAATTCGCGCGGGATTCTAACGCGAATCCTCCGGGCGAGAAACAGGCGTTTCACTGTGCCAAAAGGAAACGAAGGAATTATGTTGAGACGAATCCTTCTTGCGGGCGTCAATTCAGCCGATGGTGTCGGCGGTTTCCTGTCTCTAGGGTAAAATCGGCGGTTCCTGTGCATGCTTCAAGGGCGATTGTGCCCATGTGTGAGAAGGGAGATTCGGAGATGAAGGCGACGTTGAGCGAACGGTCGAAGAGGCTCATTGCTTTTGGGATCTTAGTCGCGGGCTTCGTGTCCGGCGCAGGCGGCCGGCGTGTGATGGCTGCCGCGCAGGATGACAAATCGAATGGCGCTGCGCAGGCCGAGGCTAAGGCAGATAAGAAAGAAGAGGGGCTGCCGCTCAAGACGGCGCGCAAGATTAGTTTCACAACGGACGAGGGCACATGGATGTCGCTCGATCCCTCGCCTGACGGTAAGCAGATCGTATTTGATCTGCTTGGCGATCTCTATGTTGTGCCCGCGACGGGCGGCGAGGCGCGGCAGTTGACCGACGGTCCTCCGTGGGATTGCCAGCCACGATTTTCTCCTGACGGGAAGCAGATCGCCTTCATCAGCGACCGCAGCGGCAGCGATAATCTATGGCTCATCAATGTGGACGGAACGGGGCTCAAGAAAGTGAGTGATGAGACCGACGACCAGCTGGGCTCGCCGGCGTGGTCTCCTGATGGCAATTACATCGTGGTGCGCAAGTATGGGCCATATCCGGGCGGCACGGACTATCTGCGGATGACGAGCCTGTGGCTATTTCACAAGGATGGAGGGAAAGGCATCGAGCTGGTGAAAGGAAAAGGGGAGACGGCGATAAGTTCAGGCGCGGTATTTTCGCCGGATGGGAAGCTCGTTTATTTCTCAAGCCATTCGGGGACTTACAAATACAACGTGGATATCGGGCGATTTCAGGTGTACACCTTCAACCGCGAGACTGGAGAGGTGGAGAAAATCACTTCGGAGTACGGCGGCGGATTGAGGCCGATCGCTTCACCCGACGGGCGGTGGCTCGTCTATGCCTCACGCCACGATGCAAAGACGGGTTTGCGCATCCGTGATCTGACCACGCGCGAAGAGCACTGGCTGACGCTTCCGATTCAGCGGGACGATCAGGAGGGCTTCGCCGTGAATGATTTGCTGCCCGGATATTCGTTTACGCCGGATTCAAAGGCGGTTCTGTTCACACGCGACGGGCACATCCAGCAGGTGGAAGTAGCCACGCATCAGGTGACGACGATTTCGTTCACCGCGCAGGTGGATCAGAGCCTCGGGCCGCGCGTGCACACAGATTGGCCGATTGAGGACGGGCCGCTCACGGTGCATCAGATGCGCTGGACGAATCAATCGCCCGATGGGAAGCAGATCACATTCAGCGCGGTGGGAAAAATCTGGACAATGGAACTGCCGGACGGGAGGCCACAGCGGTTGACGAAGAGTTCGTCGCGGGAATATGCGCCGACGTATTCGCCGGATGGCAAATGGATCGCATTCGTCACGTGGTCGGATTCGGATGGAGGCCAACTATGGAGGGTTCCCGCCACGGGTGGTGCGGCGACAAAGCTCAGCTCCGTGGAGGGATATTACTCTCTGCCGCAGTGGTCTCCGGACGGAACGAAGCTGCTTTTCGTGATGGGGTCGAGGCGCGGGTGGCTCCATGGAGATGATGCGGACGTTCAGGAGGTCCGATGGATGGCAGCCGAGGGCGGAGCAAGCCATTTGATCGTGGCGCTGGCGGGCAACGGATATCAGCAGCCGACATTCAATGGCGACGGAACTCGCATCTACTACATGGAAGACGTGCCTGCGCCGCCGGAAGGCGCCGGATTTCCGGCGCGGCTCTTGCGTTCCATCCGGTTGGACGGGGTGGACAAGAAGACGTATTTTCATTTGGACGGCGAATTTTCGCTTGCGATTCCGTCGCCAGATGGCGAATGGGTCTCGATTCAAGACCGCTATGACGCGTATCTCGCGCCTTTTCCGAAAATCGGGGAGACGGTCGTCAACTTGAACTTCAAGTCGCCGGCAGTCCCACTGCGCCGAGTGACCAGGGAGGGAGCGAACTACATTTATTGGGCGGATGGTGGGAAGACGCTCACATGGAGTTTTGGGAATGAATTTTACCGGGTTAAGCGCGAGACGCTCCAGCAATTGGAACCCCTCGTAGGACAGCCGGGCGAAAAGCCCTCGGACAAACCGGACGGCAAGGCTGATGCAAAATCAGACGCGAAAGCGGACGAGAAGACCGACGCCGGAACAGACGCCAAGCCTGAAATGAAGTCGCCCGCCTGGAAGCCTGAGACTTTTTCGATCGCACTCCAGGTGCCGCGTGAGATTCCCAGAGGCACTCTCTATTTGCGTGGCGCGCGACTCGTGACCATGAAGGGTGAAGAAATCATCGAGCGCGGCGATATTTTGATTGAGAACAATCGCATCAAGTCGATCGGGCCATCGAGCGAGATGCATGCTCCCGCCGATGCGAAAGTGATCGATGTCCGGGGAAAAACGATCATGCCGGGCTTTGTGGACATCCACTCACACTTGCACACTGAGCGGCCGGAGATGCTCGACGAGCAATGGGAATATGCCGCGAACCTCGCGTATGGCGTGACGACCACGCGCGATCCTTCGATCGAGTCGAACACTGTTTTTGCGCAAGGCGAGCTAGTGTCCGTGGGCGAATTGATCGGCCCGCGCATCTACTCGACGGGCACGGCCATCACGACGGAAGCGGCCAGCCTGAGCAGCTTTGAGGACGCCGATAACGTGGTGAAGCGGTACAAAGCGCACGGCGCGGACTCGTTGAAGGAGTATATGCAGCCGCGGCGCATCCAGCGGCAGTGGCTGGTCATGGCCGCGGCGAAAGAGGGCGTCAACATCACGGCCGAGGGCGGCGGCGATTTGAAGACGGATCTGAGCATGGTTCTCGACGGATACTCCGGCGTTGAACACGGGCTGCCGGTTGTGCCGGTTTTCAAGGATGTGGTTCAGCTTGAGGCGCAAGCCGGCACGACGTACACGCCGACTCTCATCGTTTCCTACGGCGGAGAATTCGGGCAATTCTACTGGCGGCAGCGAATGAATATTCATGAGGACGCGAAGGTGATGCGTTTCACGCCACATGAGCAGGTGGATAGTGTGGCGCGGCGCCGTCCGCTGCTTCTTGATGAGGAGTATACATTCCCGATGATGGCGGAGGGGGCGGCGGGGATGGTGAGGGCGGGGGGGCATGTTGCACTTGGCGCGCACGGGGAGCAGCAGGGGATTGGGGCGCATTGGGAATTGTGGATGTTGCAATCTGGGGGGATGACTCCGTGGCAGGCGCTTTACTGCGCGACGATGAACGGAGCGGAGAGTATTGGGTTGGAAAAACAAGTGGGGTCGCTCGAGCCGGGGAAGCTGGCCGATTTGCTGGTGTTGAATTCAAATCCCGTGGAAGATATTCAAAACTCGAGGGATCTGCTCTATGTGGTCAAGAATGGTGTGGTCTATTCGGCGGAGACGCTCGATGAGGTATGGCCGGAGAAGAAGGCGTTCAAGCCTTTTTTCTGGCGGGCGGAAGATGATGAACTGAAAGGGCTTCCGCATTAGGCCGAGGGCGCGAACAGCGCCGAGCAATGGCTAAATCTCAGGCTGACCATAGTTTAGAGGACAGGCGGCGAAATGGGGCGAAAAGGAACCAATTCAGCAAATGGTGGAAGTTGATTTCCACTCTCAGTGATGCGGATGGCTTGAATTCGCTCTAGGATTTGAGTGAATTCTTTACTAACGTGCTGAATCTAAAGTTCTTATCTCATCTGGA
>Ga0187781_10002241_pt1 | contig 14740 bp, 10 predicted proteins | sample 0715_SJ02_MP02_2_FD_132447 | JGI IMG/M metagenome (GOLD analysis project Ga0187781, IMG submission 132447) | Tropical peat soil microbial communities from peatlands in Department of Meta, Colombia - 0715_SJ02_MP02_20_MG | ecosystem: Environmental > Terrestrial > Soil > Wetlands > Peat | place...
CGCAGGGCAGGAGGGACTCGAACCCCCAACCGCCGGTTTTGGAGACCGGTGCTCTACCAGTTGAGCTACTGCCCTCGGTGACCGCCCGCCACCTCTCGGGTGGAGGCCCGAGCCGTCTGACCTGGGCAGCAGCCATCCAGACTACCACCGGCCGGAACCGGGCGGCCCGGCGGGTTAGCGGGTCTCCTTGTGCACGGTGTGCCGGCGGTCCCAGCGGCAGTACTTCTTCATCTCGATGCGCTCACGGTCGTTGTTCTTGTTCTTCATCGTGATGTAGTTGCGCCGCTTGCAGACCTCGCACGCCAGCGTCACCTGCACTCGCTTCTCGTTCTTTGCCATCTGCCTCGATCCTTGCCTCGCTGCACATCTTTGCTACCCGGTAGCGGCGGCGGGACTCGAACCCGCGACCCCACGATTATGAGCCGTGTGCTCTTACCAACTGAGCTACGCCGCCCTGGAGCCCGTGGCGGGCCCGAGGGAGCCCCCTGTCGGAATCGAACCGACGACACCAGCCTTACCATGGCTGTGCTCTGCCGACTGAGCTAAGGGGGCGACATCGCCCAGCGGGCATGTGCGCGCCGAGATCATACCGGCTCGGAGCCCGCGCATCGATACGATCGGCCGCCATGCTGCTGCGTCGGGCCGTCGAGAGCGACTCCGAGGCGATACGTCTGATCTACAACACCGAGGTGCTGACCTCGACCGCCACGCTCGACCTCGTGCCCCGCAGCCCGAGCGACCAAGCCGCTTGGATGTCGGCCCACTCGGGCGTCTACCCCGTGCTCGTGGCGGACGCCGAGGGAGTCGTGGCGGGCTTCTCGTCGCTCTCGGCCTATCGCCCTCGCCCCGGGTACGCCACGGCCGTGGAGGACTCGGTCTACGTGGCCGAGGGCTACCGGGGCCGGGGGGTGGGTCGACTCCTCCTGAACGGAGCCGTGGAGGCGGCCGTCAGCCACGGCTTCCATTCTGTGATCGGCCGGATCGTGACCGAGCAGATGGCTTCGATCGCCCTCCACAAGGCATGCGGCTTCGAGATCATCGGCATCGAGCGCGAGGTCGGGCGCAAGTTCGGCCGCTGGCTCGACGTCGCCCTCGCCCAACGCATGCTCTGAGCGAGATAGCCGACAAGCTCAGCCGGCGGCGTGACCGTGGCGCCCCGCCCCGGCCGAGAAGCGAGCGGCTCCCGCCACCGCCTCGCCCAGCACCGGCAGCCCCCGCCGCACCTCGTTGGCGAGAGCGGCCTCCTCGTCGAGTCCCTCCTGCTCGAGGACGCTGAGCCGATCCGAGCGCAGGCAAGCCGGCGGGAGGCGGGCCAGCTCGAAGGCCAGCGCCTGGGCGGCGGCCACAGCCTCCCCGGCGGGCACGAGCCGGTTGGCGAGGCCGATGGCGAGGGCTTCCTCGGCGCCGACGGCCCTGCCGGTGAGGATCAAGTCGAGGGCTCGGCTCGTGCCGATCAGGCGGGGGAGGCGGACGGTGCCCCCGTCGACGAGTGGCACTCCCCAGCGGCGGCAGAAGACGCCGAAGACGGCCGTCTCGTCGGCGACCCGGAGGTCGCACCAGAGGGCGAGCTCGAGGCCGCCGGCGACGGCGTGCCCGCAGACGGCGGCGACGACGGGCTTGGAGAGTCGCAGGCGGGTCGGGCCCATCGGCCCGTCACCGTCGGGCGCCACGCGGTTGCCGATCCCGGCGGCGATGGCCTTCAGGTCGGCACCGGAGCAGAACGTCCCGCCCGCCCCCGCCAGCACGGCGACGGCGAGGTGGCGAGATTCCTCGAAGGCGCGGAAGGCCGCCGCGAGGGCCTCCGCCGTCGGCCCGTCGACGGCGTTTCGCACCTCTGGCCGGTCGATGACGACGGTGAGGACGGGCCCGTCGGTGGAGACCTTGACGGCGCCTGCCGGATCGCTCTCAGGCGCCCGCTCGCTCACGAGCCGTCCCTTGGGACCGCCAGGCCTGCCACCACCCTGGCCCGGCGCAACTTCACCACCTCGTGCACGCGGGGACCGAAGGACAACAGGCCGACGGTGAGGAGCACCGCCACCGCCACCAGCAAGGCGAGCGGATGCCCTCCGATGTAGTCGAGCAGCTTCACTCCCCCCGGCAGCCCGAGGTAGGACATGACGGCCGAGAGCACCACGAGAACGGCGCGCAGGCGACCCTCGGCGATCGGGGCGAGAAGGACGACCCCCCAGACGAAGTACCACGGCTGGATGACCGGGCCGAGGACAACGACAGCCAGCATCGTGAGGCCGATCGCCCGCAGGCTGCTGATGCCTCCGTCGGAGCGCAGCAGCAGCCAGATCGCCACCACGGCGGCGGCCGCCAGGCCGATCCCGTGGGCGATGCCGACGATGGTGCTCGTGTGGTCGCCGAGTCCGACGGCGCTCACGATCCTGCCGGCGAGGCTGCCGATGCCGGTCGCCGGGTCCATCCAGGAGGTGACGCTCCCGGGGGTGAGCAGGGAGCCCACCCACCCCCAGCCGATGCCGACGGCGTAGGTGACGGCCACCATCGTGACGGCCGAGGCAGCCAGTGCCTTAGCGGTCGGGGCGACCCGTGCCCTCCAGGGGACGCCGATGCCCGCCCAGTCCCACCCGATGTAGACGACGCCGATGAGGGCGGGCACCTTCACGAGGCCGGCGAGCGTGCAGAGCATGACGCCGAGGAGGGGGTGGCGCTCCCGGGCGAGCGCCAGGCCGGCCACGAGCAGGCCCATCATGATGGCGTCGTTGTGCTCGCCTGCGACGAGGTGGAGGAGCACGAGCGGGTTGAGGGCGACGAGGACGAAGGCCTTCGCCGGGTCGCGGCCGTAGCTGCGCGCCAGCCGGGGCGTGTAGATCCCGAGGAGCACCACCCCGAAGACGGCGAGGAGGCGAAACCCGATGAGGGCGAGCAACTCGATCGTGGCGGGGTTCGACGTCAGGTGATGGACGAAGGCGACGGTGCCGCCGGCCGCCGCCAGAAAGATCGGGCCATAGGGCGAGGTGACGCCCGCCCACCAGTGGTCGACGAGGGTGGCGTAGGGGTTGCCGCCCACGCCGAGGATCGAGGGCGGGTAGATGTAGGGGTTCATGTTGTGCGTCATCTCCTCGCCCTGGGCGACGTAGCTGAAGGCGTCGTGGCTGAAGAGGGGCGCCACGACCAGGAGCGGGAGCAGCCAGGCGATGAACACGGGCACGAACTTGCGGATCGGCGTGCCGGGGTGATGGCGCGTCAGGCGGGCGAGGCTCATCCAGGCGCGGATCATGAGGAACATGCCGGCGTACACGGCGACCACGCCGATGAGCTCGTTGGGACCACCCGTGCCGGTGCCGAAGAACCAGAGGCGCACCCCGAAGGGGATGGCCGGATCCCCGAGGGTCGACAATGTCTGTTGGTCGAGCGTGAAGGGCGACGTGGGCTGCGAGGCGCCCCAGAGGACGAGCAGTGAGCCGAGGGCACCGATCAGGCCCGGCCAGAACAAGGCCCGCCCCAACCGGGTCTCTCCCGGCACGAACGGCTCGGCCACCGGCTCGGGCGTGCGCAACCATCTGAGGCGCTCCACGACCCGGCCGACGGTCGACTCGACCCCGGCGACGGCGCTCTTGCGACCCGGCGAGGTCGTGTGGCCGCCCAAGCGTTCCGAGGTCCTCATGTCGTCCTGTCGCGTTCCCGATGTACGCCGTGGCATCCGGCCGTTGCAGTCGAGACCGGGACCCGGCCGCTCGAGCACGGAGCTTCCTGCGGATGGACGCCGGAACGGGCTCGGCCGCGCCCGCTTCGGCACCTGATGCTACCAGCGGGTCGTGCCCGGTCGCAGGCGAGGTGGCGCCGTAGGCTCTGTCGTGCCCGCGACGGAGAACGCGCCGAGCCTGCCGTGGGCGCGGGCGGATTGGGGGGCCGCCGGCCTGCTCGTGGGGCTGCCGGCCGTCGTGCTCGCCAGCGCCGCCGCGGCCGGCTATCCGCTCATCACCGGCGACGACGTCGTGCAGAACTACCCGCTGGAGTACCTCTCGGGGCTGGTCCTGCGCCACGGCCACCTGCCTCTCTACGACGCCTTCCTCTGGTCGGGGACGCCGTTGCTCGGAGGCACCAACGCCCATGCCCTCCTCCCCATCACGATGCTGTTCGCGCTCCTGCCACCGCTGGCGGCCTGGGTGGTCGGCGAGATCGCCGTGTTCTCGGCGGCGGCCGTCGGCTGTCAGCTCTTCCTGCGGCGCACCGGCTGCGGCTCGCTGGCGGCCGCCCTGGCGGGAGCCAGCTTCGGGCTGGGCGGCTTCGTCAGCTCCCAGATCGTGCACGTGGACTTCGCGGCGGCGGCGGCGGCGCTCCCGTGGATGCTCGTAGCACTCCATGGCCTCGCAACGAGGCCGCCCTCCTCCCGCCGCTCCCACTGCCTCCTCCTCGCGGGGACGCTGGCGTGGATATGCCTGTGCGGAAGTCCCGACATCGTCATCGACACCGTCGTCGTCTTCGCCGCCTACCTCGTCCACCTCGTGCTGCAGCCGCTCGCCGCCGAGCGCCGCCTCGCCGGGCGGGTGCGGCTGTGCACCTGGGCGGTCGCGGGAGCCGCCATCGGCGTGGCGATCGGCGCCCTGCAGTGGGTGCCGTCAGCCTCCTTCGTGTCCGCCTCCGAGCGGGCCCACCCGAGCTTCGCCTACATCTCGGGTGGCTCCCTCGACGGAGCGAACTTCCTCGAGCTCCTCGTGCCCCACGTCCTCGGGGGCGGCTTGCTCGGATCGAGAGCCTTCGGGGGCACCTTCCCCCTCGCCGAGGTGGACGCCTACCCGGGCGTCATCGCCCTGGCCGGCCTGTTCGCCCTGCTCGTCAGCTGGCGTCAGGCCGACGCCTGGCGCTGGCGTGTCTGGCTGGTCGTGTGTGCCCTCGCCCTCCTGATCGTCTCGGGCGACCACACCCCCCTCGAGCACGTCATCGCCAAGCTCCCGGTCATCGGCGACCAGCGCCTGCCCAGCCGGGGCCTCATCGGCTTCGCCCTCTCGGTCTCGCTCCTCGGCGGCTACTTCCTCGACTCCCTGCTCGCCTCGCAGCCGACACGACGCCAGGTCGCCGCCGGGCTCGTCCCCCTGGCGGGGATCCTCGGCGTCGTGCTGGCGACGGTGATCACGGGCCGGCCCGCCGGCGGCGCTCTCGTCGCCCACGCGGGCACGGGATGGACGCTGCGTGGCGTCATCCCCGATCTCCTCCTCAGCACGCTGCTCGCCGCCGCTGCCGCCGCCCTCCTCCTGTTCGGCCGTCGACTGCAGGGGCGGCGCCGGACCTTCGTGGTGGCAGCGCTCGTGGTCGTGGACCTCGTCGGCTTCGACATCAACCAGTCGTCCTTGGCGCCGGAGTACGCCTCCGCCCTCAGCCCTTCGGATCACGCCGCCGTGGCGGCCCTGTCGGGAGCCGGACGGTACCTCGTCGTGGACCCACAGCTGCGGCACGCTCTGGCGCTCGACCAGGTCGGGGCACCCGATCTCGGCGTCATCTCCGAGCTGGAGGATGCCGGCGGGTACGGGTCGCTCACGTGGGGCCCGTACGCATCGGCCACCGGGACCCACATCCAGGACGGCGTCTTGGAAGCTGCCCTCGCAACCGGCACGCTCTCCACGCTCGGGGTGCGAGCCCTCCTCACGCTCCCGAGCGAGCTCGTCAGCAGCGCCAACGGCTCGACAGGTAGCTACGCGGTCGGCTCCGGCACATCCATGGCGCGCTGGTTCGGGGCCCCGGTGACGGTGAGCGAGATCACCCTACGCGCCGTCGGAACCGCGCCGGGGGTGTCCCTTCACGAGTTGGCACAGTCGCTCGAGCTGCTCGGCGACGGCGGCAGGCGAGTCACGACCGCGGCGGAGGCGGCCGAGGTCCGGGCGGGCGGGGCGGCCGACGACGAGGTCACGGTCCACTTCGCCCCGCCGGTGACGGCCGTCGGGCTCGAGCTCGGTGGCAGCCCCCTGCACACGTCGCTGCGGATCACCGAGCCAGTCGTACGGCCTGAGGGACAGGCCCCTTTCGCCACGGGTGGCCTGCTGGCGGCGGCCGTCGGCGGCCGAGGCTGGACGGAGGTGGCGGGCGTGGCGGGTTTCTCCGTGCTCGTCAACGGCGCCGCCGCCCCGCCCTACCGGGTGACGGGCGGCGGGGCCGTCCGGGTGCTCTCGAGCGACCCCCTCACGGGCAGCGCCACGGTGCAGGTGAGCACGCCGGCGCCAGCGGCGCTCGTGCGGACGGTCGCCGACGTGCCGGGGTGGCACGCCAGCCTGGAGCACGCCGGGCGGGAGTCGCCGGCCGCCGTTCGAGACGACGGACTCGTGCAGAGCGTCGCCGTGCCGGCCGGGGAATCCACGGTGACGTTCGTCTACGTGGCTCCCGGCTGGGCGACCGGTCAACTGCTCGCCCTCGGCGGTGGGCTGGCGGTGGCCGGGCTCCTCCTCGCCCCGGCGGCCGGGCGCGTGCGCAGGCGACGGATCAGCGCGGCCGGTGTTCGGTCCCCACCCCGGGCGTGACGAAGAGGGCATGGCCGGGCTCCAGCACGTCGACGGTGTGCCAGACGGCCTTCGGGTTGATGACGGCCTCACCCGGGCCGAGCTCGAGGCGATGCTCGCCGGAGTCCAGCTCTTGAATGAGGGTGCTCCGCCCATCGAGCTGCACGACCAGCTCGTCGCCGGCCGGGTGGCGTTCCCAGGAGGTCCAGGTCGCCGCTTGCGGGCTCATGACGACGAGCCTGCCCTCGGCGCCGTCGCTGGCCGTCGCCCGCTCGTAGCCCTCGAGGTACTCCTGTGTCCAGGCGAAGTCCGACAGCGGCCTCGCGCTCGACCCGAGCCCGAGGTGGACGAAGGTGGAGGAGAGGTCGAATTTCTCCGGTGACGACATGGCTACCTCGCTCGCCTGGGACAGCTCTTGCGGTGGGCCGGGAAGGATTCGAACCTTCGAAGGCTGCGCCGACAGATTTACAGTCTGCTCCCTTTGTCCACTTGGGTACCGACCCGCGGCCTGACACCATAATCGAGCCTCCGCACACCGAGATCGGCGCGGCGCCGGGCTCGGGGCGCTTCGCGCTAGCTTGCTTCGGTGCCGAGTTTCGACGTCACCTCCGAGGTCGACCTGCAGGAGGTGCGCAATGCCGTCGACCAGGCCTCACGCGAGGTGGCGACGCGCTTCGACTTCAAGAACACGGGTGCCTCCTTGGAGCTGAAGGACCATGAGATCACCCTGCACGCTCCCACGGAGGACCGCCTCCGCGCCCTCGTGCAGGTGCTGGAGGAGAAGCTCGTGCGCCGCCAGGTGTCGTTGAAGGCCGTCTCCCTCGGCAAGATCGAGGAGGGCTCCAGGGGCGCCGTCCGCCAGGTGGCGACGCTGAACGCGGGCATCTCGTCGGATCACGCCAAACGCATCAACAAGATCGTGAAGGATCTCGGCCTCAAAGGTGTCAGCTCCCAGACCCAGGGCGACCAGGTGCGGGTGATCGGCAAGAAACGCGACGATCTCCAGGCCGTCATCGCCGAGCTGAAGGCAGCCGACTTCGACATCCCGCTGCAGTACGGCAACTACCGGGACTGAGCCGGGGACCGAGCCCGGCTCTCAGCCTCCGGCCGGCCTGATGGCCCGGGCTACTCCTCCACCGGGTGTTCGGCCGCCCGGGTCCGCAGCTCTTCGACGACGGCCGGGTCGGCCAGGGTCGTCGTGTCCCCGAGCGCCCGGCCCTCGGCGACGTCGCGCAGCAGCCGGCGCATGATCTTGCCGGAACGGGTCTTCGGGAGGTCGTCGGTGAACACGACGGTCCGCGGGCGTGCGATCGCGCCGATCTTGGTGGAAACGTGGCGACGGAGCATCTCGCCGTGCTCGGTGCTCGCCTGTACGCCGGAACGCAACGTCACAAAGGCGATGATCGTCTGGCCCGTCGTCTCGTCGGCGGCACCGACGACGGCGGCCTCGGCGACGCTCGGGTGATCGACGAGCGCCGACTCCACCTCGGTCGTCGAGACGCGGTGACCGGAGACGTTCATGACGTCGTCGACCCGGCCCAGCAGCCAGAGGTAGCCGTCGCCATCGAGCTTGGCGCCGTCGCCGGCGAAGTAGCGGCCGGGGAACCGGCTCCAGTAGGTCGCCGCGTAGCGCTCGGGATCCCCGTAGATCCCCCGCAGCATGGCCGGCCACGGCTGCGGCAGGGTGAGGTATCCGCCCCCTCGCCGGATCTCGGCGCCTGCCTCGTCCACGAGCTCGGCGGAGATGCCGGGCACCGGGAATGTCGCCGAGCCCGGCTTGAGCGTCGTCACTCCGGGCAAGGGGGCGATCATGATCGCCCCGGTCTCGGTCTGCCACCACGTGTCGACGATGGGGCAGCGCCCTCCGCCGATGTTCTCGTGGTACCAGATCCACGCCTCCGGGTTGATGGGCTCGCCCACCGAGCCGAGGACGCGCAGGCTGGTGAGGTCATGGGCGGCCGGGAGGTCGGCGCCCCACTTCATGAACGTCCGGATCGCCGTGGGAGCCGTGTAGAGGATGGTCACGCCGTAACGCTCGATGATCGACCACCAGCGGTCGCGAGCGGGGTGGTCGGGCGTGCCTTCGTAGAGCACGCTCGTGGCCCCGTTGGCGAGCGGTCCGTAGACGATGTAGCTGTGCCCGGTCACCCAGCCGATGTCGGCGGCACACCAGTAGACGTCGCGCTCGGGCACGTGGTCGAAGACGTACTTGTGGGTGTAGGCCACCTGGGTGAGATAGCCCCCGGTCGTGTGCATGATGCCCTTCGGCTTGGCCGTGGTGCCGGAGGTGTAGAGGAGGTAGAGGAGATCCTCGGAGTCCATCGCCTCGGCGGGGCAGTGCGCATCCTGCGGGGCGACGACGTCGTGCCACCACAGGTCTCGGCCCTCGGCCATGGCGGTGTCGCCGGCAGCGTCACCGAGGCGGCGCACGACGATGACATGCTCGATCGAGGCTGCGCCGCCGTCGAGGGCGACATCAGCGCTCACCTTCAGGCGCACCGGCTGCCCGCGGCGCCAGCCACCGTCGGCGGTGATGAGGACACGCGCCTCGGCATCCTCGATCCGGTCGCGTAGGGCGTCGGCGGAGAAACCCCCGAACACGACCGAGTGGGCGGCCCCCACCCGGGCACATGCGAGCATGGCGACCGGCAGCTCGGGGATCATCGGCATGTAGATGGCCACGCGATCGCCCCGCTCGACGCCGAGGCTTCGCAGGGCGTTGGCGCAGCGGCCGACTTCGTCCAGCAGCTCGGAGTAGGTGATCGTCCTCGTGTCGCCCGGTTCGCCCTCGAAGTGGTAGGCGACCTTGTCGCCCCGGCCGGCTTCGACATGGCGATCGAGGCAGTTGTAGGCGACGTTCAACCTGCCTCCGACGAACCACTTGGCAAAGGGGAGCTGCCAGTCGAGCACCTTCTCCCATGGCTCGAACCACGTGAGGGCCTTCGCCTGCTCTGCCCAGAATCGCTCCCGGTCGGAGGCCTCCTCGTAGATCGCCGGCGTGCGGACGAGTGCCTCCGACCGGATCCGCTCTGGCGGCGGGAACACCCGCTCCTCCGCCAGGTAGTCCTCGATCGTCGCCCCCTGCTCGCCGTTGTCCCCATCGGCCGTCATCCGCCAGACTTAGCCCGGCAGGCCCGCAAGTGTCAATGTCGTACCGGCGTCCACATCCTTCCCGGCCGGGCTGACAAGATGGGTCCCAATGGCCTCGGACCGTTGCACCCTGTCGTGCACCCCCGTCGCCGTACCTCTCGGGGGGCGCGTCGTCGTGGCCGGAGACCTGTTCCTCACCGCCTTTCCCACGCGGACGTCGGCGGCGGCCTCCCGCGAGCTCGCGAGGGCGATCGAGGGCATCACCGGTCCGGGAGTCCTCGTCGTCGCCGGCAACCTCTTCGAGCTCTCCAACCAGCCGGCCGAGGAGCTGCGAGCGGCGCTGCGGGCGCACTCCACCTTGGCAGAGGTCGTGAAGGCCTGGGGCAGGCAGGACGACCACCGCGTCATCCTCCTGCCGGGCACCCGGGACCGGGCCATCTGCTACGACCCGGCGACGATGGCGTCGGCTGCGGCCGCCGGCTTCGAGGTGGCGCTCTCCGTCGATCTCGGCGTCGAGACGGCCTCAGGCCGGCAGCTCGTGCGCGTCGAGCCGGGATGGCGGTTCGACCCGCTCAACTCCTTCGCCGATCCGACCGACCCGCGGGACACCCCGCTCGGCCACCACGCCGTCTACGACTTGTTCCCGGCGATCAAGTCCGCCAAGACGGGGTGGCTCGAGGGCATCGACCGGTTGGCGGATCCGGCCGGCTTGCCCCGTTTTGTCACCTCACGGCTCATGTACCGTCGCTTCGGGCGCTACGGCTGGTTGCTGCTCCTGCCCATCGCCGTCGCCGTGCTTGCCCGCATCCCCGAGGTAGCCCTGTTCGGCTCGCTTCACATCGCCCACGACCTGAGGGACGTGACCATCTCTCTGGCGCTCGGGCTGCTGGCCGTCGCCGTCCTCCTCGCCGTCGTGAACCACAGGGTCTGGGCCGGGCCCGGGAGCGCCTTGCTCGGGCCGCCCGGAGACCACGCCAATGACTCGGCGCGCGACGCCGCCCGCAGTTTGGTGGCGGAGGGATACGCCGGGCTTGTCACCGGTCACACCCTGCGAGCCGAGCTGGCGAGGGTGGGGACGGGTTTCTTCGCCAACACCGGTGCCTGCGCCGAGGTCGTGGAGGAGCGTGCCGCCTTGTTGGGGATGCCGCCCGTGTTCGTGCGCGACGAGCAGTTCTCCTTCGTCGAGATCGACGCCGGCGCCCGCTCCGGCGCCGAGGCCAATCCGGCCGCCCCGCCCGCCGGGGGGCGAGCGCCCGGTGAGCTCGAGGCCCGCCTGCACCTGTCGCGCCAGCAGCGGGCGGCCGGCAGCCGCCTCGAGCGCGTGGCCGCCGGCCGGCGGCGACCGCCCGTCGAGCTCGCCGTCGTGGCCTCCTTCCCACTCGGCGCCAGCTGGCCGCCCATCCACGACCCCACGCGGCACCGCAAGCTCATCCGCCGCCTCGCCGGTGCCGTCGTGCTCTTGAGCGGCATCCTCGACCTCGTCACCGCCCTCGTTCCCGTGCAGGTGAGAGGTCATCTCCACCCCTACCTGGGCTACATCCCCCTCGGCGCCAGCGAGGCGGCCGGCGCCCTCGACGCCGTCTTCGGCATCGCCCTGTTGCTCCTCGCCCGTGGCTTGCGCAGGGGCCAGCGCCTCGCCTGGGCGGTCTCGGTCGGCATCGAGGCGCTCACGTCGGTTCTCCACCTCGTGCGCGGGGGTCAGATCCTGCCCGCCCTCGTCGCTCTCGCCGTCGTGGCGGGGCTCGTCTGGGCGCGGGACTCCTTCCGCGGGCGCTTCGACCCGCCCTCCATGCGGGCGGGCTTGTGGACCCTCGTCGGCGGTGCCGTCGGGGTGACGGCCTTCACGACGTTCGCCCTCTGGTTCGGCGTCGCCTTCTACCGTCGGTCCCACCACCACACGAATGTGCAGTCGCTGCCGCTGCGCTCGGCCTTCCTCGACGCTGCCGGTGGCCTCATCGGCGTCAGCCCCGTGCAGCTGCCCGACACCGTGGCCGACTTCCTCACGCCGGCGCTGCTGGCCGTCGGCCTCTGCTTGGCGGCGGTCGGTCTCCTGCTCGTGTTCCGTCCTGTCGTCGACCGCCGGCTCTCGCGGCACCCGGGCAGCGCCGGTGCCGCCACGGCCGGCTCGGCCGCCGGCGCCGCCTCCGCCAACGCCGGCGCGGGGTACCCCCTCACCGCCACCGCCGGCCACGCGGAGGCGGAGGCGGACTTCGAGCGGGCGAGAGACATCGTCAGGAGGCGAGGCGGCACCCTCGACTACTTCGCCCTACGAAGCGACAAGCAGCACTACTTCGACCGCGACAGCGTCGTCGCCTACGCCATCCGATCGGGCGTCTGCCTCGTGTCCCCCGATCCCGTCGGACCGCCGGAAGAGCGAGAACGGCTCTGGGCAGGCTTTCGCCGCTTCGCCGACGAGCACGGATGGGCGATCGCCGTCCTGGCCGCCGGCCGGGAGTGGCTGCCGATCTACCGCCAGTCGGGCATGCGCGACCTCTACATCGGCGACGAGGGGGTGGTCGACGTCCGCAAGCTGTCGCTCGAGGGCGGATCGAAGAAGGGCCTCCGCCAGGCTGTCAACCGCATCGCCAAGTACGGCTACACGATCTCGTTCCACGATCCGGCCCACGTGGACCCCACCCTCGCCGAGGCGCTGCGGTCGGTCATGACCCAGAGCCGGCGGGGCGGCGTGGAGCGGGGCTTCTCCATGACGCTCGGTCGCGTCTTCGACCCGCGCGACGAGGGCCTGCTGCTCGCCGTCGCCTCGGACCCCACCGGCCACCCGGTGGCGTTCTGCCAGTTCGTGCCCGCCCCGGCGATCGACGGCTACTCGCTCGACCTCATGCGGCGGGACAACGGCGACCACCCAAACGGGCTCTTCGACTTCATCCTCGTGCGCACGATGGAACACCTCCGGGAGACGGGACATACCGGGCTCGGCCTCAACTTCGCAATGATGCGGGCGGTTCTCGCGGGCGAGGCCGGCGCAGGCCTCTCGGTCAAGGTCGAGCGCTGGGTGTTGCGCCGCATGTCCGACACGATGCAGATCGAGTCGCTCTGGCGCTTCAACGCCAAGTTCGACCCCGAATGGCAACCCCGCTTCGTCGCCTGGGACTCCGCCGAGCAGTCGCTCGGCGCCGCCCTCGCCATCGCCAAGGCGGAGAGCTTCTGGGAGCTGCCGATCATCGGTCGATTCCTCGTGCCGGCCGCACCGGAGGAGCCGGCGGCGGAGAACCCGGCCGACTCCGCGGTGAGCGGGGCCTCCAGGCGCTGAGCCTTGCCGGCCGGAGGCTCCGGCCGGAGGTCGGCCTGCGAGGGAGGGCTCGGCCGCCCGGCAGCCGGCCCGGCTCAGAACAGCAGCTTGGCCGCGTGCACGAAGTCGAAGAGGGGCGCCGGCCAGATGCCGAGCACGACCGTGAAGCCGACCGTGAGGAACAGCCCGATCTGGGCGCCCAGAGGTACCTCGACTCGCTGCCGGTCGAAAGCGGGCGCCGGCAGCGCCGCCGTCACCGTGGCCACACCGGTGGCGGCAATGGCCACACCCCCGCCCCGCCCTGCCGCCATCGCCGGCGACTCGCTGTCGAGTGGCGGCGGACCCACCGAGGACGCCTGGAGCTCGCTCTCGCCCGCGGCGGCACCGCCTGGCATGGCCGCCGCGACGCGGGCCTCGCTTGCGGCCGCGCCGGTTCCGTACATGAGGAAGACCACACGGAGGTAGAAGGCGGCCGCGATGGCTCCCGAGAGCATGGCGAGCACGGCGAGGGCGTAGGAGTGCGCCTGCACCGCCGCCTCGACCACGTACAGCTTGGCGAGGAAGCCGGTCGTGAACGGCACTCCCGCCTGGGCGAGGAGAAGGACCGCAAAACAGAGCGCCAGGACGGGCTGGCGGCGGCCGAGGCCGCGGTAGCTCTCGATCTCGTGAACCTTGTCGCCGCGGGCACCCATGAGGGTGATCACGATGAAGCTGCCGAGGACGAGGAAGGCGTAGACGAAGACGTAGTAGAGGCTGGCGGCGATCCCCGAGGCGATGGCCGCCTGCAAGCCGAGCAGGATGAAACCCGCGTGGTTGATGGAGGAGTACGCCAGCATCCGCTTGATGTCCCGCTGCACGAGGCCGAGGACGGCACCGGTGAGGAGCGTGAGGATGGCGACGACGAACAGGAGCGGCTTCCAGTCGATGGCCAGGGTGCTGAACGAAGAGAAGAACACCCGCAAGAGGGCGGCGAAGCCTCCCACCTTTGCGATCGCCGCCATGAAGCCCGTGGCCGGGGTGGGCGCTCCCTGGTAGACGTCCGGCGTCCACATGTGAAAGGGAACGGCGGCGATCTTGAAGCCGAAGCCGACGAGGAGGAGGGCGAGGCCTGCCAGCAGGAGCCCGTTGGAGGTGAGGACGTTGCTGGCGAGGAAGGAGGCGATCTCCGCCAGGTTCGTGGAGCCGGTGGCGCCGTAGGTGAGGGCGATGCCGTAGACGAAGATCGCCGAGGAGAACGCCCCGAGGACGAAGTACTTCATGGCCGCCTCGCCCGACTCCTGCCTGCGCAGGTCGAGGCCGGCCAGGATGTAGAGCGGGATCGACATGATCTCGAGGCCGAGGAAGATGACGATGAGGTCGTTGGCGGCCGCCATGAACATCGCCCCCGAAGCTGCCAGCAGTGCGAGGGCGTGGTACTCGGGCCCGTGGATCTCCTCGCGGCGCAGGTAGCCGTCGGCGACGAAGGCGGCCACGATGAGGATGCAAGTGGCAAGGACGACGAAGGCGACGGAGAAGCCGTCGATGGCGAGCGACTTCGCCACCGCCGCGAAGGGACCGTGCAGCTGCACGACGTGCCAGAGGACGAGCGAGCTCACGAGCGCGGCCAGCGAGATGGCGACCGTCATGGCCGTGTAGATCACCGTGGGGATCTGGCGGACGGCGAGGGCTCCCGTCATGAGGAGGGCGAGGGCGCCGCCCAGGCAGATGAGCTCCGGCATGATGGCCGTGTAGTCGATGTGGGGGGTGTGGATGAGCACCGAGGCGAGGAAGGTCATGGTGAAGCTCCCCCGCCGAGCGGCTTGAGAGCGACCTTCGTCACGGGCTGGCCGACAGCGGGCACGCGGGCGTGGCCGACCAGGACATGGCGCGCGGGCTGCTCGGCTTGCCCGACGACAAGTTCTGCGCCTACCTGATCTCGCTCGGCTACCCCGCGGACCGGCCGCTC
>Ga0187781_10002242_pt1 | contig 14739 bp, 14 predicted proteins | sample 0715_SJ02_MP02_2_FD_132447 | JGI IMG/M metagenome (GOLD analysis project Ga0187781, IMG submission 132447) | Tropical peat soil microbial communities from peatlands in Department of Meta, Colombia - 0715_SJ02_MP02_20_MG | ecosystem: Environmental > Terrestrial > Soil > Wetlands > Peat | place...
ACGGTTCGCCAGGGCGACGACGATGCGGGCCTCCGTACCGGTGAGCTCGGGCGGGAGGACCACATGCTCGGGCACGCGCACCCGTCCACTGCGGGCGGCGTCGTTGTACCAGTGGACGCGGAACAAGTTGAGCGGGTGCGCATCATCCGGGCCGACGGCACCCAGACGGGCGTGCACCGACTCCGGAACGAGAGTCGGATCCGCCAGCTGAGCGAAGGTGGGCAGGGCGATGACCCGCTCGCGAAAGCGCTCGACCGTGCGCTCGTACACGCCGGAGTCGACGACCTCTTGCTCGAGCCCTAAGCGTCTCATGGGATACCTCCATCCGTGGCGTCATCGCCGTCGTCGTGCGCAACGCTGCGCGTCTCGCCTGCCAACTGTTCGTAGTGGTGCCACCGCTCGTCGAAGTCTGCTTGCGCGAGCGCCATCAGGTGTCGAGTCTGCTCGAGTCGCCGTGGCAACGAGGGAAAACGTAGCTCCGCGTCCTCGAGGGCCCATGGGGCGCCGCTCGGAGGTCGCGAGTCGAGCCGGGAGGGGTGATCCCAGGCGCGGCCTTGCCGGCAAAGCGCTGGGCTTCCCGCGCGACCTCGAGCATGTCCGTGCCCCCGAGGCTCAGACGATGGCTTCGTCGAGCATGGCGTCCGCCACCTTCACGAAACCGGCGACGTTCGCGCCCACCACGTAGTCGCCGGCGGCTCCATAGCGCTCGGCTGCCTGCCGGCAGTGAGAGTGGATCGCCGCCATGATGGACCGCAACCGCTCGTCGACCTGCTCACGAGTCCACTGGAGGTGGATGCTGTCCTGCACCATCTCCAGACCCGAGACGGTCACCCCACCGGCATTGGCGGCTTTGCCCGGCCCGAAGAGGACGCCCGCCGTGCGGAACTGCGAGACGCCGTCGGGCACGGTCGGCATGTTGGCACCTTCGGTAACGGCGATGACGCCGTTGCCGATGAGGTTGGCGGCATCCTTGCCATTGATCTCGTTCTGGGTGGCCGAGGGGAAGGCGCAGTCGGCCGGGATCGCCCAGAGGGGGTTGCAGTCCCCGTGAGTGGCCGCCGTGAAGGACGCCGCCGGGAACTTGGAGGTGTACTCGGAGATGCGCCCGCGGCGGACGTTCTTCAGCTCCATCACCCACTCGAGCTTCTCGGCGTCGATGCCGTCGGGATCGTGGACGAAGCCACCCGAGTCGGAGAGCGTCACGGGCTTGGCGCCGACGGTGATGAGCTTCTGGGCGGTGTACTGGGCGACGTTGCCGCTGCCGGAGATGAGACAGGTCTTGGCCTCGAGGCTCTCGGACCGCGTGGCGAGCATCTCGGCGGCGAAATACACGGCGCCGTACCCCGTCGCCTCCGGCCGCACGAGGGAGCCGCCCCAACCGTAGCCCTTGCCCGTCAGCGTGCCGCTGAATTCGTTCGTGAGTCGCTTGTACTGGCCGAACAGATAGCCGATTTCGCGGCCGCCCACACCGATGTCACCGGCGGGGACGTCGGTGAACTGGCCGATGTGGCGGTACAGCTCGCTCATGAAGGACTGGCAGAAGCGCCGCACCTCGGCGTCACTCTTGTCCTTCGGGTCGAAGTCGGAGCCGCCTTTGGCTCCGCCCATCGGCAGCGTCGTGAGTGAGTTCTTCAACACCTGCTCGAAGGCGAGGAACTTCAGCAAGCCCGCGTAGACGCTCGGATGGAAGCGAAGACCGCCCTTGTAGGGTCCGATGGCGCTGTTCATCTGCACGCGAAAGCCGCGATTGATCTGGATCTCACCCTGGTCGTCCACCCACGGAACGCGAAAGATGATCACGCGCTCCGGTTCGGCCATGCGCTCGAGGATTTTGTTCGCCTCATATTCGGGACGTTCGGCGAGCACCGGCGAGAGCGACGTGTACACCTCGCGGACCGCCTCGAGAAACTCCGGCTCGCCCGGGTTCCTGCGTGCCACGTCGTTCAGCACCGACTCTACGTAATTGGACATTGCAGCGTGCCTCCCTTGTTTGCACCGCGGCCGCCCGGCGTTCCTGACCAATGATGCGCCCACCCCGGCCAGGCAGCTAGGGCCGAAGGTCCCCGCCGCCCTCGCCGGCCGCCCCTTCACCTTCGTTCTTCCGCCGGCGGTAACCTCCCCTCGGCGCCCCCCTCACGAGGTGAACCGTGCCCCGACCTTCGATGACGACAGAGCAATGAAGCCAGGGTCATGAGGGCCGACGAGCGCGGCGGGCATCGTCCCCTCGGCGTGCCCACCCTCGAGGACCTCGGCGACGTGAGTGGGCGCTCGGTGCTCGTGCGTGCAGACCTCGACATCGCCGACCTCGAGCCTGGTACGCCGGCTCACGACCGGCGGCTCGACGTGTTCCTGCCCACCCTTGCCTGGCTGCGCGACCGAGGTGCCAAAGTGACGGTGTGCGGGCATCGCGGTACCGTGGCCAACCCGGGAGATGCGGCCTTCGACCGGCTGTGCCGGCAGGTCGAGGATGCCTGCCCGGGTGTGAGCGTCCTCCCGAACCTGGCAGGCGAGCGCGAGCGCTCGGGAGACCTGCAGCTGGCAGCAGATCTGGCGGTGGGGCACGACTTCTACGTGAACGAGGCGTTTCAGTGGTGCTGGGTGCCGCTGGCCTCCATCATCGGGCCACCCGCACTCCTGCCTTCAGCCGCAGGACTGCGGCTGGCGGCCGATCTCGAGCTGCTCGAGCCCCTGCTGCTGTCTCCGCCGCGACCGTTCGTGGCCGTGTTCGGGAGCGACCAGTCGCTCTCACGGCTTCCCGGATTGCGTGGGCTCATACTTCGCGCCGACGCCACCCTCGTCGGCGGGGCGATGGCCCTGCCCTTCCTGCAAGCGATCGGGACACAACCCGCTCCCCGCCCCGAGACCGAGCTCCTGCGGGAGTGCCGGGCGTGCTTCGGTCTCGCCCGAGAGATCCAGCACCACATCCAACTGCCGTCGGATCTCGTCTGGGAGAGGCCGGACGGGACGGCCGTCCTCGCCCCCTCCGTCTCCTCGCTCCTCGCCTCGGTCTCCGACATCGGGCCGACAACGCGGCTTCGCTACGCCGAAACGCTGCGAGGAGCCGGCAGCGTCCTGTGGACGGGGGCGCTCGGCCGGGCAGAGGATCCCCGCTTTGCCGCCGGTACGCGGGCGGTCGCCGCCGGCCTGCCGGCGAACGGTCACGTCGTGCTCGGCGGCGACGCCGCCCTCGCGGCCCTGGCCGATGTCGCCCCCGCCGCCACGGGCGTGCTCAGTGCCACCGACAGCGCCGTCGCCCTCCTGAAGGACGGTGATCTACCAGGCCTGGCGGCGCTGCGCGGCGGCCGGCACCGCTGAGGGAGCGCCCCTGGCGTCACCGGCGCCGCTGCTGGCGTCACCGGCGCCGCTGCTGGCTCGCTGCGAGCGGGCGCCCTCAGGCGAGCTGCCGCTCGAGGACGTCGAGCTCCTCGGTGAAGCGCTGGGCCGTAGCCCGCTTGTCGACGTCGTCCAGCCAGCTGGCCTCGACACCGTTCAGGCAGAACTGCCGCACCTGGGAGGTGCCGTAGTCGAGGGCGCCACAGAGATCCACGTACTCCTTGCCGATGTCGGTGTGGAACATCGTCGGGTCGTCGGAGTTGAGCATGCAGCGCAGGCCGGCGGCCACCATGGGGCCGATCGGGTGTCTCGTGAGGTCCGGCCAGCCGTACACGATGGCCGTGGACGTCGGGCAGCAGGTGAAGAAGATGCCCTCGTCCTTGCAGCGCTGCACCACGGCCGGATCCTCGAGGATGTGGTAGCCGTGGTCGATGCGTTCGCATCCGAGGACGTCGAGACAGGTGGTGATGTTCACCGGAGGTGCGTCCTCGCACGCGTGGCTCGTGAGACGGAGACCGCCGGCCCTGGCAAGGGCGTAGGCCTCCACGAACTTCTCCGGTGGGTCGGGCGCCTCGGCACCGTCCATACCGAGCCCTATGAGCTCGTCGACCCTGTTCTCGAGCACCTCCTCGACCATTTGACGAGCCATCTCGGGCGGATCCTGTCGATACACGTCGGCGATGAGACGGCAACCGACACCGAGATCCTGCTCGGCGGCGTGGATGCCGTCGATGAGCCCGCCGATCACTGTCGCCATCGGTACGCCCCGGCGGGTGTGCAGCGTCGGGTTGAAGAACATCTCCCGGTACTTGAGGTTGCCGAGCTGGACGCCGTCCTCGAGCGACTCGTAGGCGCAGCGGGCGAAGTCCTCCCGGTCGATGATCGTCGAGGAGACCATCCGGAAGATCGTGAGGAACTCGACGATGGTGCTGTAGGAGTAGAGCTCTGCGACGTCCTCGGTCGGCAGTTTCACGCCGTGCTTACGGGCGAGCGCAGCGAAGGTCGCCGCTCGCACCGTCCCCTCGAAATGGCAGTGCAGCTCGACTTTCGGGACCTTTCTCAGATACTCGGCCCTGTCCAACTCGTCTCCTTCATCTCGTTGCCACCATCGACCGGATACTGAGACGTCGGCGTTCCGCCCAGCTCAGACCGACGACGAGTCCAGTGACGGGATCTCGTTGCGCACGCTGCGGAACGAGAGCAGCCAGTACGCCAGCGCTCCCACCACGAATCCGAAGAGCCAGCTGAAGTCGGCCCCATGGGTGGAGTTGGACAGCGGTCCCGTATAGGACGGCACGTAGTAGAGGGCATCGATCCACATCATGGCGGCGAACATGCCGAGCGCCAGGGAGATGAGCGCCTTCCAGTTGAAGCCGCCGTCCCGCCAGTAGATGCCATCTCGCTTGGCGATGAGCGAGAGCGGGTCGTAGCGGCCGCCGCGAAGGAGGTTGTCGACGAGAAGGATGCCGAACCAGGGGGAGATCCACACGACGATGTAGTCGAGGAACCCCGACAGGTCGGCGTAGAAGTTCCCCTTGAAGATGACGAGCGCCGTCACGCTTCCGGCCACGATCGTGTCGACGAGGACGCAGCCCCACCGTTTCAGCGGGATGCCGATCGCCTGCAGGGTCACTCCCGAGGAGTACAGGTCCATGGTGTTGATGGCGAACAGCTGTGGGAGGGCGAGGATGAGGAAGGGCCAGAAGAACCAGCTGGCGAACGCCGACGGGAGGCCGGTGACGGCCGTGGCTTTCGTTCCGCTGACGAGGTACGCGGTGGCGCCGAGGAGCTCCAAGAGGAGGGAGGGGATGCCGGCTCCCAGTGTCGCCGCCCAGAACGTGCTCCACTTCGGCGTCGAGCGTGGCAGGTAGCGCGAGTAGTCGCTGGCGTTCTCTGTCCAGCCGAGGCCGCCGGCGGAGACGATGAGGACGAGGCCGGTCGTCCATATCCACCAGGACGAGCTCTGGTGGAAGTGGCTCGGATGCGCCTTTGGGATGACGAGGATCGCCATGATGATGAAGACGGCGATGAAGACCACCGACAGGTAGCGGAGGACTTTGGTGATCGTGGCGTGACCGAGGAACGGCATCACGAACTGGACTCCGACGGCCAGGATGATGACGACGACTTTGGCGCCAGTGCCGAGGACCGTGCCTTCCCGAGCGAACATGGCCACGATGACGAGGACGACGAGGACGATGCCCTCGATCTCGAAGCCGACCTGGGTGATCCAGTTGAACAGTGACGGCGCCCGGTTGCCGTTGCGCCCGAAGGGCGCACGACTCACCATCAGCTGCGTGGTGCCGGTCTCCGGACCCCAGAGGCTGGCAATCCCGAGGAAGGCATACACGAGGTTGCCGACGAGGATGGCGACGATCGCCTGGCCGAAGGACAACCCGAAGGAGACGACGAGGGCACCGTAGACGAGGTACTCGACGTTCCAGGTGGCTCCGGCCCACAGCCAGAACAGCCCGGCCGGCTTCATGGCCCGATCGCTGTCTGGGATCAGCTCGATGCCCCGCTGTTCGAGCTTGAAGGCTTCGTAGGTCTCGGACGTCACCTCACCGTCGTACCCGGCGCCGCTGGTCATGACTCCCATCGTCGGCCCTCCCTCAGCCCCACCGCAGACGCAGGATCCACGGCTCTCCCCAGCCTCAACACGGCACGCATCGACGTCCTGCCTGTTCGGCCGCAAGGTACCACACGGCACCGTCGAAAGCGGGCTTCGGCGGCGGGGCTTGCGCTGGGCCGGACTCGCAGCCACAGGGCCGCTTAGAGTGACGACGTGGTTGAAGCCATCGTCCTCGTGAACGCCGCCCCCGCCCACCTGGCAAGCCTCGGCCGGCAGCTCGCCGACGTGGCCGGGGTGGCCGCTGCCTACTCGGTGGCCGGCGACGAGGACTTCGTAGCCGTGGTGCGGGTCATCAATCACGAGGAGCTGGCGGACGTGGTGACGAAACGGATCGCCGCTCTCGACGGCATCACGCGTCTGCGCACCCTCATCGCCTTCCGCAGCTACAGCAGCGAGGACGAGCGGTACTTCTGAGCTCACTCGCAGGACTCAGCCGTCCTGCCGAGGTTCCCGTCCCCGAGCCACAATGCGGAGGTGGACGACCTTCGCGACCTCCTCAGCTACGCGGCCGCCCGCGCCGCCGACTACCGGGAGAGGGCGGCGGAGACCCCGGTGTTCCCGAGCGAGGTGAACCTCGAGGCCCTGCGGACTGCTCTTTCCGTCCTGCCTGCTGAGCCGACGGCGGCCCGTGACGTCGTCACGGAGCTGGCCGACCTCGTCCAGCCGGCGCTCGTTGCCAGCACCGGCGGGCGCTACTTCGGATTCGTGACCGGCGCCGTCCTCGACGCCGCCACGGCGGCGGACGTGCTGACAACGGCCTGGGACCAGAACGCCTACAGCGAGCTCACTTCGCCGGCTGCCGCCGTCGTCGAGGAGGTGGCGGGCACCTGGCTGAAGGAGCTGCTCGGTCTGCCGGCCGGCGCGGCCTTCGGTTTCACCACGGGCGCCCAAGGCGCCAACACCGTCTGCCTCGCAGCCGCCCGGCACGGTGTGCTCGCCGCCGCCGGCTGGGACGTCGAGCGCCACGGCCTCGCCGGTGGACCGCGCATCCGGGTCGTGGCCAACGGCGAGCGTCATGCCACCGTCGATCAGGCGCTCAGGCTGCTCGGGCTCGGCGCCGACATCGTCGAGCCGGTGGCGACCGACGCCAATGGCGCTATCGACGTGGCGGATCTGCGGCGCGTGCTCGCTCAGGCGGGCGCCGGCCCGACGATCGTGTGCCTGCAAGCGGGCAACGTGAACACCGGTGCCTTCGACGACTTCACCTCGATTGTGGACGCAGCCGGCCGGCACGGTGCCTGGGTTCACGTGGACGGGGCCTTCGGCTTGTGGGCGGGGGCCAACCCGGCCACTGCCCACCTCGTGGCCGGGATCGAGAGGGCCGACTCCTGGGCGACCGACGGGCACAAGTGGCTCAACGTCCCCTACGACTGCGGCTATGCCTTCTGTGCCCATCCTGACAGTCAGGCTGCCGCCATGTCGTTCCGGGCGGCCTACCTCAACAGCCCGGGAAACGGCGGGCTACGAACGCCGGGCGACTACGTTCTCGAGTCGTCGCGGCGGGCGCGAGGCTTCGCCACCTGGGCCGCCCTCCGCGAGCTCGGTCGCCATGGGGTCGCCCAGCTGGTCGAGCGTTGCTGTGCGCTCGCGCGGCGTTTCGCCGCCGGGCTCGAAGCGGTCGAGGGCATCTCGGTCGTGAACGACGTCGTGCTCAACCAGGTCCTCGTGCGCTTCGGGGACGACGAGCGGACCGCTCGGGTCATCGAGGCGGTCCAGCGCTCCGGCGAATGCTGGATGGGTGCCACCACCTGGCATGGAATGCGCCTCATGCGCATCTCGGTGTCGAGCTGGCGTACGACCGAGGCTGACGTCGACCGCTCGATCGCGAGCATTCTCGCCGCCTGGGAGCACGCTGCGAGCTGAGAAGGCGCCCACCTCGCCTCAGGCGGGGCGCGCACCCCCGACCCCCCGGCAGATGAGGAGAAGGCCGACTTCGCCGGCGCCGGGAGGCGAGGGCGGATGCGCCTAGGCGGGCCTCAACCACCTGCGCGCGCCAGGGGTACACGGCGCCGAATCGGCCCGGCCTCAGGCACCTTCGGTGCTCGCATCCGCCGCAGCCGCGCCCACGGCCGAGACGAGCTCGGAGAGAACCCGTCGCAGCTCCATGGTGTTGCGGTCGGCTCGCGTGTGCACTTCGCTGCGCAGGTCGAGGGGAAGCGACAGGTCGTCATAGCGCGACTGCACCGCGAGGTCCTCGTTGAGGACCTCCTGTTCGAAGGCGATGGCGCCCGCCTTGGCGGCGACGTCACCGCCGAGGTCGTCGCGCCACAGCGTCGTGTAGAGCCGGCAACGCTCTTCGCTCATCGGCTGGATGAAGAAGCCGATGACGTTGTGGCCCTGGGCCTCGAGGAACTCGAGCCGGAGCGAGAGGAAGAAAGGAGCCTGGTAGCGGTACGTCATCCGGCGTGTCTGCACGAGGGGTCGGATGCCCGCTGCCACGCCGGGGTCCTCGCGGTTGGCAAAGGGGTGCTCGTAGACGACGCGAAAGCCCCACCCGTCCCGCTCGACCTCGTAGGGAGCCAGCGTTCTCGACTCGTCCGTGCCGAACGTACCGGCATGCACGAAGGGGAAGTGAGCAAAGTCGAGGAAGTTGTCTGCCACGAGCCCTGCGCCGGATCGCGCCACGGTGGGGGTCAGCTCGAGCATCTCGAAGCCGTCTTCATCGGCCTCCGGGATGAGGGGCAGCTCGGCGATGGGTGTCTCGGGAGCGAGGAAGACCATGCCGAAACGCTCGGTGATGGCGGAGGGAGCCTGCAGGCGGGCGGCCGGGGGCACAGAAGCGCCCGGCCCGAGCGCCGGGATCTCGACGCACCGACCTGAGACGTCGTAGCACCAGCCGTGGTAGGCGCAGCGCAGGACGCCGTCTTCGCGGTTGCCGAGCGAGAGCGGAGCGAGCCGGTGAGGGCAGCGATCGATGAAGGCGACGGGCTTGTCGCCTGACCGGAACGCCACGTACGGCTCCCCCAGCAGTTCCACCCGCACGGGCTGCTCGCCGATCTCGGTCGAGCGCGCCACCGGGTGCCAACAGTGCCGCAACGCCGGATGGGTGTTGTTCAACCGCTCGATGTCGCCAGATCGCCCCATTTCCATCGCCTCACCTTCGTCGCCACAGGGCTGGCGGCGTCAGGCTACTGGCACCGCATCAGCGCGAAGACACGTCACCGGGCGCCAACTTCGGCCCCGGTTACGGACCTTCGGCCCTATTCGCCCCGCCCCGCCGGGCCGAGACTGACGACCAGAGTGTTATCGCCGTTGGAGCCCGGAGAGGAAAGGACGAGCCACATGACCGACGTGAAGATGCCTGAGGGAATGCTGCATGCGGAGCGAGCGGACGTGCACTGGGAGCCACCAGATGTGTACCCCGCGGGCCGCATCTGCGATGAGCCGTCGTGTGGTACCCGGCTCTCCATCTACAACCGCTCGACGTCGTGTTCCCTTCACGCCAGAGTCTCCTATGCCAGCAGCGGGCACCGCGTGTACCGCCGCAGGCGGAGTGCAAGCTCGCGAGCAGAGGCGGCCTAGCCGTACTGCCCCGACCCTGAGCGAATTCTCAGGTTGAGGTGCGATACTGAGCCCATGGCGGAAAGACTGATCTCAAAGAAGTGGGCGATCCGGACGGGAGTCGGCCTCGTGGCTGTCTGTGGGCTTGCTGCGGGCGGCTACGGCGTAGCACACGCCGCCGGTGCCGGCCGCGCCTCTGTTGCTCTCACGGCCTCCCCATCGTCCTCGGGCTCGTCTGGTGAGGGCTCGTCCTCGAGCTCGACACGACATGGTTGGTTCGGGCGAGGCGGCGCCGGCTTCGGGCGGGGCGCGGCAGGCTTCGGCCCCGGCGGGGCGGGTTTCGGGCCTGGCGGGGCGGGTTTCGGGCCTAGCGCCTTCGGGCGCATCGGGGCGGCGGGCACGGTCGGGACGGTCGGCTCCGCTTCGTTCACTTTGACGACTCGACAGGGCGGCACCCTTACCGTCGACACGACGAAGTCCACCACCTACTTCGAGGCCCTCTCAAAGGTCAGCGCTTCTGCCCTCAAGCCCGGCGAGCAGGTGGCCGTCGTCTTCACGCCGCCGGCAGCCGCCCCAGCATCGAGCGGGGCGACCACGACGGGCTCGGTGACGCCGACGGCTGCGACCGTGGACATCATCCTGCCGAGCCTGCAGGGCACAGTGCTCTCGATCTCCGGCGGGACGATCGTCATCGAGGACTCCCAGGGTTTCCACCGCACGATCGACACCACCACCTCGACGACGTACTCGGAGGCGGGCACCACCGTGTCGGCCACCGCTGTGACGGACGGGCTCGACATCGTGGCCTTCGGCTCCATCGCCGCCGACCACACTGACCTCGACGCCACCACGGTCGAGGTGACCGGACCGGTGGCGGGGGGAAAGGTCACGAACGTGTCAGGCACGACGATCACGGTCTCGGCCCCGTGGGGTACCGGCTCCACGAAGATCACGACGACGTCCTCGACGATCTTTCGCAACGGTGACAAATCATCGTCGATCGTCGCCGTCAAGCTGGGAGACCTGCTGACGGCGATCGGGACGCGTGCCAGCGACGGCACATTTGCCGCCACCGCCGTCCGCTTCGGCTCGCTCCCGAGCGCCGGCGCCGGCGGGGCCTGGTCCACGCAGGGCGGTGGGTTTTTCAAAGGCCCCGGCCCGATGGGCTTCGGTGACCCTTTCGGGGTCGGCCGGGCACCGGTTGCTCCCGGTGGCGGCGTTGACGGCGCCACCGGCTTCGGCAGCTACCTGGCGCCCTCCATCGCCTCCTGAGCCGCCGGCCCCGGCGGCATCACTCGCAGGCCTCGCAGCGGCCAGAGCGACTGGGCCGGCTCGGCCTCTTACGCCAGCGAGGCTCTGCTCCGAAGCGTCTCGATGACCTGTTGCTGGCGGGGGGTGACCGTGCGAAGCGCAAGGAGCTCGGTGCGGTGGACGAGTCGTGGGCTGGAGAGCGGCACGCTGCAGATGCCGTCGACGCCCGCGCAGGCGGGCCGCGGCAGCAGGGCCACGCCGAGGCCGGCTGCGACGAGGGCGAGCAGGGTGAGAAGGTCGCTCCCTTCGTAGACAACCCGCGAACCTCGTCCCGCCGCCACCGGCGGGCGTTCGTAGATGCTCGTCCCGGTGAGGGCGGGCGCCACGATCCAGGGGGCATCGGCCAGGACCGCCAGGTCGAGGCTCGCCCGCTCCTGCAGGGGGTGACGGGAGGGCAAGGCCACGGCCAGCCCGGCCTCGGTCATGGCGGTAGACGACAGCAGCCCCGCATCGGCCAGGTGCAGTGGCTCGTTGGGGGCGGCGATCCCATCGACGAGAGCGGCGTCAACAGCCCCGGTGGCGACTTCGGCGACCGCCGTGGCCGCCTCGACGAGGTGCACCGTGACGCCAAGGCGCGGATCGAGGGAGCGGACCTCCCGCAAGGCGGCGGCCAAGAGCTGCGGGGCGGCCAAGGGGCAGGCAGCCACCCGAACCTCCATCGGCTCGGTTCCCAGGTGGCTGAGCTCGCTGCGGGCGACATCGAGGCGCAGGAGGATGCGAGCGGCGTGCTCGGCCAGTCGCTCACCGGCGGCGGTCGCCCGGACGGGACGACGCTGCACGAGCTGGTGGCCGACTTCCCGCTCGAGGGCCGCCACCTGCTGGGAGATCGCCGACTGCGTGTAGCCGAGCTCCCTCGCCGCCGCCGTGAACGAGCCGCAGCGGACGACCGCGAGGAGGGCACGCAGATCCCGTATCTCCATTCGATAAGTATTGCTGATACATCGATATCTGAACATCGTTGGACGTTCTGATCGGCCTCAGCAAGGATGCCCACATGGCCTCTCCTCCCCCGTCCCCTCGGCTCGCCCTCGTCGGTGACCGTTCCGCCTCCGTGCAGGCGCACACCAAGATCCCGCTCCTCGTCGATGCGCTCACGACGCCCACCGACGAGCCCATCGAGCTCTACTGGCTGCACAGCACGAGCATCAGCGCCCCCGCCGACGTCGCCGGCTTCGACGGAATCTGGGTCATCCCGGGCAGCCCCTACGAGCATCGAGACGGGGTCCTTTCCGCCATCACAGCCGCTCGGACCGAAGGGATTCCCCTCCTCGGCACGTGCGGAGGGTTCCAGCACCTCCTCCTCGAGTTTGCTCGCAACGTCTGCGGGCTCTCGAAGGCGGAGAACGCCGAGGAGCATGCGCAGGCGCCCGAACAGCTCATCGTGCCGCTCGCATGCTCCCTGCTCGGAGCAGAAGCGCCCGTCGTGATCGAAGCGGGCACGACGGCTGCAGGGGCCATGGGCGCCGGGCAATCGACCGAGCGCTTCTTCTGCCGTTACGGCCTGAATGTCGACTACCTCGAGGTCCTGCAGCGGCACGGCCTTGTCGTCAGCGGGCACGACACCTTCGGCGACGCCCGGGTGGCGGAGCTGACGGGGCACCCGTTCTATGTCGGCTCGCTCTTCCAGCCGGAGCTGGCGTCCGACCCGACCTGGGTGCACCCGCTCATCGTCGCATTCGCGGTGGCCGTTCGAGCCCATGCCGCCGCTCGCCCCTCCCGGCCCTCAGCCGGCCCCCTTGCCAACGACGCAGCCCTGGCGGGGGTCGAATGACGGGGATCGCTCCCGACACGAAGGACTGGACGTGGGTGCTCGAACGCCCGTGCCCCGAGTGCGGTTTCGACGCCGGGGCGATCACGGCCGCCGCCGTCTCCCGGCTGGTGGTCGAGAGCGCCTCGGCCTGGCAGGCGGTGCTGGCCGAAGCAGGTACGCCCGAGCTGCGGTCTCGGCCCTCGCCGGATCGTTGGTCCACCCTCGAGTACGCCTGCCACGTCCGCGACGTCTTCCTCCTCTTCGACGCGCGGCTCCGGCTCATGCTCGAGGCGGACGATCCGACGTTTCCCAATTGGGACCAGGACGCCACCGCCGTGGCGGACCGTTACAACGAGCAAGAACCTGCCGTCGTCGCGAAACAGCTCGGCGAGGCCGCCGGCGCCTTTCTCAGCAGCCTCTCGGAACTGTCCGCCGACGACTGGTCCCGACAGGGCTCGCGCAGCGACGGCGCCCACTTTCGCGTGGAAAGCCTCGCCCGCTACATGATCCACGACCCCGTCCATCACCTCTATGACGTCGGGAGACCGCTGCGGCAGGCACGTACCACTGGCGCCGGCCCCACGGACTGAGCTCTGGTTGCTTGAGGCGTTTTTCTTGACTACGGCGGCCCCGACTCCTACCGTCAAGGTTGCACTACAAGGGGATGGGGTGGTCGGGAGGACCTGCATGGGTTCCCTGGCAACCGGACAAGAGGCGTCTCCACCGACCGAACACGTGAGTGTTCAGAACTGAAGGAGGCAGTCCTCATGCGTCCAAGGCTCATCCGCACCGTCGTGCCGGCAATCGTGCTCCTCGGTGGCGTCATCGCCAGCCAAGCCGGGGTGGCCGGGGCAGCGACACCCCGCGTAAACACGCTCTGGGTAGCGCCGGTGGCGACGACAAGCAAGACGGCGGCATGCCAAACCGCCGCCTACCACGAGATCAACCCGGCGATCGCCGCCGCCTCGAGCGGGGACACCGTGATGGTCTGCGCGGGCACCTACACCGGCTTCACGACGATCACGACGGGTGTGGCACAGCAGCCGACGATCACCACGGGGGCGGAGATCGACAAGTCGATCCGGCTCATCGGCCAACCCGGCGCCATCATCGACGCCACCGGTCTCGACAACGGTGTGACGTTCTTCGTGGCGACCGAGGCCACCGTGAGGGGTTTCGCGATCACCGGAGCCATGGGTGAGGGGATCCTCGCCCTGCTCTCGAGCCACCTGACGATCGCCGACAACCTCGTCAAGAACAACGACACCGGCAGCTCGACGAGCCCGTGGTTCGAGTGCGACAACGCCGGCAGCACGATCCCGAACGACTGCGGCGAGGGCATTCACCTCATGTCGAGCACGTACTCGAAGGTGCTCGACGACACGTCCGAGTTCAACTCCGGAGGCATCCTCTTGAGCGACGACCTTGGACCGAACCACGGCAACACGGTCAGCGGGAACCTCGTCGTGGACAACGAGTCGGACTGCGGGATCACCGTGGTAGGTCACTTGGGTACGGCAGTCAGCAAGTCCGGGGTACCCACACCGGCAAAAGGGGGAACGTACGAGAACACGATCAGTGACAACATCGTGATCTCCAACGGCACGACGGGCGAGGGCGGGGGCATCCTCCTCGCCTCGGGTGCCTCGGGTGGCGGCTCCTACGACAACACGGTGACGGGCAACGAGATCGCTGGCAACGGCTTGAGCGGTATCACCATCCACCAGCACTTCCCGCTCTCGGATGTCTCTGGCGATGTCTTCACGAACAACTGGATCGGCACGAACGACCTCACCGGCGACCCGGGCACCGGCGACTCCGTGACCACCGGCGTGCTCGTCGACAACGGAGGCACGGGCAAGACCATCTCCGTCACCGTTGAGGACAACACGATCGCTTGGGACGTCTACGGCATCTACGACGACGCCCCGGGCATCACGCGCGCGGGCAACGTGTTCCTGCACGTCCTCGTCCACTTCAAGAAGTAGCCAGGCGGCGCTCCGCCCTCGGGCATCCCGGTGCCGACACGGCGCTGACCTGCTTTTTCGCCTCACTCGAAGCTACACCGAGCCCAACTGACCCTGCGAGGCGTTGGGACCTTTGCCCTGGCAGGTGGGACTTTCGGCACTGGGGAGGCTCTTGGCCGGGCGCGCAGACTGTGGGCAAGGTCGGCGGGAGCCCGACCAGAAAGAAGGAAGTGCGATGATGAACC
>Ga0187781_10002243_pt1 | contig 14735 bp, 16 predicted proteins | sample 0715_SJ02_MP02_2_FD_132447 | JGI IMG/M metagenome (GOLD analysis project Ga0187781, IMG submission 132447) | Tropical peat soil microbial communities from peatlands in Department of Meta, Colombia - 0715_SJ02_MP02_20_MG | ecosystem: Environmental > Terrestrial > Soil > Wetlands > Peat | place...
CTCGCGCCGCAGCTCGCGGTCGTGCGCGCGGCTCATGAAGGCGGCGTCCTTGCGCGGCACCGCCTCCTGATAGCAGTAGCGGTTGAGCGCCCAGGCGCGCACCTGCTCCTTGGTGGCCTTGCCGCCGTGCAGCAGCTTATGGAACGGATGCTTGTCGTGGTAGCGCTCGGCGCCGACCTGCCTAATCGCCGCCTCGAAGGCGTCGGGCGCGAGCGGCGGCTCGTTCAGGAACTGATGCGACTCGATGACAGCGTTCATAGGACAACCTCCATCCCGTCTTCGCCGATGACCCAACCTGCCGCCTGCGCCTCCCGCCGCTCGCTTGAGGCTTCGTTCAGCACGGGGTTGGAATTGTTGATGTGCACGAAGATTTTTCGCGCCACGCCGAGCCTGGCGAAGGCTTTGATCGAGCCCTCCTCGCCGCTCATGTTGACATGTCCCATGCGCGCGCCAGTCTTGTGCAGAAGGCCTTGCTCGATCATCTCGTTCTCATGCCAGAGCGTGCCGTCGAAGAAAACGAGCGAAGCGCCTTTGAGCCTCGCTGCGAGATCTTCGTCGATCTCGGCGCAGCCAGGGATGTAGAAGAAGGACTTTCCGGTTTCGGTCTCGGTGATCTTGAGCCCGAGCGTGTCGCCCTCGGCGCTGCCGTAGTTTTCAGCGAGCGCGTCCTCTAGCCACAAGGCGATCTTGCCAGGCACGGGAAAGGCCTCGACGGAGAGGCCGAGATCGATGCCCGAGCCGCGCAGCAGCCGCGGCGATCTGAGCGGCAGCTCTTTGCGCTCGACGTAAGCCGGGGCGCAGACGTTGAAGATGCGGTTTTGCTCGAGCACACCGAGCACGCGGCCGGAACCATAGACCGTGAACGGCTGCGCCTCGCGTAGCGTCAAGAGGCCGGTGACATGATCGACGTCGCCGTTCGTCACGACGACGGCCTTGATCGGGCTAGCCCGCACACCGTCGTTTTCGCACGGCGCCAGGGCCGGTGTCTGCGCGATCTGCTGGCGCAGGTCCGGCGAGGCGTTGAGGAGCGCCCAGTCGCGGCCATTGGCGCTCACGGCGAGCGAGGACTGCGTGCGCGCCTTGAATCCGGGCGCGCCCGCGCGCACCGCGCGGCAATTGGCGCAGTTGCAGTTCCATTGCGGAAAGCCGCCGCCGGCGCCCGAGCCCAGGATCTTGATGTGCATGTCGTGTCGCGTTGAGGCGCTCAAGCGCCGTTTGGAGGGGCACTATAAGGGCGCGCCGCGCGCCTGGCGAGTGTGGCATATTCACGCTGGCGGCGCGCTATTTCCTGCGACTTTCGAAGCCTCCTCGCGCGCCAGCTCATTGTAACGCCGCACGCCGAAGGGGATTGAGGCCAAATAGCATAAGCTCAGCACGGCGAGCATCTCCATCGGATAGGTCGCGAGCAGCACCAGTGCGACGCCCGCCGCGAAAAGCAGCGGGATGATCTGGTCACGCTCAAGCTTCGGCAGGCGCTTTCCAGAGAAATGCGGAATGCGGCTCGCCATCAGGAAGGCTATGCCAAGCTCATAGACGACGAAGACCGGCGCGAGCCATTTGGAGGCTGGCAGCTCCAGCGCGGAGAGATGCAGATATAGCGGCAAAAGAACCGTGACCGCGCCGGCGGGCGAGGGCATTCCGACGAAGAATCCGCTCTGCCAGGCGGGCTTGCCGGGATCTTCGGCCATGACGTTGAAGCGCGCGAGCCGAAGCGCCGCGGCGATGGCGAAGGCGAGCGTCGCGAACCAGCCGAAGCTCGCGACGTTGTGCAGCGCCCAGAAATAGAGCAGCAGCCCCGGCGCGACGCCGAAATCGACGAAATCGGCGAGCGAGTCGAGCTCGGCGCCGAAGCGCGTCGTGCCTTTGAGCGCGCGGGCGAGGCGGCCGTCTAGACCGTCGAGCACTGCTGCGGCCATGACCGCGACCACGGAGGTCTCGAATTTGCCTTCGACCGCATAGCGGATCGCGGTCAGCCCCATGGCGAGCGCGAGCAGCGTCACGAGATTGGGCAGGATCACGCGGATCGGAATCTTGCGGAACCGCAGCCGTCGCCGCTCGAGCGGGCTCAAGGTCGGATCGGAGGAGAAGGAGTTGTCGTCAGTCATGGATAACGCGCGGGGTTGGCTGGGGAAGCTTCAAATCTTTCCTTAGTGGGCTCCTTTGGGTCCTTCGTGACCTTGTGGTTGAAAAAATCGACCACAAAGACACAAAGGACACGAGGAGCTCAAAGCTCAGCCGGACTTGAAGGTCAGCGCCGGCATGCTCGTCGAAAGGTCGGCGAGCACGGTTTCGCCCGCGACGCAGCGCATGCCGACGGCGACCAGCGGGCGCGCCGCGGTCGGCATGTAGACGTCGACGCGCGAGCCGAAGCGGATCAGGCCGAAGCGGTCGCCGACGCCGATCGTCTCGCCCTCCTGCACGAAGGAGACGATGCGGCGCGCGACGAGACCGGCGATCTGCACGACGCCGAAGCGCCCCTGCCGCGCCTCGATGACGAGGCCGTTGCGCTCATTGTCCTCGCTGGCCTTGTCGAGATCGGCGTTGAGAAAGAGGCCGGGCCGATAGGCGATCCTGCTGATGCGCCCGGCGATCGGCGCACGGTTCACATGGCAGTCGAAGACGCTCATGAACACCGAGACGCGCTGCATGGGCTCGGCGCCGAGGCCGAGCTCGGGCGGCGGCAGGTGGAAGCCGAGCGAGCAGACGACGCCGTCGGCGGGCGCGACGACGAGCCCCTCGCGCAGAGGCGTCACGCGCTGCGGGTCGCGGAAGAAATAAACGCACCAGGCGGTGGCGATGAAGCCCGGCCAGCCGAGCGAAGGCGAGATCCAGTCGAGAAGGAGAGCGACGATGGCGAAGCCGGCGATGAAGATGAAGCCTTCGGGGTGGATCGGAACCAGGGATTTGCGTATCGAGTCAATGATCGACATGGCAGTTTCGCTTCCCTGAAGAGAAAAGAGCGCGCGAGACGCGCGATTTCGCCGGCGCGGGAGGTAATGCCATTTCGCGGCGCGAAAGTCACGCCGGCCGTCGCCGGCGAGAGGTTGGTCTTTTCATGGAATTCTATGCCGACAAGGCGACCGGTTTCCCCGTTCTTGCTCATTCCTGACGGTCCGTCCCAGCCCCACCGTCGCCGCAGCGGATGACCGAGCGTCCCTCGCTGCTTCACCAGCGGGAGAGACCGAGGAGATTCAGCGTTCGCCGCGCTTTATACGGTCGCTGGGCCCGGATAGATCGTCATCCGGTCCGCAGAATGAAAGTGAAAGGCTGTCCACTCGTGAAATTCAAATCCCGGCAGAATGAATATTGGGAATCCCTAACTAATTATTTCTGCCAAGCTGTTTCGATTTCCATCCTACGCCGCGCGCCGGGACGACGCGCGGGTCACCCTGATCTACCCGACGCGCCGGGTCACTTGAACAGCAGCGGCACGAAGGCGCCGGCGACGCCAAACAGGACTGCGGCGACGATCGTCGCGCCCTGGCCGATGAAAATATTCTCGATCAGGCCGCCAAAGACCGCGCCGACGATGGCGCCGATGGCGGCTTCCTTCGTGAAGAAGGATGTTTCGCTCTGCACAGGTTCGCTCATGATGGTCTCCCTTGACTTATTGGTTTCAGATGCGCGGACGACGGCCCGCCGATCAAGGGAGGGAGAGTTTCGCGAGAGCCGGCCCGATTTCGGCGAAGAAGCGCATTGTGCGCGACTTGCGGGCCGCCGCTCTGGCCCCGCATCCGCCGACGCCTCCGTCAAGCACGAAAGCCATCCGATCCGCCCGTCGAAGTGCCGGCGAACCAACGCCCGAGTAGAATAAGCGAACTTGCCGACAGCGCAAGTAGAATCATTATAAGCGAGAGAAAATCTCAGCATTGCTACATGAATTGAGAAACTTGTGCTTTGAAATGTGAGATTTTATTGCAGTAAAGAGCGGCGGCTTTTCGCAAAAAAACGGGGAGGGACGCGAAGCGAAGCGCTCAGGCCGGGAAAGGCGCGAGCGCGGCGCGGATCTTCTCGGCGTTTTCCTTGAGCTTTTCGGGATCGCCCATGATTCCGGGCGGGCGCAGCGCCACGCCCTCGAAGCGCGGCAAAATGTGGAAATGGATGTGAAAGATGATCTGGCCGCCGGCGCTTTCGTTGAACTGCTGCAAGGTGAGCCCGTCCGCGCGGAATGCGGTCGTCGCCGCTTTGGCGACATGCTGCACCCGCTTGATCAATGCGCTGAGGTTTTCTGGATCGATGTCGAGCAGACCGCGCGCCGGCTTCTTGGGGATGACCAGCGTATGACCTTCCGTCCGCGGCATGATGTCCATGAAGGCGAGCACCAAGTCATCCTCATAGACCTCATGCGCCGGAACCTCGCCGCGCAGGATTTTGGCGAAGATATTTTGCGGATCGTAGGCGACGGCCATGGTCTTCCTCGCGACGTTTTAGGATCGCGAGCGTATCGCACATGCGCGGTCGCCTGAGAAGGTCTCGCGACGTCTCTTTGGGCACCCGGCCGCGAGCGCTGCTGCGCGCAGCAGCAGCGCAATCTTGTCCCATGCGAGGCGGAGCGGGTCTCGGCTCAGCTGTCGAAGGCGAAGGCGGTAATGTTCGTCTCGCGGAACGGACTGGCGGGATACACGCCGAGGATTTCGACCTCGCGCGAGAAGAATCGCAGCTCCTCTATGGCGCGGGCCAGCGCCGGCTGCTCCGGATGGCCGTCGACGTCGGCGAGAAAGCGCGTCGCGGCGAATTCGCCGTCGACCATGTAGCTTTCGAGCTTCGACATGTTGACGCCGTTGGTCGCGAAGCCGCCGAGCGCTTTATAGAGCGCCGCCGGCACGTTGCGGACGCGGAAGATGAAGGTCGTCACTGTCGGGGCATCGGTCAAAGGCGGCCAATCCGCTGTCTTGGCGAGCGTCACGAAGCGCGTGGTGTTGTGTGCTTCGTCCTCGACGTCCTCGGCGAGAATGTCGAGCCCGTAAATCTCGGCGGCGAGCCGAGGGGCGAGGGCCGCCTTGCTGCTGTCGCCCCACTCCGCGATCTCGCGTGCGGCGCCCGCCGTGTCGCCGGCGGTGTGCGGGGTCAGGCCCAAAGCCGCGATCACGCGACGGCACTGGCCGAGCGCATGCACATGGCTGTAGACGTCCTTGAGGCCCTGGCGGGTCGCGCCGCGCGAGGCCATCAACTGAAAATGAACGGGGAGAAAATATTCGCCGACGATGTGCAGGCCCGAGTGCGGCAGAAAATGATGGATGTCCGCCACCCTTCCGGCGATGGAATTCTCGATCGGGATGAGGCCGAGCGTCGCTCGGCCTTCCGACACCGCGGCGAAGGCGTCCTCGAAGGTCGCGCACGGCAGGGGCGTCAGCTGTGGATAAGCCTCCAGACAGGCGATGTTGGAATTGGCGCCGGGCTCTCCCTGATAGGCGATGTAGTCGGTCACTGTCGTTCCCTGGCTGCGGCGTCGCGCGCCGCGTCTAAGTCCCTTGGCGTATCGACCGAGACGCCGGCGTTGTCCAGCTCGGCCGCGTCGATGCGCATGCCGTCCTCCAGCGCGCGCAGCTGCTCGAGCCGCTCCCGCCGCTCGAGTTCCGAGACGGGCTGCGCGGCGAAGCGCGCGAGCGCCGCGCGCCGGAAGGCGTAGACGCCGAGGTGGTGATAGAGCGGTCCCTCCCCATGGGGCGCGCGCGCGCGCGTAAAATAAAGCGCGCGCAAGCGCCTCGGGCCGATGCGGCTGCCGACGAGCTTGACCGCATTGGGGTCATCCGCCTCCTCGGCCGCCATCGGCGCCGCGAGCGTGCCAATGTGCACGGTTTCGTCCTCGAGCAGCGCCAGCGCCGCAGCCAGCGCACCCGTGGGGAGAAACGGCTGGTCGCCCTGGAGATTGACCACAACGCCGTAACGGCCTTCTGGATCGAGCACGCTCGCAGCCTCGAAGACGCGATCCGAGCCGCAAGCGTGATCGCCGCGCGTCATGACCGCCTCGCCCCCTGCGGCGCGCGCCGCCGCTGCGATCTCTCCCGAATCCGTCGCCACGGCCACGCGCCCGACGCTCGCCTCGAGCGCCCGTTCAAGCACATGGGCGATCAAGGGCTTGCCGCCGATGCAGGCCAGAGCCTTGGCCGGCAGCCGCGCGGAGCCAATCCGCGCCGGGATCAAAATGAGCGGCGTCACGGGAGCCGACGGTCAGTAGGCGTTGTCGTCCTCGCCGACCCAGCCCTTCTCAGATTTTGCGAAATGCAGCGAGCCTTCGCTCTTGAGCACTTCGTTCTTCTTGAAGGTCTGATCGGAGATGACGCCGAGCAGGGCGCAAGCGCCGCGCTCCTTCTCCCCGGCGCATTTCGCCTCGAAGCCCTCGGGGAACTGCACGTCCGACTCGTACCAATATTCGTAGACCTCGCCGTCGGGCGTCTTGGCCGCGCGGCCCATGGTCTTCTTAAAGGAGATGATCTTCGCGGGGACATGAGCGCGCTCGAACATGGTGCGCAGCACCTTGAGTCCCGTCGCGTCGTTCGGCTCCGACGCCCCGCCGCATCCGACAAGCGACGCCAAGGCCGCAGCCAGCGCGACCCTCACCTTAAGCTGGTTCATTTAAGCTCCTCCGCGCGCCTCATTCGCTCCGGCGCCGTGCGCCGCGGCGAAGGCGCGCCGGCCCCTGCATGCTCCCAACTCCGGGCTTGGAACAAGCGCGGCAGAGGCCGTCGTCCGCCCCGCGCACGGGAGATGGGGAAAATTTTGTCAGAGAGTTGCATTTTCGTGCAGCATATGTATTGTAAAAGGGTCAAGGGCGATAGCCCTTTGAGAGTGGTCGCCGCCAGGGCGACGTGCGGAAGAAGGTTTCGAACACCCTGCGGAGTGCTCAGGTCCGCCGCATCTCCTGGGTCCGTGGGGTTGGCCGGTTAGTTTTGGGTTGGAGTGGCCTCCTTGAAGCCCGAGCTAACCGGCCGCCTATCGCCAGCCTGCGCTCCCTCCCAATGACATGATCACGCAACGCGCCGCCTCGGACGGTCGTGCGGCGGCGCGTGACGCCGCCCTCGCTCACTTGATCTTGGTTTCCTTGAACTCGACGTGCTTCTTGGCGACGGGATCATATTTGTTGAAGACGAGCTTCTCGGTCTTGGTGCGCGCGTTCTTCTTGGTGACGTAGAAGTAGCCAGTGTCGGCAGACGACAGCAGCTTGATCTTGATCATGGCGGACTTGGCCATCGGACGGTTCCAATCCTGGAAAAAAGAGCAAGCGGACCCGCCCGCCGCGACAGCGCCGGCCTGGTTCCGATCTGCGGCGCACCATAAGGGCGCGCCCTGCTTTGTCAAGCGCAAGGTTTCTTTCCAACATCCGCGACGAAATCTGACAGCGTCAGCAGCCGAGCGGACTGAGCCGGGCGATTCCGTCGCGGCTTTCGCGATATAATCGTCCGCCATCCCGCCATTAAGAGATTCGCACGAATGCCCGTCCGTCGCCTCGATCCCATCCTCATCGACCGCATCGCCGCGGGCGAGGTCGTCGAGCGCCCGAGCTCGGCGGTCAAGGAGCTCGTCGAGAACGCGCTCGACGCCGGCGCCCGCCGCATCGAGGTCGCAATCGAAAACGGCGGCAAGCGTCTCATCCGCGTCATCGACGACGGCTGCGGCATGGACGAAGCCGATCTCGCCTTGGCCGTCGAGCGCCACGCGACCTCGAAAATTCCCGACGGCGATCTCTTCAACATTGCGACGCTCGGCTTTCGCGGGGAGGCGCTGCCCTCAATCGCCGCCGTCTCAAACCTCTCGATCGACACGCGCGCGACGGGCGCGGCGCACGGGCTGTCGCTTCGGGTCGACGCTGGCGTGAAGCGGGCGATCTCGCCCAGCAGCTGGCCGCAAGGCACGCGCATCGAGGCGCGCGATCTCTTCGCCGCGACCCCGGCGCGGCTCAAGTTCTTGAAGATCGAGCGCACAGAGACCAGCGCCACCGCCGAGGTCGTCCGGCGCCTCGCCATGGCGCATCCCGCGGTGCGGTTCAGCTTCGCTGGCAATGGCGGCTTCGACTACGCCGCTTGCGAGTCCAGCGCCGCCGGACGCGCGCGGCGGCTGGCCCAGGCGATGGGCGAGGAGTTCGTCGCCAACGCCGTCGAGATCGACGCCGAGCGTGAGGGCTTTCGGCTCACGGGGCTCGCAGGGCTGCCCACCTTCAACCGCGGCAACGCGCAGATGCAGCATGTCTACGTCAATGGCCGCCCGGTTCGCGACAAGCAGCTCTTTGGGGCTATGCGCGCCGCCTATCTCGATTTCCTAGGTTCCGACCGTTACCCCGTGCTAGCGCTGTTTCTCGATGGCGACCCGCGCTCCATCGACGTCAACGTCCATCCGGCCAAGGCGGAGGTCCGCTTCGAGGATCCTGGCCTCGTGCGCGGGCTCATCGTCGGGGCGCTGAAGCAGGCGCTCTCGGGCGCGGGCCATCGCGGCGCCAACGACGCCGCCCGGGCGCTCGGGGCGTTCGCGGTGCGGAATTACCGCCCGCAGCCCGCCGCGAATTGGGATCTGCGGCAGTCGCCGTCTGCCCCGCCGGGCTTTTCCGAAAACCCGCAGGCGCGCTTCGACGCCGGCTCGCCGCAGGCCGATGCGCGCGCTTCGACCGCGCCCCTTGCGCTGCAAGAGGAGGCGCCGCTCGGCGCCGCCCGGGCGCAGCTGCACGAGACCTATATCGTGGCGCAGACGCGGGACGGCATCGTCATCGTCGACCAGCACGCCGCGCATGAGCGGATCGTTTACGAAAAGCTCAAGCGCCAGCGCGAGGCGTCTGGCGTCGCGCGACAGATGCTGCTCATTCCCGTCGTGGTGGACCTCGACCGGGCACGGCTCGACGCCCTGACGCCGGCGCTCGGGGAGCTCGCCGAGCTCGGGCTCGTGCTGGAGCCTTTCGGCCCCGGGGCGGTCCTCGTGCGCGAGACGCCCGCCGCGCTCGGCGAGCTGGACGCCGCGCGGCTCGTCGCCGACATCGCCGATCTTTTGGCCGAGGAGGGCGACGCCCGCGGGCTCTCGCGTCGGCTCGACCATGTGCTCGCTGATTGCGCCTGCCGTCATTCGGTCCGCGCGGGCCGCCGCCTCACGCCGCAGGAGATGAACGCGCTGCTGCGAGAGATGGAGGCGACCCCCGGCGCCGGCCAGTGCAACCACGGCAGGCCCACCTATGTGGAGCTGAAGCTCGCGGACATCGAGAAGCTGTTCGGGCGGAGGTGAGGCGCTCCAACTTGCCTTTACCGGCCTGCCCCGCTAACCCATGCCGCAGGCCCACCCGCAGCGGAATCCGAAGCTCATGAAAGCCCGCGTCATCGTCACCTTGAAGAACGGCGTGCTCGATCCCCAAGGCAAAGCCATCGAGCATGCGCTGGCCTCCCTTGGCGTCGAGGGCCTGGCAAGCTTGCGCCAGGGCAAGGTGTTCGACATCGAGCTCACGGGCTCGGACCGCGACAAGGCGCGCGAAAGCCTCGCTGCGGCTTGCGAGAAGCTGCTCGCCAACACTGTCATCGAAAACTACGCGATCGAGGTTTAGGAGCTAAGCCGAAATGAGAGCCGCCGTCATCGTCTTTCCCGGCTCCAATCGCGAGGGCGACATGGCCCGCGCGCTGACGCAAGCTTGCGGCCGTCGGCCAGAAATGCTCTGGCACGACGATCATGACCTGCCCCCGGGAACCGACCTCGCCGTGCTGCCTGGCGGCTTCAGCTACGGCGACTATTTGCGCTGCGGCGCCATCGCCGGCCGCGCCGCCATAATGGAGGCGGTGCGTAAGCACGCCGGGCGCGGCGGGCTCGTGCTCGGCGTCTGCAACGGGTTTCAGATACTTTGCGAGAGCGGGCTGCTGCCAGGCGTGCTTATGCGCAACGCCAATCTGCGCTTCGTCTGCAAGATGCAGCACCTGCGCGTGGAGCGCGACGACACGGCCTTCGTGCGCCGCTACCGCAAGGGCCAGACGATCAAGGTCGCGATCGCCCATGGCGAGGGCAATTACGAGGCCGACGACGGGACGATCGAGCGGCTCGAGAGCGAGGGGCTCGTCGCCTTCCGCTATTGCGACGAGAAGGGCCGAGTCGGCAGCGACGCCAATCCCAACGGCTCGCGCAACGACATCGCCGGAATCTATTCCGAAAGGCGCAACGTGCTCGGCATGATGCCGCATCCCGAGAACCTCATCGATCCGCTGGTAGGCGGGACCGACGGCTGCTGCCTGTTCGACAGCCTCGCCGCCGCTTGAGAGGGCGCAAGCGGCTCGCCCGAAGACGAAGGCTGAAAGCCGGGCTTGCCCCTTCCCATTCCGCGCCACTGTGCTATAAGCCCGCTTGAGCGCTCGCAACCAGAGCGCCGCGCCTCCCCAAAACCCAGCTGGACGACATCCCGGCTCCGGCCGCGGGGTCGGCGTCATGCAACCCAAGACACGAGGAAAATCCGATGTCGATCACGGCCGAGCGCAAGCAGGCGCTCATCAAGGAATATGCGACGAAGCCCTCCGACACGGGCTCGCCCGAGGTGCAGGTGGCCATCCTCACCGAGCGCATCGCCAACCTCACCGAGCACTTCAAGTCGCACGTCAAGGACAACCACTCGCGCCGGGGGCTGCTGAAGCTCGTCTCGCAGCGCCGCCAGCTGCTCGACTACATCAAGAAGCGCGACGAGCCCCGCTACCGCGGCCTCATCGAGCGTCTCGGCATCCGCCGCTGACTGCGCCAGAACCAGTATTCGCGGACACGACGTTCGCGCCGCGCGAGCGGGCCTTGAAGCTTCAAGGTCCGCTTTTCGCATTCGCCCGCCGGCATGGGGCCGACGGGCCAAAACAGGACCCCGCTCGAAGCCGGGGCAGGATCGCCGGACGCTGCCATAGCGCGCTCTCCGCTCGCACGAAACCGTGCGAGCGACAAGAAATCGCGCAAAATCAGAAAGATGGAGCAAATTCTCATCGCAAAAGTCTGTCAACTTTTGCGCAATTTGCTTTAGCAGCGCCCCGCCGTCTTGCTCCTGGCGCTCCATGGGCCCGCACGCTTGAGAGAAAGACGAAAAATGTTTGAGATCCACCGCGAAGAACTCGACTGGTGCGGCCGCAAGCTCGTGCTCGAGACCGGCAAGATCGCGCGCCAGGCTGATGGCGCCGTGCTCGCCAGCTGGGGCGAGACCACCGTGCTCGCGACCGTCGTCTCGGCCAAGTCGCCGAAGCCGGGCCAAGACTTCTTCCCGTTGACCGTCAATTATCAAGAAAAGGCCTTCGCCGCGGGCCGCATCCCCGGCGGCTATTTCAAGCGCGAAGGCCGGCCGAGCGAGCGCGAGACGCTGGTCTCGCGCCTGATCGACCGTCCCATCCGCCCGTTGTTCGCGGAAGGCTACAAGAACGACACGCAGGTCATCGTCACCGTGCTGTCGCATGATCTCGAAAACGATCCCGACATTCTCTCGATGGTCGCGGCCTCGGCGGCGCTGACGCTCTCGGGCGCGCCCTTCATGGGCCCGATCGGCGCCGCGCGCGTCGGCCACATCAACGGCGCGCTGAAACTCAATCCGACGATCGAGGAAATGAAGACCTCTGGGCTGGATCTCGTCGTCGCCGGCACCGGCGAGGCTGTGCTCATGGTGGAGTCGGAGGCCAAGGAGCTTTCCGAGGCGACGATGCTCGAGGCGGTCATGACCGGCCATCGCGGCTTCCAGCCGGTGATCGAGGCGATCATTCGCCTGGCCGAGCGCGCCGCCAAGGAGCCGCGCGACTTCTCGGCCCCGGACACCGCCGCCATCGGAGCGGCTGTCGCCGAGGTCGCCGAGAAGGACCTGCGCCAGGCCTACAAGATCACGGTCAAGCAGGAGCGTTACGCCGCCGTCGACGCGGTGAAGGCGAAAGTCTTCGCCGCGCTCGTCCCCGAGGGCGGCGAGGCGAAGTTCTCCAAAGAGCAGATCGACGGCGTCTTCCACGATCTGCAGGCCAAGGTCGTGCGCTGGAACATCCTGGACGACGGCGTGCGCATCGACGGTCGGGACGTGAAGACCGTGCGTCCGATCGTCTCCGAGGTCGGCGTGCTGCCGCGCACCCACGGCTCGGCGCTGTTCACGCGCGGCGAGACGCAGGCGCTCGTCGTCGCGACGCTCGGCACCGGCGAGGACGAGCAGTTCGTCGACTCGCTGGAAGGCACCTACAAGGAGCGCTTCCTGCTCCATTACAACTTCCCGCCTTATTCGGTCGGCGAGACCGGCCGCATGGGTTCGCCGGGCCGCCGCGAGATCGGCCATGGCAAGCTCGCCTGGCGCGCTATCCGTCCCGTGCTGCCGGCGCCGGCGGAGTTCCCCTACACGCTGCGCGTCGTGTCTGAAATTACCGAATCGAACGGCTCGTCGTCGATGGCGACCGTCTGCGGCTCCTCGCTCGCGCTGATGGACGCCGGCGTGCCGATGAAACGCCCCACCGCCGGCATCGCCATGGGCCTGATTCTGGAGGGCGAGCGCTTCGCGGTGCTCTCCGACATCCTCGGCGACGAGGATCATCTCGGCGACATGGACTTCAAGGTCGCGGGCACCGCGGAAGGCGTGACCTCGCTGCAAATGGACATCAAGATCGCTGGCATCACCGAAGAGATCATGCGCGTCGCGCTCGCTCAGGCGCGCGAGGGCCGCATGCATATCCTCGGCGAGATGGCCAAGGCGCTGAGCGCCTCGCGCGCGGAGCTGGGCGAGTTCGCGCCGCGCATCGAGAGCTTCAAGATCGCGACTGATAAGATCCGCGAGGTCATCGGCACGGGCGGCAAGGTTATCCGCGAGATCGTCGAGAAGACCGGGGCCAAGATCAACATCGAGGACGACGGCACCGTGAAGGTGGCCTCGAACGACGGCAACTCGATCAAGGCCGCGGTCAACTGGATCAAGTCGATCGCCTCGGACCCCGAGGTCGGGCAGATCTATGAGGGCACGGTGGTGAAGACGGCCGAATTCGGCGCCTTCGTGAACTTCTTCGGCTCGAAGGACGGCCTCGTGCACATCTCGCAGCTCGCGCCGACGCGCGTGGCGAAGACCACCGATGTCGTGAAGGAAGGCGACAAGGTCAAAGTGAAGCTCTTGGGCTTCGACGACCGCGGCAAGGTGCGCCTCTCCATGCGCGCCGTCGATCAGAAGACCGGCGAGGACCTCGAAGGCAAGGCGCCGAGGTCGGACGGGACCGGGGCGCAGCCGGAGGTGTGACGGCGGCAAGCAATGGCGGGCTTTGGGCCCGCCTTCTTCTTGTGGGGCTCCTCCTTCTTGCGAGGGCTCCTGCCCGGGTCTTGCGCTGTGTGCGCAGCCGCACAAACAAATCCTTTGGGCGCGCCTAGAGTGACGATGCTCGCCGATATGGGGGAGCATAAAGCACTCGAAGGAGCGTGACATGATGAAGAAGCTTGCGACCGCCGGCCTGGCGGCTCTGACAGTTTACGGCGCCGTGATCGCGGCGTCTTCGCCCGCCGCCGCCGGTCCGCATTGGGGCGGCCATTGGGGCCATCATGGCTGGCATCGCGGCTGGGGCGGCGTCGGCCTCGGTGTGGGCCTGCTTGGGCTGACCGCCGGAGCGATCGCCGCCGACTCTTATTACGGCGGCTGCTATATCGCGCGTCAGCCGGTGACTGACGGCTGGGGTAATTTTCTCGGCTACCGCAACGTGCGCGTCTGTGGCTGACCGCCATGCAAAGTCAATGCGGGCAGGGCCGTCGCTGGACGGCCCCAGCCCGCATGTCGGGTCTTGGCGATCGGCGCCTTCGGAAAGGAGCTCTCCATGCGGATGGCGTCGAGCATTCTCTTTTGCCTTTGTCTCGCAACGAGCGCTGCGCGCGCGGCCTCACCGGAGGACGCTTATCTCGCGGCCCGCGACAAGCATATTTCTCACATCAAGGCGATGGAGAAAGCGAAGGCGAGCGCCGAGAAGGTGGACGCCGAGCAAAACAAGGCCCGCGCCGATCTGGAAACGAGGCTACGCGGCCTGCTGGGCGATGTTTCCGTCAAAGGCTTTCCTGCCGCAGGCAAGATCAATCTCGATAGCCTCTCCGACCAGGACGAGGGCTTCGGCATGCTCGACGGACTGGTCTATGCGGAAGGCGGCGAGGATGGGTCGCGGCTCGTCGTCACCACGCGCATTCTTCTCGACAAATGGCTCGCGGCGAGAGCGCGGGAGAAGGACGAAGCTTTGCGCCTGCCCCCCGATCTCGCAGGCGCGCTGCGGCTCGATCCGTTTTACACCTTCTCGATCAGCTCCGGCTCTGGCTTCACGAGAAGCGCAACTCTCGAGGTGACTCCGCCGGAGGGCGCGGAGCTGGTCCGCGCCGTCCTCGGCGGCTGGGCTCAGGACATCGGCCCCAATCCCAATTATTCGCTCGTTGTGACGCTGGTCAAAGGCGGCAGAGCCTATATCGGCAGCATGCCCCCGAAGACAGCGATCGGCAAGATTGCGGTCTGCGAGGAGATTTGGTCGCAGGCGCTGCAAGAGGTCGAGAAGCTGCGGGCCGCCTGGCGGGCTTCCAAACGAAAAGACCAAATGACGTTCGACGCGGACACGAAGGCTGAAGAAAAAGGCGACAGGGATTTTCACGCCTGCTTCATGGAGCGCGCGCCGAAGGAGCCGTTCTACCCGGCGCTCGTCAAAGAGGCGCAGGAACTCGCCGATCGCCTCGCGGGGAAATAGCGCCGCTCGGCTTTCGAGGGCGCCTGATGGGTGGACGTCTCGTTTCCGCCAAAACGCTTCCCTTCCCCTCGCCGGTGGTCTAAGCCGAGGCCCGGC
>Ga0187781_10002244_pt1 | contig 14735 bp, 12 predicted proteins | sample 0715_SJ02_MP02_2_FD_132447 | JGI IMG/M metagenome (GOLD analysis project Ga0187781, IMG submission 132447) | Tropical peat soil microbial communities from peatlands in Department of Meta, Colombia - 0715_SJ02_MP02_20_MG | ecosystem: Environmental > Terrestrial > Soil > Wetlands > Peat | place...
CGGCAAAATCAAATTGCGCAACTTAGGTTGGGCCTCCAAACGCAAGAAAGATCTGGTAGCCGGGACAGCTTTTGACGGCTAGTTGCTGCTGGTGTTTTGTCCGCGGCGGCGCATGCGCTCCAGCCGTACCGCGGCGCGCCATCGCCGCGTACGCCGCGCGATGCCGCTTCGCCAAGCGGCCAGCTGCGCGCGCCAGCGCACGATGTACGTGTGCATGGCACGCCACAAGGGGTGTGACTCGATTTGCGCGTAGGTCCAGTCGCGCCAGCGCAAGACCGCTGCGCGCACCGCGACGAACCAGTGCACCCGCATGAGCGAGGGTTGTGTCAGGACGTAAATGCGCGCAAAAAGCGCGGTGGCGATGATCTTTGCGGCAAGAATCACCAGTGCGCCGCGGATCAGATCGCCGTGGGCGATCAGGTGCAGGGCAATTAGCTTTACCGGTAGCGCAAGCGAGGTTGGCAGAACGAAGAAAAACGCAGCTCCGGCCGGAGGAAGCCGGGCAATCCACGATTCGACCCAACGAATGCCCGGCAGGCGCCCCAGCGCCATCATGGCGCTCTTGAGCGTCTCCCACAGCCACTCCTCGATTACGTACAGGAGCGTGCCCAGGCCGACGACCCCCGACCATAACCAGTGCCCTACGCGGCGCAGTAACATCCTTCTATCATCCGCGTTTATGAATTTGGATCAAGTCGAAGGAAAAGCATATGTCCAACCAGGACCAGCTCAAGCGTGCGGTCGCCCGGGCCGCGTTGCAGTACGTACGGCCGTGGCTTGACTCTAAGTCGGTGCTGGGCATTGGCACGGGATCGACCGCAGACCTTTTTATCGACGAGCTGGCGGCGCATCGCAGTTCGATCGCTGCGACGGTCGCAAGTTCCGAACGAAGCGCCGACCGGCTGCGCGGACACGGAATCCGCGTGGTGGATCTAAATGACGTGCAGACCATTCCGGTGTATGTGGATGGCGCCGACGAGATCGACGCCTCGCTCTCGATGATCAAGGGCGGCGGCGGAGCGCTGACCCGGGAGAAGATCGTCGCCGCCGTAGCGCAGAGTTTCGTTTGCATTGCCGACGCGAGCAAGAAAGTCGATGTCCTGGGGCGCTTCCCCTTGCCGGTCGAAGTCATCCCGATGGCGCGCAATTTGCTCCTTCGGGAGCTAACGCGCCTGGGTGGCACGCCGCGTCTGCGCGAGGGATTTATCACCGACAACGGCAATCAGATCCTGGACGTGCATGGCCTGCGCATCACGCAGCCGCGCGCGCTCGAGGAGCAAATCAACCAGATACCAGGCGTGGTGACAGTAGGACTATTTGCCGCGCGCGGGGCAGACGTATTGCTGCTGGGTGCGGCCGAGGGCGTGCAGCAGCTGCAACGCAAGTAGCGGGGGCATGACGCAGCAATTGCTTTACGCCGCCGGCGCGACGTTTGAGTCTGCGCGTCGCATCCCGCAGGCGCCCGAAGGCTCGCGCGCCAATCGCTTGCACGGCCACAGTTTTCGGGCGAGCCTGCGCGTTGGCGCTCTGCCGACCGACGATGAGGGAGGAGTGCTTGCTCCCTTTGCTGGGTCGGAGGTAGATGCCTTGCGCCAGCGCCTCGAAGAGCGCATCGCGCCGCTTGACTTCCAGCTGTTAAACGACCACCTCGCAGTCCCAACCGACGAAAACGTGGCGCGCTGGATCCGCGAACGCGTGCAGCTGCAAAACATCCAGCGTGTCGGCCTGCAAAGCCGCCGCAACCAGGGCGTGGATCTGGATGCCCGCGATCGCGCGCAGATCTGGCGCCGCTACGAGATTCAAGCCGCGCACCGACTGCCCAACGTGGCCCCGGGTCACAAATGTGGGCGCATGCATGGTCATAGCTTTGCGATCACCTTGCATGCGAATGCAAGCGAAAATGCGGGGCCGGTCGATTGCGTGTTGCTCGATGAGCTTTGGGCCCCACTGCGCCAGCAGCTGCACTACGCGTGTCTAAACGACATCCCGGGACTGCAAAATCCCACGAGCGAATGGCTCGCGCACTGGATCTGGGGGCGCATCCACCGGCAGCTGCCCGCGCTTTGCTCGGTCAGCGTGCGCGAGACCGCAAGCAGCGGCGCGCACTTTGACGGCGGGCGCTACCGCATCTGGAAGGAGTTCGGACTCGATAGCGCCGTTTGGCTTCGTCACGCACCTTCCGGTGACGTTCGCGGGCGCGTTCATGGCCACACGTACCGGTTGCGACTGCACCTGAGTGCGCCGCTGGATCAGGTGTACGGCTGGACCGTTGATTTTGGCGACGTGAAGGAACTTTTTGCGCCCGTCTTCGAGCAATTGGACCACCAGCCTTTGCACGAGCTGGCGCAAGTAGCCGATGCGGGGGCAAGTGCGATCGTTCGCTGGGTACGGCAGCAGGCCGCCCCAGCGCTACCGCAACTCGAGCGCATCGATTTATACGAGACGGCCGGTTGCGGTGTGATCCTCGCCTGGGGTTTGCAACCGCCTGCCTTGGCTCTTTGAGCCGCAAGATCGGCAAAATAGCGCAGTGCCGCGGCCCGGTGGCAATGTCGCTTGGGCCAAGTACCCAGTAGCATGCTGTCATGACGTACGCAGTAAAGGAAATTTTTTACACGCTACAAGGCGAAGGGGCGCAAAGTGGCCGCCCGGCGGTGTTTTGCCGTTTTGCAGGTTGCAATCTATGGTCGGGCTTAGAGCGCGATCGTGAATCGGCGATCTGCCGCTTCTGCGATACCGATTTTGTCGGCACGGACGGTACGGGTGGCGGCAAGTTCACCAACGCCCAAGCGCTGGTCGATGCGCTGCAAGCCCACTGGCCGCACGGTGATTCTGGCCACGATGGGAGCGTTCGCCCGTTTGTCGTTTGCACGGGGGGCGAGCCCTTGTTGCAGCTGAATGCGCCGCTACTAGCTGTCTTGCACGAGCGCGGCTGGCAAGTCGCCGTGGAGACCAACGGGACCCAGCCTGCGCCACCGGGAATCGACTGGATCTGCGTAAGTCCCAAAGCCGGCACGCGACTTCTCGTTCGGCACGGCAATGAACTAAAACTCGTCTATCCGCAGCCGGGACTTGACCCCGCGAGTTTTTCCCGATTGGATTTCACGTATTTTTTTCTGCAGCCCATGGATGGTCCGGCGCTACAAGAAAATACCCAGCTTGCCCTGGCCTACTGCAAGGCGCATCCGCAGTGGCGCTTAAGTCTTCAAACCCACAAAATTCTGGGAATTGCCTGATCGGGCGCTTGCGCCCAAGGAGTCTTCGTCGTGTCCCAACCACCATTGGAGCAAGGAGCGCCCGTTGCCTTGATCACCGGTGCGGGCTCGGGGATTGGTCGCGCGGTCGCTATCGCGCTGCACGGGGCAGGTTTCAAACTGGCGCTTGCCGGACGCAAGGCGCAGCCGCTGGTCGAGCTTGCCGCGCAGCTTGGATCCGACGAGGGCAAAGTGCTCACGGTGCCTTGCGACGTGGGTGCGCCGCAATCGGTTCGCGAACTATTTGGTCGCATCGAGGAGCAGTTCGGGCGATTGGATCTGCTTTTTAACAACGCGGGCACGTCGGCGCCTGCCGTGGCCATGGAAGAGATCAGCTACGAACGGTGGATGGCTGTTGTGAACACCAATTTGACGGGCGCCTTTCTTTGCACGCAGCAGGCCATTGGCATCATGAAGCGCCAGCGCCCAAGGGGAGGGCGCATCATCAACAACGGTTCGATTTCAGCGCACACGCCAAGACCGTTGTCGGCGCCCTATACCGCGACCAAACACGCGCTCACCGGCCTTACCAAGTCCACCGCACTGGATGGACGCGAATTTGACATCGCGTGTGGACAGATCGACATCGGTAATGCGGCGACCGACATGACACAGGCCATGGCCGAAGGCGTGCTGCAGGCCAATGGGTCGCGCATGGCCGAACCGCGCATGGACGTCGAGCAAATTGCCAAAGCGGTGCTGTACATGGCGCGCCTTCCGCTGGATGCCAACGTTTTGTTTATGACGATCATGGCCAGTAAAATGCCCTTCGTCGGTCGCGGCTAGGCGCCGATCGACCAATCAACGCTGCGGCCGGTTTTTGGCCGGCAGACGAAATTTTCCTATCCCGGCGGCGGATGTGAACAAGACTGGCGAGCCAGTGCGCGAGCAACCGCGGCGTTATCGATCACGCGTCGATGCGTTGCTGATCGTTGCGCTATTAGGCGCGCCCTTGGCACTTTTCATGTCCTTAGGATCCGGACTGCTTGGCCTGCCCCTGACGTTGCGGCTTGCGACGTTGTTGCCGCTGGTTGGATTATTTTGCCTCTTGGCATGGACGCTGCTGGCTACGCACTACACAATTGACGAATACGACCTCACGGTGCGTAGCGGACCGTTTCGTTGGGTAATTGCGCTCTCGCAGATCGAGTCGGTGACGCCGACGCGCGATGCACGATCCGGGCCCGCGCTTTCACTGGATCGTCTGCGCATTTGCTACGGTGGCGGCCGGCAAATGCTCATTTCCCCGCAGGAGAAAGAAGCGTTTATTCGCGACCTCGAGCGCCGCCTACACATAGTGCTGGATGCCGAGCCCACGAGATAAAGCCCATTGCCCTGGCCGCCAAAAGGCGCCTTGAGCGGATCATGGCGAGCAAATACCTCGCAAATTGCTGTAAGGATCAGACGCTTGCACCCGTTGTAGCCACCCCGGGCATAGCATGACCATGAAAAACGCGGCCCGAATGCGAAAAAGCCCAACATGAAGCCCGCAATGAGTGCACGGCAGGATCGCATGGGTATCGTGCAGGATGCGACTACGATGCAGCTGCGCAACGTTGGTACCCAAGCCCAGGTAACCAAGGTTTATGGCCGGCGCATCGAGTGTGCCGTTGGCGCAAGTAACGCCGATGAGCAAATCGCGCACGGCGCGCATGAGCGTGTGCTCATCGATGTGGCAAAGTTGCTGCAGCGACAGAAAACGAAATTTGGATTGGACAAATCATGCAAAGCGAATTAAAGACCCTGGGTCACGCGGAGACCACAGCAACGGATCTGGCCATTCGCTTTGGCCCTAAGCTCCTTGCTGCCCTACTCGTCCTTGCTGCGGGACTGCTTGTGGCCCGCTGGGTCGGACGGGCATCGGAACGGGCCTTTAAGGGCCTGCAACTTGAGCCGCCGGTGCGCCTGCTGCTGGTGCGTCTCATACGCATTTTTGTACTGGGTCTTTTTGCGATTTTGGCGCTACAAAATCTAGGGGTCGAATTGCTGCCCCTGGTCGCGGGCCTGGGCGTGGCGGGCGCGGGCGTGGCCCTTGCAATGCAGGGCGTGCTGGGCAACGCGGTGGCGGGTCTTACGATCATCTTCACCAAACCCTACCGTGTTGGCGAATCCATTGCGATTGTCGGGGTGGAAGGAACGGTGGAGTCGATTTCCTTGTTTAGCACGGTGCTGCGGCATTCGGATCGTTCGTCCGTGGTCGTTCCCAACCGCAAGATCGTCGGCGAGATTTTGCACAACTACGGCAGGTTGCGGCAAACAGCGCTGAAGGTCAGCGTAGGCTACGACGCCGATTTGCACCGCGCTTTGGCGACGATCGAAGAGGTGGTGCGCTCCCATCCGCGCGTGTTGCGCGATCCGCCCGCGCCGATCCAGGTGGCGGCACTGGAAAGTTCCGCAGTGGCCATCACCGCTGCGCCCTGGGTCGAGGTTGCGGACTTTGGCTCGGTAGAAGGTGAGCTGTACGTGCAGATCGTGCAGGCCCTGCGCCAGAAGGGAATCGAAATTGCCTTGCCGCAGTCCGAAGTTCGCTTGCTCGAGGCGACAAAGATCCCGTCGTAAGGCGCCGCGCTGTCTTTTACCAGGTGACCGCCACACTGAGCCGCGCGGTACGCGCCGCAGCCGGGAAAAGGTAGATTGAACCCCAAACGGCCATTGGCGCTTCGCGCCAGTAGCGCCGGTCCGTCACATTGTCGACTCCCGCCCGCCAGGACCAGTTGGCCCCACCCAAGCGCATGGCGTAGCCAACCGCGGTGTCCCACTGCCAGTAATTGGGCAGATACACCGAACCGTCCGGCAGTGCGGCCTTATGCCCTGCGTAGGTCTCGATGTTGGTCCAGGCAAGCCCAGGGATGCGCTGAGGCGACCAGGTTTCTTGCAGCGATGCCGCAAGCGGGGCAACGTTGGTGGCGGGCTTGCCAACCCAGGTCGGATCGACGGCCTGCGTGGTTCTGGCGTCTATAAAAGTGGCGCTGGCGCGCAATCGCAAGGTCGCAAGCGCCTGCCAGGCCGATCCAAGCTCCAGGCCCTGATGGCGCTCTTCTCGCGCCCCGGCTACTTCCTGCGCCTCACCGTTGGCGAGCACCACAGTGTCGATAAAGGGCTTGTCGATGCGAAACAACGCGGCATCCAGCGACAAGGTTTCGCCCGATCGTTGCTTAAAGCCCAGCTCCACCTGGTGGCTGCGTTGTGCGGGCAAAACCTGTCCCGGATTTGCCAGGGTCAAGGCCGCACCGGTGGCGCGCACCGTAACGGTAGGGTGATTGGGCGAATTGGCCACCTCAACGCCGCTGCCGGCGGAGGCGTAGGCAAAGCCCCCTTTCCATGGTTCCCAGCCCAGCCCGATCCACGGCGTCACGAAGTGTTGCTGTAACTGTGCTGCCTCCGTCCCATCGGTCAAGGAGCTGCTTTCTTCGATGCGCGTAAAGCGAGCGCCAAGCCACGTGGAAAAGTGCCTGGCAAAGCGGAGAACGTCGTACGCGTACAGCTCATCTAAGTCGGTATCGAGCGGCGTATTTAGGGTGTTGGGCGTGGGATTGGGCGCCAGCGCAACGGGCGCAAAGACATTGATCGTGCCCAGGAACTGGTAGGTCTGCTCGGGAGGGTAGCGCTCGGTATAGCGGGTCGTGCGTGCGCCGAAAGTCAACTCCTGGTCCACATTGGCAGCGTGCACGTGTCCATGAAGGCGGGTGTCGGTACTGTTTGTGTTGCGCACTTCGTCATCGCTGATGTATTGGTACAGATCAACGTTGTAGTTGCCACAAAGTCCGTTGTACAGGTAATAGTTGCCCAATGCGGCGTTTAGGCTGCTGTTGAAAAACGAGCAGCCGTCGGGAAAGGCGACGCGATCATTGGCGACGCTTCGTTGGGTGGCTGCTATGAAGGATAGATCCCAATTGGCGCCGAGGCGCTGCTTTAATCGCGCTGAGGCGCTGGTCTCGGTGCTTTCAAATGGCTGGGTCCAGGGCTGCGAATTTAAATTGATCCAGGGATCAATGGGCGGTGGCAGCGTGGTTGCGATTCCCGAGCCGGTCGTATCGAGCAAGCCGTAGCCGGGCACGCTGGTCTCGCGCGCTTTTTGGTGTTCGAATTCCAGCTGAAACAGCGTATCGGGCGTCGCCCGCCAGTCGAAAAAGCCGCTGGCGAAGGCGCGTTTGGACCAGGCGTGTTCGATTTCCGGCTGCCGCTCCTCGGCAGCTACGTTGATGCGATAGCCGAACTGTCGTTGATCTCCGAGGCGCCCGCCGAAGTCGCCGTGCAGCAAGACGGAGCCGCGTTCTGACACCGTGCTGTCGAGCTCGACCAGGGTCTTTTCGGTGGGTTGCTTGAGCACGTAATTGAGCAGACCGCCAGGGGCGCTGCTTCCCTGGAGCATGCCGGAGGTTCCTTTGAGGATTTCGATGCTTTCCTTGTTTTCCAGTGCAACGGGCACGTGGCTGCTCACGGTCATGCCGTCGCGCTGGTAATTTAAAAGCTCGTTAAGGACAAAACCGCGGATCTGCACGGCTTCGATGTAGCCAAATGTGTTGTAGTTATCGGCTACGGACGCATCGGTGCGGATTGCCGATGAAAGACTGTTGACGCCACGCTCAAACAGGTCCGTGGCGCTGATTACATCGACCGACAAAGGCGTCGTTGCGATAGGTTCCGAAGAAAGGCTAGCAGCGCTCCCCGTGCTCTGCAGCGTCGGGCGCTCGGCTTGCACGACGATGGTGGGCAGTGTCGTTGGCTCGGCGACCTGGGCGCCGGCCGATCGCCAGACGGACAGCGTCGCAGCCAGTAGTAGCAAAAATGTAAGCGACTTGGCCCCGGTGCCACGTCTGGGGCCACTGAACCCGTACCAAAATGCCATCGCATGCCTCCGCGCAACGATGGCAGGGAGCTGCGAGGCCGGAGAAGCTCAAAGCGTGGGCAAATTGCCCCTTGGCAAGAACCGGCATACGCTTCCCTGCGCAAGAGTTAACTTGATCAGGTTCCAAGGGTCTATCTCACCCGTCTGGAGCAAAAAACACCGAAATTCGGCTTCCGACGATTTCGATGTCCTGCGCCCGACCGCGACCAAGTCGCGGATTTGTGCGGGACCCCTAGCGTTACAACAAAAAAAGTATACGCCGCTACGCGCGCGGCGGAATGTACCCGGCCGGCGTTTCGCCGCCCGAGCCAAAGAAGTATTCCTCCATCTGCGTGCGCAAATACTGCCGCGCCCTTGCGTCGGCCAAGTTCAGCCGGTTTTCGTTGACCAGCATCGTCTGGTGGCGCTGCCACTGCTGCCACGCTTCCTTGGAGACGTTTTCGAAGATGCGCTTTCCGATCTCTCCGGGTACGGGCGGAAAATCCAGTCCCTCGGATTCGCGACCCAATTTGATGCAGTTAACCATGCGTGCCATGAATCGACCTCTTGGAATGCGCCGTGATGGGATCAAAGCGCCTTGATCAGAATCTGCGAGCGGCGCTGCCAGTTGTACAGACCCTGCTTCTCGGCCGGCAGATCATCGACGCTTGCTATGGTAAATCCGCGCTTGAGAAACCAGTGCATGGTGCGCGTCGTCAAAACGAAAATGCGCTTTAATCCGATGGCGCGCGCGCGGGCCTCGATCCGGCGAAGCAGCCGCTCGCCGTCGCCAGCTTCGCGCTGATCCGGATGCACGGTAAGGCAGGCCATCTCGCCGATGTGTTCGGCAGGGGTGGCAAAAAGTGCCGCGCATCCAAAGATTACGCCGTCGTGCTCGAGCACCGAAAACTGCCCGATCTCGCGCTCGAGGAATTCGCGCGGGCGCTTGACCAAGGTGCCGTCCTCTTCCAATGGTGTGATCAGGCGCAGGATTCCGCCCAGGTCGTCGGATGTTGCCTCGCGCAACGATTCCAAATCGCTGGGTGTGAGCATCGTGCCCACGCCGTCGTGCGTAAATAAATCGATGAGCAGGGCCCCGTCCAGTTGCGCCGGAATCAGGTGGGCGCGGGAGACGCCACCACGACATGCCTTGAGCAAATACGTGAGGTCCGCTTCGCAATCGGGGTCGATTTCCTTGCTAGCGAGCATGCGCTCGGCATCGGCCGCCGAGAGTTCGCTATAGAGCTCACCCGTGCGACTTTGGACCCCATTGGTGTCACTGATCAAGATGAACTTTTCCGCCCGTAACGCCACTGCGGTGCTGGCGGCGACGTCTTGCATCGTCAGGTTAAATGCCTCCCCGGTCGGCGAAAACCCCAGCGGCGGCAGCAGCACAAGATACGCATTATCTAAACTGGCGCGGATCGCCTCGACGTCGACCTTGCGCACAACGCCAGTGTGCTGTAAATCGACGCCATCGAGAATCCCGACGGGTCGCGCCACGACGAAATTGCCGCTGACGATGCGGATCCGGCTGTTGGCCATGGGTGTGTTGGGCAGGCCCTGGGAAAACGCAGCCTCGATTCCCAGGCGAATTCCGCCGGCCGCCTCCTTGACGCATTCGAGCGACGCGGCGTCGGTAATGCGCAGCGCCCCCGCAAAGTGCGCCTCGACCTTCCGGAGGGAGAGCAACTTTTGTACCTGGGGGCGTGAACCGTGCACTATCACCAGGCGAATCCCCATCGCCTGCAGCAAGGAAAGATCCTGCACCAAGGCGTTCAGACGCCCGTCTTCGATCAGCTCGCCACTGAAGCCGACAACGAACGTGCGCCCGCGGTGAGCGTGCACGTACGGCGCGACCTCGCGCAGCCAGGTAACGAACTGCGCCTCGGACAAAGCAGGCGCCGTGGTACTAAGCAGGGGAATGTCGTCGTTCATATCGTGGCCGGCGGGCAAAAGTATACTTCGCGCCCCGGCCCAAACCGCGGGCCGCGCCCATCGATCGCTTGCCAACCGCTTCTGCAAACCCTGCCGCCGGGTCCCTGGACCCGTCGATCGCATTTGACGATGAGCTGCCGATCAGCGCCCGGCGCGGGGAAATCGCCCAGGCGATCGCCGCGCACCCGATCGTCATTGTGTGTGGCGAAACCGGCTCGGGCAAGACAACCCAGCTGCCCAAGATCTGTCTGGCGCTGGGCCGCGGCAAAAAGCGCCTGATCGGCCACACGCAGCCGCGGCGCATCGCGGCCTCGAGCGTGGCACGCCGAATCGCCCAGGAGCTGCAGTCGGTCCCGGGAGAGGTCGTGGGCTACAAGGTGCGTTTCTCGGACCATACCCGTGCGGGCGCCCGCATCAAGCTCATGACCGACGGGATCTTGCTTGCCGAAACGCATTCGGATCCGCAGTTGCTCGCTTACGACACGATCATTATCGATGAGGCGCACGAGCGAAGCTTGAACATCGACTTCTTGCTCGGCTATCTGCATCGGCTGCTGCCACAGCGGCCGGATCTAAAGCTGATCGTCACCTCTGCGACGATCGACGCCGAGCGATTTGCCCGCCACTTGGGCGGCGATGCGTCCCCGGCACCGGTGTTGCAGGTCTCCGGTCGGCTCTATCCGGTGGAGATGCGCTATCGGCCCTTTGAAGATGCAGAAAGTGCGCCGCGGCATCCGGCGCCGGCGGCCGCCGGGGGGCCGGCGCCGCTAAAGGAGCGCAAGTCCCAGGTGCAGGCGATATTGGACGCCATCGATGAGCTGGTTGTTCTCGGTCGCGGCGACGTCCTGGTGTTTTTGCCTGGCGAGCGCGAGATTCGCGAAGTCGCGGAAGCGTTGCGCAAGCACCACCCGCCGGCTACCGAGATCTTGCCTCTTTACGCGAGACTCTCGGCCAGCGAGCAGGAAAAGGTATTTCGTCCTTCGGGCGCACGGCGCATCGTGCTGGCAACAAACATTGCGGAGACCTCGCTTACGGTTCCGGGGATCCGGTTTGTCGTTGACACCGGGCTGGCGCGGGTTAAGCGCTACAGCTATCGCAACAAGGTCGAGCAGCTGCACATCGAGCCCATTTCACGCGCCGCCTCCGACCAGCGTGCCGGCCGCTGCGGGCGTGTTGCCGCGGGTGTGTGCATTCGACTGTATTCGGAAGCCGATTGGCTCAAACGGCCCACTTTCACCGATCCGGAGGTACTGCGCTCTTCACTGGCCGCGGTGATTTTGCGCATGGGCGTGCACGGCCTAGGCGACCCGGCGCAGTTTCCCTTCATCGATGCGCCGCCCGCGCGCGCGATTGCCGATGGCTATCAGCTGCTCTCGGAACTAAATGCCGTCGATGAAACGCGCGAGGTAACGCAGTTAGGGCGCGATCTGGCGCGCCTTCCGGTTGATCCGCGCGTCGGCCGCATGTTGCTTGCGGCGCGCGAACAGCACTGCTTGCACGAGACCTTGATCATTGCCAGCGCGCTGTCGGTGCAAGACCCTCGAGAACGCCCGATGGGAATGCAACAGGCCGCCGACGAAGCGCACCGGCAATATGCCGATGAGCGCTCGGATTTTTTATCCTTCGTGCGCCTGTGGAGCGAGCTGCAACAGCGCGTCGAGCATAAAAAATCAAACCGACGCCTGACCGAGGAGCTGCGCCATGAATTTGTCAGCGCACGCCGGCTGCGCGAGTGGACCGACGTGCATTCGCAGTTACACCAGATCGTCGTCGAGCAGGGTTGGCGCGTAAATGCCACGGCCGCCACCTATGAGCAGGTGCACCGTGCGCTGCTTGCCGGCTTGCTGGGAAACCTCGGCTGCAAAAGTGGCGAGGCAGGCACTGCCGAGCGGCGCGAGCCGCCATTTGTCGGAGCGCGTGGCATCCGGTTTCATCTTTGGCCCGGATCGGTCCGGGCCCGTAAAGCGGCAAGGTGGGTGGTTGTGGCCGAGCTGGTGGAAACCTCGCGGGTGTTCGCGCGCACGGTGGCGGAGGTCGATCCGAAATGGATCGAGCAGGTGGGTGCGCATCTGCTCAAGAAAACGCACTCCGATCCGCATTGGGAAAAGCGCGCCGCGCAAGCGGTCGCCTTGGAGCGTGCAACGCTCTACGGTTTGCCGGTCTATGTTCAACGGCGAGTTGCCTACGCGCCGATCGATCCGCGGCATGCGCGGGAAATTTTTGTGCGCGAGGCACTGGTTGCCGGTCAGTGGGACTCGCGCGCCGAGTTTTTCGTACACAACCAAAAACTTGTGGAGCAGATCCGCGAATTAGAGCACCGCACGCGTCGCCCCGACGTGCTGGTCGACGAAGAGCAGATTTTTGCGTTCTACGATGGCCTGCTGCCAAGCGAAGTCGTCGACGGCGCAAGCTTTGAGCGTTGGCGCGTGCAGGCCGAGCGCACGCAGCCGCGGCTGCTGTTTTTATCGCGCGAGGAGCTCATGCGCCACGAGGCCGCCGGTGCCGCAACCGAGCACTTTCCCAAGCAGCTGACGATGCGCGGCGTGCACATGGCGTTGTCCTATCACTTCGAGCCGGGAAGTGCGCGCGACGGAGTTACCTTGCACGTGCCCCTATTTGCGCTGAACCAGGTCGATGCACAGCGCTGCGAGTGGCTCGTTGCGGGGATGCTCAAGGAAAAAGTGGCGCAGCTGCTCAAGTCCCTGCCACAACGGCTGCGCCGCGCCTGTGTGCCACTTGCAGGGTATGCCGGTGCCTTTGTCGATCGGCACCGCACAGTGCCCGTGTCTCCCGCCCCCGGCCTGCTCGAAGCGCTCATTGCGGACTTGCGCGAGCACGCAAACGTTGTCTGCACCGTGAATGACTTTAAGTTCGAGTCGATTCCGATGCACCTCATCATGAACTTCAAGGTGGTCGACGACGCCGGCCGCCAGCTCGCGATGGGACGAAATCTTGCTGCCTTGCGCTCGGAATTCGCGGCCCAGGTGCAGCATAGTTTTCGCGAGCTCGCGGTGAGTGCGGCCCAAGAGGTCGGCCAAGCGGCCCCTGCCATCACCGATTGGGACTTTGGCCCGCTGCCGCAGGTTCAGGAGATCCGTCGTCCCGGACAGGTGCTGATCGGCCATCCCGCACTGGTAGATCAGACTACGCATTGCACGCTGGAAGTGTTCGATGACCCGCAGGCCGCGCGCGAGGCGCATCGCGCAGGGTTGCGGCGATTATTTCGTCTGCAGCTGCGCCCCCAGCTGCAGTCGATGGCAAAGTCGCTGTCCTCTCTTGCGGCGCTTCAGATGCGCGCGTCGACGGTTGCCGCCATGAAGGGACTCGAGCCGCTTGATGAGCAGGTTGCAACGGCCGCACTCGATCGCGTCTGCCTGGCCGAACCATGGCCAACGGACCGCACGCAGTTTCTTGCGCGCCGAGACGAAGCCCGCGGCCGCCTTGCCTTGGTTGCGCAGGAGCTGGCCCGCTTGGCCGAACAAGTGGTGGAAGAGGCGCTTGGGGTGCAGCGCAAGATTTCCGCACTGCGCACCGCGGATGCGGCGCGGCTGGACATCGAACAGCAGCTCGCTCGCCTGCTGGGGCACCGGTTCTTGGCCGATACGCCGGCGCAGGCTCTGGCGCAGCTGCCGCGCTATCTCAAAGCGATCGGGCTGCGGCTTGAAAAGCTGCGCGCCGATCCAGCCCGCGATCAGGCGCGTATGCGCGAGCTTGCACCGTTGCAAACGCGTTGGCTGCGGGAGCTTGCCGCGCGCAAAGGCGTTAGCGATCCGCGCCTGCAGGAGTTCGGCTGGCTGCTCGAAGAGCTGCGCGTTTCGCTCTTTGCCCAAGAGCTGCGCACGCCGTTTCCCGTGAGCGTAAAGCGACTAGAAAAGCTCTGGGCGAGCGTGCAGCGCTAAAGTCTCCTAGGCCGTGGTGTTCAGCAAGGAGCCGGTTTGCGTGCCCGCGGAAATACCGCCGGCCGAGTTTGCACCCAGATCCGAGACTAGGTTCTGCAGAAACGACACCAGAGTCGGCGCAGCAGCGCCCGAGTTTGCGCCCGACGGATTTAGTGCACTGACCAGCGTCTGAAAGTCCTGCTGAAGCTGCGTCAGGGGATTGGTCGGTGGAGTCGCTGTAGTGCCCGCAGTAGTGCTCGAGGCCGACGCCCCAGAGGCTGCAGCCAGCGTTGACGTCGCAGCGGTGGCGCCACTTGCGCCAGTGCCTTGGGCGTTCGACGAAGAACTGCCGTTCGAACTGCCTCCGAGTTGCGAAATCAGGTTTTGCAGCATTTGCAAAAGGCCGTTACCGCCACCATACGTGTTGTGGAAGTGATGGTGGTGATGGTGTTCGCCCTGCCAGGACGGATTCCAGCCCGTCGTTGTCGTGTTCGGGTCGGTGGATCCGTTGCTTGCGGTGGTGCTGGTGGCCGCGTTGGTCGGCGTGCTGGCCGTGCTGCTCGCGGCACCGCTTGTCGTGACACCGGCATCAGCGCCCGCGGTGCTATTGGCGGTATTGCTGGCAGCTTCGCTCGTGCTGCTGGTTGTCGTGCCGGCCGTGCTCGCGCCCGTCGTGCTGCTTGCAGTGCTGCTTGCTGTGCTACTGGTCAGCGTTGCCGAAGTGCCCGAGGTGCCCGCCGTCGAAGCACTTGTCGAAGAGCTGCTCGCTGTGGAGGTGCTCGCAGAGGCTTGCGTGGGATCGGCGCAAGTTGGCGAAGTCGCACCTTGCTGGCCGGCAAC
>Ga0187781_10002245_pt1 | contig 14729 bp, 10 predicted proteins | sample 0715_SJ02_MP02_2_FD_132447 | JGI IMG/M metagenome (GOLD analysis project Ga0187781, IMG submission 132447) | Tropical peat soil microbial communities from peatlands in Department of Meta, Colombia - 0715_SJ02_MP02_20_MG | ecosystem: Environmental > Terrestrial > Soil > Wetlands > Peat | place...
AGCCGCCGCCACAGGTTACCCAGGTTGTAAGCGATCACGCTCAGCCAGAGCCGGACCTCGTTCGACCGGAAGCGGTGGCAACTCAGCCGCGTCATCTTCACCGCCTGCTTCCCTTCCTTGATCCACTGCTCCGCTGTCCCGCGCTTGTTGTAAAACCGCACCACGGCCCGGCTATCCGTCTCCAGGTTGGTCACGATGAATCCCACACGAGGAAACAGCTCTCCCAAGTGGAACTCCACCTTGGCGACAACGCGCCGTGCCGTCTTCCAGCTCTCGGCTTGGTAAAGAAAACTCTTGTACCGGACCGCTGGCTTGTAGCTCGGCCTGCCCACCGGCCGCCGCAATAACTCCACGATGTCCCGCTCCAGGCTGTCGTTGGCCGGGATGCGGATGGCATACTTTACGCCCCGCTCCTCCAGCGCCTGGTAGATCTCCGGCTTGGCAAAGGCGGCATCGGCGCGGAAGACTACTTCCTTCCCCAGCTTCTGCTGGTGGTCGATTTCCGGCAGGAGCACTTCCTCCCAGCCCTCAGCGCTGTGGACATTGCCGGGCCGAAGCTGGGCCGCCAAGCAGTCGCCCTCGCGATTGAACAGCAGCAGCGGGTGATAGCAGGTGGATTCGAAATGGCCGTTGTAGGCGCTCTGCTCCTGCTCGCCGAACACCGGGACCTCGGTCGAATCCATGTCCAGGATCGTCCGGTATCCGGAGTCCAGGACTTGCGCCTTCCCGATCAGTGCGCGGTTCGGTCGCGCCAGTCCGGTAAAGTTCTGCTCCTCACCCAGCATCTCGGTCTCGAAGCTCTGCAAGCGTGAGGTCAGCGCCGCCCCTCTATCCCAAATCCTTTCGGAGCCGATCAGCCGGAAGGTCGGATCGTGGCACAGCCGCTCGGCATCGTTCACATCCTCATAGCCCGCCAAGCGGCTGTACACGGATTGCCGCAAGAGGTCAGCAAAAGGAAACTGCGTATTCTTCCCACGGCGGGAGTCCGTCAGATGCTGTTCGATCAACTCTCCGAACCCGAGGCGCTCGTCAAGTTCGCGCACCAGAATCAAGCCGCCATCAGACGTGACGCGGGAACCTTGGAAATCGACTTTGAGAGAGGGGTTGAAGGAGAGCTGAAAGGGCTGATTTTGTGTCTCACCCATTGGGTACTGACCTCCGGAGCATTTTCATCGCGTTTACACCCGTATGAATATTGATGACGGCGACGACCCGAAGATTCGGAAGTCCAGCTCAAAATGGAAATGTGGGATTAATGTAAAGCATGGGGGCGCCGAGTTTCTCTTCGACGTAATCCGCCACGATTCCAGGCGCATCGGCGGTAATGAGCAGGTTTTGCGGCCCGAGTACAGTCCCGTGCATGGCGTAATTGGCCACCAGCGCCAGCAGTTTCCCATCGGCTTTCTCCAGACGCATTAGCCCTATCTGGCGGTCCGCCGGTCCATCCGGGTTCAACCCCAGAAACGCAGGCCCTTCGAGGTCTCTGGCTCGGCGGTTAATATTCGCCATAGCCATCCCCCACCCGACCCCCAAGCGCGCAGGTTCAAGCCTTGCCTGCGCCTCTTTGATTCCTTCAACCAATCTCCTCTTAACCCAGGCCGTGTATTGCGTATTGTGATCGTGTTCGTACCGCTCGCCCATGAAGGTGGCCCCCAGTCCCGGCGGGCCCACTTCCGGAGCCGAGTGAGTGTGGGTTGCAGTCCACCAAACCTGGACAGGCATGATTCCCGTTTCTGCTCGAAGCGCGCTCATAACTTCGTCGTATACGGAAGGCGAGAACAAGCAAATGTCAGTGGAGATGAGGAAGAACTGCGTTTTCCCGTCGTCCATCGCCACGATGCGGTGGTACAAGTGATCGTGCGGGCCCGCGGATTGTCTCGGACCGTAACCCAGCAGCCACTGAGGCTGGTCCGGAGTGATGTCGATCTTAATAACGGAGGCGCGAAACTGGGCGGCGTGACTATTGAAAGAAGCCCCTACCAGGGCGAGCAAGAACAGCGTAACAAGCAGCCTTCGCCAAATTACGTCTATCTCGGACGTTCCTGAACTGACCATGACCGGTCTCCTCTCCTGGGTGGAACTCGCAGCCGTTCCCGAGAAAGCGGGAATCCGCTCCGCCGATCTTCGGAGGTGCGCTATCTACGGACGGGATTCCGCCGCCTTCGGGGGAATGACAGAATTCCCGAAATGGAAGATTCTAGGACAAATGGTACCCCACCTCCCAATGCCCATCAGCGGCCGGTAGTATACACCCCCCACCACCCCCTGAGATTAAAGTCGCAAGGGTCATTAGCCGATATAACAATGGAGGTGTCTAATGCCAGAAGTAGTCACTAGAGGTGGTCTGAAGTACGGACGGGGGGTTGTGCCACAGGGCAAGATCCTGCTGGTGGATGAGGACACCACGGATTTGCAGCTTTATACCTCGCTGCTCCGCGACCAGGGGCACAGGGTGGATGGCTGCACGACCTACCTCGAAGGCGCCGAGAGGCTCGAGCGCGAGTGCTACGACTTGATTATTTTGAGCCAGGGAGGGCGGACCTTCGAGGGGCATCCTCTGCTCGAGCGGGCCATCGAAATTGATCGACGCCGCCCCGTTCTGGTGCTGACGCGCTCTGTGGACATGCGTAGCTATCTGGATGTGATGTATCTAGGAGCGCACGATTACGTGGAAAAGCCTCCTGTCCCTGGAGAAATCGTCAAGACGGTGGCAAACTGCCTTGGGCCTCGTATTGGCGCGGCTTAGGCCAATCCCGGGCTAGGCTACAGGCTTTTCCGGGCGCATCAAGGGGAAGAGGATCACGTCGCGTATGGAGCGCGAATTGGTGAGCAGCATGGCGAGGCGATCGATGCCGATGCCTTCCCCACCGGTTGGCGGCAAGCCGTAACTGAGGGCTCGGATATAGTCTTCGTCGATGGCGTGGGCCGTCAGGTCACCCTTTTCACGCAGGAGTTGTTGGTATTCGAAGCGGTCGCGTTGTTCGGCGGGGTCGTTGAGTTCGCTGAAGGCGTTCGCCACTTCCATCCCGGCAATGAAAAGCTCGAAGCGCTCAACGAAATTAGGGTTTTCAGCCTTCTGTTTGGCAAGTGGGGAAACCTCAAGTGGGTAATCCAAAATAAAGGTCGGTTGGATCAACTGGCTTTCTGCCACGTGCTCGAAGAGCTCGGCGAGCGCCATCCCCGGAGCTGTTCCTTCCGGCAACGCCAAGGGCTCAAATCCCTTGCCGGAGTCGGTGCCCGCCCAGCGGTTGAAAGCCTCGACCCATTTGAAAATCGCTTTGGGTTCCGCCAGATCTTCCAGGGAAGGCCCCATGCCTGCCGTGGCCGGCCAGAACTTGCCCAGAGCCTCCTTCATGGTCAGACGCTGGAATTGGCCGAAGGAGATATGATGATCGCCGTATGCGAAATTGACAGACCCCAGAACGGCGTTTGCCACGTGGCGTAGCATTCTTTCCGTCAAGATCATCATATCCCGGTAGTCGGCGTAAGCCTGATAAAACTCCAGCATTGTAAACTCAGGATTGTGCTGGGTAGAAATTCCCTCGTTGCGGAAATTCCGGTTGATCTCGTAGACGCGGTCGAGACCTCCCACGGTGAGCCGTTTCAGGTAAAGCTCGGGAGCGATGCGCAGGTAGAGGTTCAAGTCCAAGGCGTTGTGGTGGGTAACGAAAGGCCGTGCCATGGCGCCGCCTGCCAGCGGCTGCATCATGGGGGTTTCCACTTCGAGGTAGCCTTCGCCTTCAAGGAATTCCCTTAGAGCTCGTATCAGCCGCCCTCGTCGCTCAAAAGTCTTGCGGGATTCCTCATTCACCATGAGGTCCAGATAGCGCTGGCGGTACCGGATCTCCACGTCGGTGAGGCCATGCCATTTTTCCGGCAAGGGCAACAAGGCCTTGGCCAGGAATTGCAAGCGCTCGGCGTGGATGGTCAGTTCGCCGGTCTTGGTACGGAACAGATAACCGGCCACGCCGACGAGGTCGCCGATGTCGAGAAGTCTGTAAAGCTCGAAGTCCCGCTCTCCCACGGCGTCCGAACGCACGTAGATTTGCAGGCGCTCCCCACCCCCCGCCAAGTGCGCAAAACCGGCTTTCCCGTGCGGCCGGATAGTCATGACTCGCCCCGGCACCCTTACCGAAACCCTCTGCGCACTCAACTGCTCCGTCGAAGAAGAAGAATAGGTGCTCAGGACCTGTGGGATGGTGTGTGTAAGGTCGTAACGGCGAGGATACAGCTCGAAACCCAACTCGCCGAGAGTTTGGAGCTTCTTCCGCCTCTGGAGTATGAGATCGCGCAGTTCGGTTGTGGACACGAAAATGACCCGGTGGCAAGCTTCAGAATGGCATTACCGACAAAAGCAGTAATTATAGGGTTGCGGGGAAGAGGTGTCAAGAATTGTAACGGTATCTTCGTACTAGTACGCCGTCTTGCTTTGGCGGCTTCCAGTTCTCTATACTGAGCACTATGCATTGGGTGGTGGGTCTCCTGATTCTGGCGCTTGTGGGTTTCCTGCTGCGACGTGTGCTTTGGACGAAGCTGCCGGAGCAGCGCGCACCGGCAGGTCTGGCGCCCCTGGGATCAGAGCGCGGTGCCGTCTACGACGGATTCGCCCCGGAAGTTGAGGTAAGGATTGCCATGCTTGGCATTTCGCTCAACGATGCATTTGAGGAGCGGGACGCCGGCCGCCACGACATGGCCTGGCGCATGGTCCGGCTTTCTGCTTCCGAGTGGTACGGCATGGAAAAGATAATCGAAGGGCTTCTCAATACCCTGGCTAAGCACCTGCCGAATGCCCAGGTCATGGTCACACCGCGTATCATCCAGGCCCACCGCTTCCTCTCCAAACCCATGGTTGACTATGTGCGCATGCATGAACTTCTGGACCAATTGGTTTTCAGCTCCCAACGCCGCTATCAGCTTCAACTTCGCCTGCTGCGCCGCGCCGCGGAAATCGTGACGGGAGAGTTTCGCCGCACCTACCGCCAAGCCGAACATATGGATGACCGCTCGGCGGAAGTCTGGAACCAGATTGATCTTGACTTCCATGACTTCGACCTCATCGCCAAAGAAGCCGTACTGGCATTTCGCGCTTTGCTGACCTCCCTCCCCCCCTCCGCCTTACCCAAACTCTCGTTCGACCTGAATGGCCTTCTGCATGGAAGGGTTCGCGCACGTCCGTCGCCTGTCGAGCGCTAAGATGTTTTGTGGGGACGGCCTGTCGTCCACTCAAGGGTAGGCCCAGCCCCAAGCCTGTCCAATCACGTTTGCTACAGTGGGCCATGACTTGCGGCTTCGCCGCCTGACTTGCGGAAAGGCCTTGAAGTTGTGAAAAAATCGGGCACGCGATCTGTAGCGGCGCTCTGTGAGCGCCGATGTCGTTCAAAACACGAGAGCGGCGGTCGGAGACCGCCGCTACAGCGCGATTTTTTTCACACCCTCCTTGCCCCTCCGACGGACGCCTGACTTGAAAAACCTCTTCCGGGCAGGCTGACAGACGTAGCACAGGCACTCTTGCCTATGCTTGTCGGCACCGCATATCGGCGTTGGGCACGGGCAAGAGTGCCTGTGCTAGGCCTACTACCCGGTGAAAATCTCAGCCAAGCGGATCCACTCTTGAGTCACAAGCTTTAGCTTGCTCATCGCTTCGAGCAGGGGGATGGAAGTGATCTGATTACCCTTCAGGCAAACCATGTGGCCCAGCTTGCCTTCTTCGATCAAATCTACGGCTTTGACTCCGTAGCGCAATCCCAGCACCCGATCGAAAGCCGTGGGCGACCCCCCGCGCTGGATGTGGCCCAGGACCGTGTAGCGCGTCTCGAAGCCGGTCTCCTTTTCAATGAGCTTTGCCAGGCGCTCGCCGATGCCTCCCAGCAAAACATGGCCGAACTGGTCGAGCTGCTTGTCTTTAGTCACCAGCGTGTCCTGGCCCTTGAGCTGGAACCCTTCCGAGGCAGCCACGATGGAGAACTTCTTGCCACGGGCATGCCGCCGCTTGATGATCTCGCAGATCTCCTCAATTGTCTTCGACTCCTCCGGAATCAAAATACAATCCGCCCCGCCAGCCAAACCAGAGATCATCGTGATCCATCCTGCGTGCCGGCCCATCACCTCAACCACGATTACGCGATGGTGGGATTCCGCGGTAGTGTGCAGACGGTCGATGTTCTCGGTAACGATTGAGACCGCAGTGTCGAATCCAAAAGTCTGGTCGGTGCCTTCCACATCGTTGTCGATGGTTTTAGGAACGCCGACGACTTTCACGTTCTCTTTGACGAGCTGCCGGGCCACGCCCAGAGTGTCCTCTCCTCCCACCGCAATGAGAAAATCAATCCCCATGGTCTTGAGGTTAGCCAGGAGGGTTTTCTTGTCCTCTTCCTTCTTAAGCGGGTTGGTGCGCGAGGTGCCGAGAATGGTGCCGCCGCGCGGCAGGATCCCGGAAATGGAATCCAACGTAAGCGGCACTGCGTCCGCCTTCAGCATTCCCCTCCAGCCGTCCTTCACACCCAAAACCTTGTATCCGAGCTGCGTCGCGCGTCGGACCACTGCCCGAATCACTGCGTTCAGCCCGGGACAATCCCCTCCTCCCGTAAGAATCGCAATTGTGCCTTTAGAATTATTCGCCATATGGACTGTCAACTCCTTAGGATAATAGGATAGGTACAATACTACGTCGCCACGGCGCCGCCCTGAGACATTCTATGCAGTCGCTCATGCCCGTCGGCTGACGGGCACCCAGAAACCATGAAAATAACCCCTCACCCTTTTACCCCCTCCCCTCTTCCCTCACCCCTGGCGAGAGGGAAGAGGGGAGGGGGTAAAAGGGTGAGGGGTCCTGGCTCGGATTTTCAAAGCAGCAGCAATGCGCCTCCGCCGCGTCGGGCATTTCAATTTAGCAAGAATCACCCAACTTTACCAGCAACCCGGCGACTTTCGAGAGCGCGCCGAGGATTGACATCAGGCAGCGCACCACAAGCCAAGGTGATTTGAAAACGCGCCCAAGAGGTGTACACTTCAAGCAACCCAGACGAAGGGCTCGTTCGGTTTTCCCCTTTTCCGTCTGGATGAGGTAGCTGAAAACTTCGGGTGCATGCTTTGCGTAGGAGGAGGATTTGGGTTATGAGGTACCAAACAGGCGTCCTGCGGATGCTTTTGATCCCGGTGGTGCTAACGCTTGCAGCTCAGCTCGGGCGTCCCCAAGCGAGCGCAAATGAAGGGCAGGCCACGGCGTCGCCCGGGAGCGATGTTCCCAGAATCGTTTTCGAGAAATACACGCTTCCCAACGGGTTGCAGGTGATCCTGCACGTTGACCACAAGTTGCCTATGGTCCATGTCAACAACTGGTACCACGTCGGCTCCAAGAACGAACGAATAGGGCGCAGCGGATTCGCTCACCTTTTCGAGCACATGATGTTCGAAGGATCGAAGGACGCCAATGCCAAATACTTCAGCTTTATCGAAAAGGCGGGAGCGAATCTTTTCGAGGGGGGAGTAAACGGAACGACGAACGAGGATCGCACCAATTACTTCGAATCCGTGCCCTCCGGGAATCTCGAATACATTATCTGGTTGGAATCGGACCGGCTGGCGACGCTCACCGATGTTTTGACCAAAGAAAAGCTGGACAACGAGCGTGACATCGTCAAGAACGAACGACGCCAAGGACTGGAGAACGAGCCTTACGGCCGCTGGTACATGTTGATGCAGGAGAATCTGTTTCCCTACGGGCACCCATACGCACACACCGTGATCGGCAGCCACGAGGACCTGACGGCGGCCAGCGTGGATGATGTGAAGGAGTTCTTCAAAACCTACTACACGCCGAACAATCTTTCGCTAGCTATCACCGGCGACTTCGACGTGGCGGAGGCCAAACGCCTGGTCGCCAAGTATTACGGCCCAATTCCCCCGGGGCCGGCGCTTGACCGCCCCAAGCATTGGGTTCCGGTCCTGACCGCAGAGAAGATTATCGAGGCGAAGGACCACGTGCCCCAGGAGCGCACCTATTTCGCCTGGCCCAGCCCTGCGTTCTTCGATCCGGGAGACGCCGAACTGGATCTCGCGACCTTGATCCTCACCGACGGACTCTCTTCTCGCCTCAACAAGTCTCTGGTGTATGACAAGCAGCTTTGCTCCGATGTGGTCTCTTTCCAGAATTCCGAGGAAATGGCTGGGACCTTCGTAATCTGGGCAACGGTGCGGCCGGGGGCTTCGCTTGCCCAGGTCGAGCAGACTGTGACGGACGAGATCGCGCGGCTCGCCCGAGACGGTCCTACTGCGGAAGAGTTGAACCGAGCCAAAACCAAGTGGGAATTTCAATATATTACCGGTCTCGAACGCATTGGTGGCTTTGGCGGCAAAGCTGACCTGCTTAATACTTACAATACCTTTCTGGGCGACCCCGACAAGTTCGCAGCCGATGTTCAGCGCCATCGCGCGGTGACAGCAGAGGGTCTGCGCCAAGTTGCGGCAAACTGGTTGGACACCCGCAACCGCGTTCTGGTGCGGTTCCATCCGGAAACTGCGGTTGCCGAGGCGGGCGTGTCCATTGACCGCTCGAAGCAACCGGAGTTGGGAGCTGACCGGCCCTTTCAGGCGCCACAAGTGAAGTCCGCCAAGCTCGAAAACGGCATGCAGGTCCTCGTAGTGGAACGAACAGATCTGCCGAAGGTCACGGTGACTCTAGTGACGCGCGCGGGTAGTGTCGAGGACCCGAAAGGTAAAGAGGGCCTTGCTAGCTTCGAGATCGAGGTCATCAAGAGAGGAACCAAGACGAAGAAGGCGCTGGAAATCGACGACGAGCTGGGCGACTTAGGAACGTCGCTCGACGGTTCCGCCACCCTTGAGTACTCGACTCTGAATTTCGAAGTTCTCAAAAGAAATCTCGCCCCCGCGCTTGCCGTGCTCTCCGACGTGGTACAGAATCCAAGCTTCCCGCCGGAGGAAGTCGAGCGCGAGCGGAAGAAACGCCTCGACGGGCTGGCACAACAGGAAAGCGAACCTAATAGCATCGCGGCGCGGGTAAGCCTGGCGCTCGCCTTTGGGCGGGACCACCCCTATGGGCATCATCCAACGGGGTTCCCGTCCACCGTCGAGAAACTCACTCCGCAAGACCTCTCGGCATTTCACGACACCTACTGGAAACCCGGAGGTTCGGCCCTAATCCTCGTCGGGGACGTTTCACTTGCCGAGGCTACTGACTTGGCCAAGAGCAATTTTGGCGCCTGGTCGGGCGGCACGCCTCCGGCCGTCACCATTCCCCCACCACGGCCGCTCGGCCCCGGGAAGGTGTTCATGGTGAATCGCTCGGATGCGGCGCAAACCGTGGTCTACGAGATCCTGCCGGGGCCCGCGCGCAGCGCGCCCGACTACTATCCTTTGACCCTCGCCGACGCGGTCTGGGGCGGGGCCGCGGGCGCACGCCTGGGAACGAACCTGCGCGAAGAGCATGGTTATTCCTACGGTGTCTTCTCGTTCCCGAGGGCCTACTCGAAGTACGGCACCTGGAGGGCTTCCGGTGGTGTGCAGACCAACAAAACCAAGGAATCCCTGGTGGAATTCGATAAAGAGCTGAAATTCATTGCCGGTGAAAAGCCGGTTTCGGAAAAGGAGCTCACCGACGCTAAGCATGTGCGCATACGGGGGTACACGCAACAGTTTGAGTCGATGGGCCGCGTGGCGGATCAAATTGTTCCCCTCTGGGTTGTGGGTCTTCCCACCAATGAACTGCAACGGGAGCCCAACGAACTGCAAAAGGCCACCCTCGATTCCGTCAACGCCGCTGCCCGCAAGTACGCCGCGCCCAGTGGCGCCACGCTCCTGCTGGTGGGTGATCTTTCAAAAGTCGAAGCCGCAGTGCGCGAACTGAACCTTGGCGAAGTGGTTGTCCTCGATGCCGAAGGGAGACCTGCCGGCAAGAGGTGAAGCGGGCACCGCCGCCCCCGTTGGGATCGTAGCCCTCTCCCCCTTGGGAGTCTGTGCGATAATCTATGCGTGGCGCATACGTCCCGACGCTTTCAAGCTGTGAAAAGGCGGGGTTGTAGGGGCGGCCCTTGTGGCCGCCCGGGGTCAACCACCAGCCGGAATTTGCCGCGCACTGCGTTAAGGCGGCTGCGGATAAGGCTCTGGCGATGGCGTGGACCTGCATCGACATGGCGACAGATCGAGACATGCGTGAGCGTTTGATGGCTCGCCGGTAAGAGTCTGACATCTGACATTAGGTCTCTCGGCATCCCAGCGCCTCGATGCGACCATAGTGGGTCACCGCAGTCCCTTCGCGATCTTAAAAAAGAGGAGCAGGGCATGGCCACTACCGAAAACAATCTCAGGCAAGCGTTCGCAGGTGAGAGCCAGGCGAACAGGAAGTATCTTGCTTTTGCAAAGCAGGCAGAGGCAGAGGGTTTCGCTACCGTGGCACGACTTTTCCGAACTGCCGCGGAGGCCGAGACTATCCACGCGCTCGGGCACCTGAATGCGCTGGGCGGAGTCGGGTCAACGGCAGACAATCTGCGCGCGGCGATCGCGGGCGAAACCTACGAATTCAACGAAATGTACCCGCCCATGTTGCAGCAGGCGATAACCGATGACAGTCGGGCAAAGCGCATGTTCGCGTATGCTTTGAAAGCGGAGGCGGTCCACGCCAAGCTCTGTCAGATGGCGCTGGAGGCTGTGGCACAGGGCCACGATCTCACAGCAGTCGACTTTTACTTGTGCCCTGTGTGCGGCAACATTGAGCTCTTTAAGGCGCCTGACTCGTGTCCGATTTGCGGGACCAAGGGCGAGAAGTTCTTCAAAGTTTAGTGCCTTGGATCCTCGCTTCAAGTGAACGTGAATCTCTGGGGGCGGGGCTTGCCCCGCCAGGGCACCTCAAGGAGTGCGCCCACAATTCAAGATTTGGCAGCCTTGCCAGGCTTGATTGCCACGCAGGAGGCAGGGCGGAGGGAGCCGTGATCATGGTCCGGAGAGCTATGCACGCAGTCCTTCTCGTCGTGTGCCTGTTTGCATGGGTGGGCACCTGTCAGGCCCAGACATTCGACGTCAAGACGCACACGTTGAAAAATGGGATGAAGATCCTGGTGCAAGAGGACCACTCGATTCCGAATGTGGCCCTCTACATCTTCTACCGCATCGGGTCGCGCAACGAAAGGCCCGGCACCACCGGCCTTTCGCATTTCTTCGAGCACATGATGTTCAACGGCGCAAAGAAGTACGGACCAGGCCAGTTCGACCAGGTAATGGAAGTGGCGGGCGGGGAGAACAATGCCTACACCACCCAGAACGTGACCGTGTATCAGGACTGGTTTCCTCGCAGCGCCCTCGGAGCGATCTTTGATCTCGAAAGCGATCGCATCCGCGATCTCAGTTTCGACCCCAAGATGGTCGCCTCCGAGCGCGGCGTGGTGGCCTCGGAGCGACGCACCGGCGTGGACAATAACAATTTCGGGATCCTCTGGGAGCAACTCTGGGCGGCAGCGTTTATCGCCCATCCTTACCACTGGCCGGTAATCGGCTGGATGGTGGATATCGAGAACTGGAAAATGGAAGACCTCAAGCACCATTTCGCGATGGGGTATTCACCCAGCAACGCCACCATGGTTGTCGTGGGGGATGTGACGGGAGAGGAAATTTTCGACCTGGGGGAGAAATACATCGAGTCCATTCCCTCCCACGACCCACCGCCTAAGGTCACGACGCAGGAGCCGGAACAACTGGGCGAGCGGCGCGTGGTGGTGAAAAAGTTCGCGCAGCTTCCTATCGTCATGATGGGCTACCACATTCCTCAAGGTACGAGCCCCGATTTCTACCCCCTTAATCTGCTGGAAGCCATCCTGCTGCGGGGCCAGAGTTCGCGCCTCTACCAGCGCCTGGTGGACAAGGATCGGCTGGCCATATCGGTGTCGGGCGGCTTCGGTTTTTCGTTCGACCCCACTTTGTTCGTCATGACCTTGCAGCCCAAGGCCAGCGTCGATCCCCAGGCCGCAGAAAAAGCCGTTTACGAGGAGTTAGACAAACTGAAGACAACACCCGTGACCGATGAAGAACTACGAAAAGCAAAGAACATCGTCCTGGCGGACTTCTACCGGCAGATGGAGAGCATCAACGGGCGTGCCAATACTCTGGGCTCCTATGAGGTTTTCCTGGGGGACTACCACAAACTTTTCACCGCCGCCGCCGAATACGATAAAGTCACCAAACAGGATATACAGCGCGTGGTCAAAGCATATTTCGGCGAAAACAACCGGACCGTGGCCACGCTGGTGCCGGAGAAGGACCAGCCCGCAGGGGCCGAGCAGGCAAAGCCTTAGAGTAATGCGTCATGACTCTCGTTAGCGATGCAGTGTCATCCTGAGCGCAGCGAAGGAACTCCGCAGTCGCTGGTAAAGTTCACGGCCCACCCTGAACTGCAGAGATCCTTCGCTGCGCTCAGGATGACAAGCGAAGGGCTCAGAATGACAGCGATTAAGGCTGGCAAATATGAAGTCGCTCACATGGCCGGCGCTTTTTATCATTGTCACAGTGCCCGCGATGGTCGCGGCAGTTGCCCGAGGGCAGTCCGACAATAGCAGCTTCGCCTTGGGGTGCCTGTGGCCCGCCCTGACGGCGGCGCCGCAGAAGACTGTTCCTTCGGGGCCCGATGCGTCATTCTTCGAGGCCTATCGCCGCACTCCGTCCATCACCAAATGGCCCCTGAGAAAAATCCTGCGCGAAATCCCGGAACTCACCGGACTCGAGCCTGCCGCGAACCAGTCTCCGCTTCCCGAGATCTTGCGCCGCGTCGGTGAGAATCTGGACACCTTTCTCAAGAATTTTGTCGATACTACTTCGGTCGAAACCATCGAAGAGGCCCGAAAGGACAAGCTCTGGGGCACCCAAGAACGCATTGTGCAAAAGTTTCACTACTTGATGCTCGCCCAACAGCAGGGCAACACACAGAACCTTGTCGAGTACCGCACCGATTTACATGGCCGGGAGGAAAATCCCGGCTTGATTCAAAACTTCATGAAGACCACGGGCTTTGGTTCCATGCCTTTTTTCTTCGGGCCGCGTGAACAGCCGCAGTCTGACTTTCGTTTTCTGGGCCGACAGACGCTCCAGGGCCGGAGCACCGAAGTGGTGGCCTTCGCCCAGCACATCGAGCCGACCGCCGTCAGGGGCCGGTTCGTGGCTGGCAAAACATCCGTTCCGCTGCTCGTCCAGGGGGTCGCTTGGATTCATAGCAGCGATTACCAGATCCTCCAGATGCGGACGGATCTTCTTGCGCCCCAGCCCGCTGCGGCACTCAAGCGGGCAACGACAGTGGTGTTGTTCGCGGGGACCAAGTTCCAGAATCGAGCTGGGATCTTCTGGCTTCCCCAGGAGGTGGATGTCACAATCGACCTCGGCAACTACGTTTTCGCAAATCGCCACCAATACTCAGATTACCAACTCTTCCAGGTCCAGATCCTCCAGCCGGCGCCCGAACCGAACCCCACAACGCTTCAACGCCCATGATCCCGGACGGCCATGCAGGCCCCATTGGGCCTCGCAGTGAGATCAGTTTCGAGTCTGGGCAAAGCAGGTCTGCGCTACCGGTACCAGTAAATCCAGGCCAGCCGGCGCGCGCCGTTGGGCAAGAGGACCTCCGTCGTCGCACGCTGGAACAAGCTTTTTCCCGGGTTCCGAGGCGAGAACCCTTCTACCTGGTCCAAGACCTTCAAGGTGTTTTCCATTCTGTGAAGGCGGTAAAGCTCACCTTCAATCGTTTTCCCACGCTTGCTGGATCTGCGAGCGCCGGGGAATTCCCCGAGGTCCGACAGTTCCGCCTGGACTTTCCCTGCTGCCACGAATTCCGTCCCCAGTCTTCTTAAGTGATGGTGAAGCGGGAAGCTGCGCCGCAGAGCGCCGTAAACAAAGAGGAGATCAATATCGAGTTCCGGCAATGACTTAACCATGGCTTTCCCCTCCCGAGGAGGGCGACCCCTTTTTCCACATATCTTAACCCAGGGCCTGGCAGTTGGAGTTACCAAACCACGGGCGGAGACTCCTTCTTGACGCGCGCAGCGACAAGTCATAGACTGCCGACGAGCTTCTGATTCCCAAAAGGAGTCCCACATGAGAGTCCCGCGGCTTCCCCTCCTCCCAATGGCTTTTGCAGCGCTTCTGTTGACCGCGCCCCATTCCAACCTACCTTCGCAGTCTGCAAGTTCATCAACTGCATCGACTTCCCCGCCCGCAGCGGCGGTCAAGCCAGTCACCGACGACTACTACGGCACGAAGGTCGTGGACCCCTACCGCTACATGGAAAATCTGAAGGATCCGGAAGTACAAGCCTGGATGAAGGCCCAAAATGATTACACGCGGGCCGTGCTGGCGAGCCTCCCCGGCCGCGCCCAGCTACTCGCGCGCATCCAGGAACTCGACCAGGCGGTCCCGCGTGTCTTCGCCGAGCGGCTGCCCGGCGATCTTTACCTCATTCGTAAGCTCCTGCCCACGGAAGATGTCCCGAAACTCTACCTGCGCCAGGGGCTGAAAGGCGAGGACAGACTCGTGGTCGATCCTGAGAAGGTCACGCTTGCCGCATCGAGCCAGGGCAAGGGAAAGAACGTGATCCAGTACTTTGCCCCATCGCTGGATAACAAGTACGTGGCGGCTGGCATCGCTCCGGGCGGGTCGGAGACAGACACGGAAATTCACTTCTTTGAAACCGCTTCCGGACGCGAGCTTGGCGACGTGGTCCCCCGCGCCTGGAACGGTGA
>Ga0187781_10002246_pt1 | contig 14728 bp, 8 predicted proteins | sample 0715_SJ02_MP02_2_FD_132447 | JGI IMG/M metagenome (GOLD analysis project Ga0187781, IMG submission 132447) | Tropical peat soil microbial communities from peatlands in Department of Meta, Colombia - 0715_SJ02_MP02_20_MG | ecosystem: Environmental > Terrestrial > Soil > Wetlands > Peat | place...
ACATGCGGGTCAGCAACCTATTCAGCCTGTTTAGAAACCGCCGCGGCGGTCAAGGAGGTCCTGCCTAACTGCAGAATAGTTGTTGGTGGATGGCATGCTTCGTACGTGCCTGAAAGTCTGCTGGATGATTCCAAAATCGATTATGTCGTTGTAGGTGAAGGGGAAAAGGCGATGACACAACTTGCCACATGTATTACAAACGGTAGTGAACTTGCCGCCCTCAAGATACCTGGAGTCGCATGCAGATGTCGAGGCAAAAACGTCATAAACCCGCCAAAATTCATTGAAAACATGGATGAAATTCCTTATCCAGCGAGGCATTTGGTGCCGCTTGAACTTTACGACAGGACAGTTGAATATTTGAACGTTAAACCCGCGGACATCATGAGTATTTCACGGGGATGCGTCTTCAACTGTGGCTTCTGCGAAACGAAGAAACTCTGGGGAAACATCTGTCGAGCGTTCAGTCCGCAAAGGGTTATCGGCGAAATAGAAGATTTACAGAGCAAGTACGGCACAAAAGGAATTTACTTTATCAACGACAACTTCACACTCAGAAAAAAAGAAACTCTTGAACTGTGCAACCTCATGATCAAGGACAAGCTGGACCTTGAATGGGTTTGCGACACCCGCGTGGATTTAGTCGATCAAGAGCTTTTAGAAGTAATGAAAAAAGCAGGGTGCAAAACGATATGGTTCGGAGTAGAATCAGGTTCGCAGAGAATCCTGCAGAGAATCGGCAGAAACACAACTCTTGAGCAGATAGAAACCGCTTTTAGGCTTTGCCGCAAAACCGGGATTCAAACGGCTTGCTCATTCATGCTTGGCGTGCCCGATGAGACGTTAAAGGACATGGAGGCATCGCTGAAGTTTGCCAAGAAGTTGGATCCTGACTGGTGCATATTCAACATATTCATCGCCAATCCGGACAGCAGCCTCTACCAGGAAGTTTTAGATTCGAAGAGCTATGTTCAGCTTGACGACTTTTTACTAGCGTTGAAAACCGAGGAGTTTAATTATGAATCGCTGCTGGCGATTCAGAGAAGATTTTTCAGGGACTTCCACAGGTCACCAAAACAAATAGTGAAAAGGATTAGGCGTGAAGGCGTCGTAAACTTTGCAAAGCGAAGATTAAACCCGGGTGCACACGAAAACGCCGGCGTCGCTTAATTATTTTTTGGCTATCCAACAGCTCATTTCTGGGCTGCATAGGAGACGGTAAATCGCAGATAGTGGGTTGGGAATCCAGGTGGCGGTTTCATAGTAGTCCATGCGCCTTGCAAACGCGTAGTTTTCGTCTCTGAACACCTGTTGTATTCTGTTGTGGTTTAGAGGGTGTTCTTTTTTATGCCAGTAATCTGACATGTAGTAGTCGATTGACGGAATTTTCAGTCCGAAGATTTGCAAGTATAAGCTGTTTAATATGGGGTTTGAGTGGAAATAGACGGTTTTTATGAGGTTGGCTAGTCTGCTCGGTTCAGCTTTCCAGAAGAAAGGAGATGCCTCATGGTCGATGTAGATGACGCCATTTCTCTTCAGAAAAACGGACAGGCAACGAAGGGCATCAACGTAGTCAGGTAAGTGATGCAGCACAGAGTAGCACGTTATTAAGTCAAACTTGCCCGCTTCAAAAGACAAGTCCTCAATCGGGGAGCAGACTATGGTTAACTTGTTGTTTTGCAGGTAGTCACGGTATTTTTTTCTGAGGATTGCACACATTTCTGGTGAAATGTCTACGGCTGTAACTGCATAGCCAGTGTGCAAAAGTTTACCCGTCAGGTTGCCGGTGCCTGCTCCAACGTCTAAGGCGTTTTTTTGGTTATCTGCTACAAGTTTGTCTATCATTTGTAGTTTTTCGATTATTCTTTTTTGCTCTTGATTGCTGTACACTTCTGGGTGAAGTACCTCGTAGTACTGCGCTTCAAGACGGTGGACAGAAACGTTTGCCCGGTGAATATTCTCCTTAAGCGTCTGGTCTTGAAGCACTGTGCGCACCTCATTCTCGCGAGTTAGCCTTGCCAATTAACACTTTTTGGCATTTAAATAATTTTAAGAATTTAATTCAGAATTAATAGATAGAGAGCGGGCGGAAATCTTCGTTTTTTTGGTCGGTTTATGATTATGAATTTCAACCTACCATAACCAGAATGCCCTATGGCAACTTGGACTGAGGTTTTTACACAAAAAAGGGAAAGTGGGTTTTGTTTGGCTTTGGGCTTATGGTCGTTTTCTCATAGTCAGCACTGCTAGTACAGCGCCGATTATGATTATCACGATTATTATTGCTGCTACTCCTAACTCTACAGTGCTAGTTGACGCCAGGCCTGTTGGCGGTGAAGCTGTCGGTGCAGGTGTTGCCGGCGGTGCGCCTGCGTAGAATGATGTTTCGGCGGATGATGGGTAGTAACCATTGGTCCCAGCGAAAGTTGCGGTAACTGTGTAGTTGCCTGTTATAATCGGCGTCCAAGTTAGGGTGTAGAATCCATCGTAGTCGGTTGTGACTGTGCCTATGTTGTAGCAGTTGTGGTTAGAGTCAGTGACTGCTATCGTGACTGGGACTCCGACGAAGTTAGTTGGCTGCGGCTGCTGCTGGTAAACGTAGCCCATCCACTGGGTCATGATTGAGTCAGCTGCGCATGGAACTCCGTTTGGAAAGTCCGCTGCTTGCTCAGCTTGCTTTGTGCCCGCGGAAATATCCGTAACTGTGCCGCGTATTACTACTGGTGCAGCAGTTGTTACTCCAGATTCAGGTGCTGTTACTGTGGTTTGGCTTGGTCCTTTGCCTACGACATAGATGCTGGAGTCGTAGCCGTTGAACCATGTGTTATAGCCGTCTGCCATAGCGTAACTCATGTGTGCGAATTCGCCGGTGTAATCTGAGAGCGTCCATATCTGTTGACCATTCGTGGCGTTGATGGCGCGTGCTAATGCACCCTTGTAAATCGGCGTGTTAATGGTGTGTTCGGAAGAAACGACGTAGATGACTCCGTTACCGACGGCTTGGATGAAAGTTGGATATTCGCCGAAAGGTGTGTTGGGGCCGGATGTGGTGCTGTTACCTGCGCCGCCGTTACCGTAAGTCCACTTTAGAGCGCCGGTTAAATCGTTGTAGCAGTACATTATTCCTGCGTATCCCATGCTGTAGAGGTTGCCGTAAGCGCATTGTCCCGATATTAGGGGTGTGATGGGGTTGCCGTAGTAGTCGAGAGGTGCCTGAGATGGGGTTGGACCCCAGATTTTTGCGCCTGTATAAAGGTTGTATCCTACCCACTGCATAGTTTGCTGGTAGCCTTCGATGAAAACGCCTGTCTCTGGATCAACAGGGCCTAACAAGACGGTTAGGTTGCCCGACGGTGCATTAACGGTAGTCTTCCACATTAGTGAGCCTATGGCACCCCTAGAAGAGTTAAGGTTGATGCCAAAGTACATGTAAGGCGCACTGCTAATAACGCCGTTCAAAGTGCTGATTTCAGTATTTGGCAAAGTTCCGCTCTCGCATAGAATCATATTGCCATAGAAAGTTGCGATTGGCGTGAAAGAAACCGGTAGGCCTGCTGGTAACGTGGCGTTCTGCGCGCCGCTGGTGCCTATATAGTCATACATGCTGCCTATGCCTAAATTGACAGTGTGAGTGTATGTAGTTATTCCTCCCGGACCGAATGGCGGCGGTGCATTTGTAAGATTGAAGCTGTTGGGTACTGAGGTGGCACCGACATAGTTATTGGGGTACGGTGAGCCTCCGCCGACTATGATGTTCCAATTCCAAATGTTAGACGAATTCCATTCAGCCAGCTGCCCGTTTGCAAATACGTATTCTAATGTTTCACCGTTTGGACCCATTGTTTGAGCGCTCACGATTCCGCCTGGCATGTTAGTCGCGTTGAATAGATATTGTCCTGTCCATGCATCGTAAGCTTGTCCAAAGTCGCTTGTGAATAGAATCGGCTGCTCGACTCCTTTCTGGTTTACGTTTTGAGCGTCATAGATGTAGCCGAATGATAGTGCCCCAGCGGGAATGTTAGGGTTGTACCAGATTTGCTGTCCTGTCTGCAGATTAACGGCATAGGTTCCGCCAGCCGATCCACCAGACGTGCCTAATCCCTCAGGATAATCGTATCCTAGTGGCGCCTGATAGTAGAGTATTCCATCCATTATTATCGGGTTACAGAATCTTTGAACGTACGCAGAACCTTCGAAGTAGCTGTCTCCCGCAACTTGGAAGTTGTCTCCTCCGACAATTCCTCCTTGGTCAAGCGGCTTGGTCCACATGATGTGGCTAGTTAAAGAACCTACCGCGTCGCCTGGATTCCTATTTATGGCTGCGCCCGTAAACAAGCTGTTTGCACCAAAGGCACCTATGTCGCCTGAGCCAACGCAAGATTCAACTGGTGAACCTTCGCCTAGCCAGTTTGATGAGACCGTGTACCAGTTGGAGTTTATGCCGTAAATGGGGCGTGTCCAGTAAGAAGTCGGAAGCGGAGTAGTTGGATACGGGGCTACTGGTGTTGACTGTACAGTAAGATTTGTCGATGCAGAGCTGGGAAGGTAAGTGTCGCCGAGATACGGTTCAGGCTCGTGAATTCCGAAGAGGGTTATGAGCACGGTGTCGTGTGGATATTCATCGAAGGGTTGTCCTGGAAAAGTGAAGTTAAAATTGTAACTGCCTGTCATTGTCGGAGTGAACGTGTAGTCCTGATCAGACGTTGGGTCTGAAACAATTGGAAAGTTCACTGTTGTTGTTTTTCCGTTGGGAGCAGTTATGGTGAGTTCGTAGTTGTGGAATCTGTAATCGTTACTTAATCCTGCCATTCCTGAGAAGAGGTTAGTTAGCCACATAATTACGAGTACGGGTTGATTGACGCCTGCTGGGTTGGGTGCAACGTTGATGTACGCATATGTTGGAAGGTTAGTGCTTGATTGAGCTCTAACGCCTGGCACAAGTATCAGGGAAGTCGTCATTGAAAGCGTTAACAATATCGCAATAGCAATAGCTGCAGTTTTGCTCTTAGCAATGTTCATTTTTCTTTTCTCCTTAAAAATTTGTGGTTGAATACTACCAAAAGTTAGTTTATAAAGTTATTGTTTGCTTTCAAAGAAATGCTTAATTCGCCGCAAAAACGACTTTTTTCGATATTTTTCCCATCATGACTTCGACTAAAAACCTCTAAGCCAAAGCCGCGGTTATGCACCAAGAAGAATTAAAACCACTGAACCACTTTCAACGTCTTACAAAAAAGCAATGGCTGAATTGAAATTCGCCAGCGCATGATTAAACCCAGTCACGTTGCAGAAGGTCTAGATTATGTAACACCTCAAAACTTTTTCGAGGTTCTTCGGGGTCTCCATCGCCTGCCTTAATATTCTAAGGATTTCAGGCTGAAGTCGGCAAACATCCTGTAAACTTATCAGACCCACCATGCGGCTCTCATCGACAACCGGGAGGTTTTTGATTTTTTTCTCAAACATAAGATGCGCAGCCTCCTCCAAACTCGTGCTTGGGGCAATCGTTACTAAAGGCTTCGACATTATCTCCTTCACTCTCGTTTTCTTAGAGTTTTTGTCCTCCGCAACTATGCGTTTCAGTATGTCCCGTTCAGTAAGAATCCCAGCCGCTTTCCCTTCGGACGTGGCAATTATGGCGCTCACGCCCTCTTGAGCCATTATTTCCGCGGCTTTCTTTGCGGAAACGTTTTCATCCAGAGTCACTACCTCCCTCACCATAACGTCCTCAGCTTTGATGGGTATTGAGATTTTTTGTCCTGATTCTGAATCGTCTTCAACTTCATTTCCAGACATGAAATCACCTTTCTAAATATTGGGAGCTCTAGAATAAAAAGAAAAATAGCTCGTCAAACTGAAAGCGAGAGGCGGCATCTGAGCCGCCCAAACAAGCTTTCGGCAGTTTCTTTCTTAACCGGTAACAGAAAATTCTTGTCAAAGGATCCGTCTATTTCTTTTTGAATTGAAAATGCGAAATGTTTAAGCATTAAACATTTCTTTTTGAGGGGGTAAACAGTTGAAGCTGTGAAGAGGAAAAAATGAAGCCTCATGTAGTCTTAGTTAACCCTGCTGCTCCGGTAGGCACTGAAACGCACACGCCCTTTGCGTTGATAGGTTTGGGATATTTGGCGGCAGTTTTGGAAAAGAATCAGTACCAAGTTGACGTGATTGATTGTCAAGTGCTGAGACTTTCGTTTGAGGATTTTAGAAGCGAGATAAGCAAGCGTCACCCCGACGTTGTGGGGGTCACATCTTCCACGTTAACGTACAAGACTGCAATGAGATTGGTTAAAATCGCAAAAGAGGTTTGCCCCAGCTGCATAACAGTCGCTGGCGGAGCGCACGTTACATTCTGGGATGACAAGGCGCTTGAGGACTACCCAGAACTGGATATCGTTGTAAGAAAGGAAGGTGAAAACACTCTTTTGGAGTTGGCCCAGAGAATAGAAGCTGGCAAAAGCTACCAAGATGTCATCGGGACAACTTGCAGGAAAGAAGGAAAAATAGTCAGGAACCCAGACAGGCCATATATTGAAGACTTAGATTCGCTTCCGTTTCCAGCACGCCATCTTTGGCCGATGGAGCGTTTCCGCGAACATGAGGACATACTTTACCTTGCAGCAAGCAGAGGCTGCGTGTACTGGTGCGAATTCTGCTCAACAGTAAGAATGCACGGACGCAAGTACCGAATGCGGAGCCCAAAGAACGTGGTGGATGAACTGGAGTTTCTGCACAAGACTTATGGCATTAACAAGTTTACGTTCTGCGATGACGCTTTCACCGTTGATCAGCCCAGAACCGAGGAGCTATGCAGGGAAATCCTAAAACGCAACTTGAAGATCGAGTGGAACTGTGGAACAAGAGTTGACATGCTAACTAAAGAATTGCTTACGAAGATGAAGGAGGCCGGATGCATCTCAGTGTGGTTCGGCGTTGAGTCAGGCACTCAGCAGGTTTTAGACGCCATGAAAAAAGGCATAACGCCCGAATTAACCATGAAAGTTCTCCGTTGGGTCAAAGAGCTAGGCATGAAGCCCGTCCCAAACGTAATCATAGGGTTCCCAGGGGAAACGAAGGAGAGCGCGTGGAAAACCATAAAGTTTGCCGAAAAAATATCTCCTGACGATATTGCCTTCATACACGCCGCAACTCCTTTTCCAGGAACGCCAATGTATGACAAAGTTAAGGAAAAAGGATGGCTCAAAGTAACGGATTTTGACATGTACGACACATGCAACCCAATCTTTGAGACGCCGTGGCTTAGTATGAAAGACCTTGCAAAACTGCGCGACGGGGCATTCCACCACTTTTACCTGCGAAGGGCGTACTTCTTTGACAAAAAAAGAAGGTTTAAACTTCAGACAGCGATGGTCGTCGCAGTAAATCTCATCGCATACACGAGGATAAAGCTTCGCAGAAAATAGGAAAACTGCAAAACCTAAAGATTTACGGGCAGGTCAACGCCCGCCGTTTGCATAGTTATTTTTTGAGAAGAGGGACCTTTTAATTAGAATGCAAGCTGTGGGTTTCTTTTTGAAAGCAAACCGTAATTGATATTAGTTTTTGACGGCAATCCCTAGGGTAACTTAGCAGGTGTTGGACTGTCCTAAACATACTGATAGCCGTTGCCGTCTTGCTTTTAGCTATAGCTTTAGATTTGGTTGTCGGAGACCCATCGCCGAATTATCCTGACAGGTGGGCTTTCAAACTTCACCCCACCGTCCTGATGGGCAAATTCACGAAGAAGATCGAGCCATACTTCAAAAACCCAGACCCGAAAATTGAAAAGCTTCTTGGCGTTCTTTTGGCGCTGACGGTAATTTGCACGTTTGCTGTTCCAGCTTATTTTGGTTTATGGGCGATCTACACTTACGTGAGCATTTTCGTCTATGCGTTTGCCGGCACCATACTCCTGAAGATGACCATCTGCATCAAGCTTGAAACGGACTGGGCTAAAGCGGCAGCCAAAGCAATCCAAACAAACGAAGTTGAGGAAGCAAAGAAGTACAGTCATTTCTCAAGAAGAGACTCAACAAACCTCAACGGCTCACAAATGAGCAGCGCAGTCATCGAATCCATGGCTGAAAACCTGATCGACTTCAAACTTTCGCCGATGATATCCTACGCGTTATTCGGCGTCACGGGCGCGATCGCGTTTAGGGCAATTAACACGCTTGACGGAACAGTCGGCTTCAAAGATAAAGAGCATGTTAATACGGGTTGGTTCAGCGCAAACTTGGACACAGTGGTCAATTATATACCGACTCGACTTGCTGCTTTGCTTATGATTGTGGCGGCTGCGATACTTCGGATGGACGCTAAAAACGCTTGGAGAATCGCGTGCAGAGACCACAAGAAAACGCCGAGTCGAAACCATGGTTGGCCTATGGCAGCAATGGCCGGCGCGCTGCACGTGCAGTTAGAGAAGCCTGGGCAGTACATTCTCGGGGACAGCCAAGAACCGCTGACGGGCGAGAAGATTTTAGACGCCTTACGTATTAGGAATGTAACTATTATTTTGTGGGTGCTTATTTGCCTCGGCGTCATCGTGAGTGTGCGGTTGTACTTTATGCCGTTTTAGTGCAAAGTTTTAATCGCAGCTTCATGGTATTTCTGGTTTAAGAAGTGCATGGCATGCGCGTTTGCTTGATAAATCCGCCGAGGATTCAGCCTAAAGCATGGGGAAAACCAAACGTTTTTCCACCCATAACCTTGGCATCAGTCGCTGCGGTTCTGGAGAAAAAGCATGCTGTTTTTATTATTGACGCGCCGACGGAGGGCTGGAAAAACCTTGTGGATATGGATGAAACGAAGTTCCGTGTGGGTTTAAACACTGATATCATTGCTGAACGCGTCAGACAGTGGAGTCCAGACGTGGTTGTTATGGAGATTCCATTCTCAGGCTGGTCGAAGACCGCGTTTGAAGTTGTTCACGCAGTAAAGGCGGTAAACAAAAAGATTGCCGTCGTGTTGATGGGTCAGCATCCCTCGGCTAGGCCCGAAGCCTGCCTGCTAGATTTGGATGTTGATTTTGTCGTTGTTGGTGAGCCTGAGAACACGGTTTCTGAACTCGTCGACGCGCTTGAGGCGGATAAGCGAGATTTCAGCGGCATAGACGGCTTAGGATTCAAGAAGAACGGGAAGCCGACTCTTACACGTAAACGTGCCATAATAGCCGACATGGATTCACTACCGTTTCCTGCTAGGCATCTTCTTCCGATGAATGTTTACAACGAGGCAGTCAAGGAGAACCCGTTGAGAGGGGAGATAAGTAAGCCGTGGACTATCGTAACAACCAGCAGAGGCTGCCCGTACAACTGCGTTTTCTGCACGACCCGTATCGTTTGGGGTAGAACTTGGCGTGCTAGGACACCAAAGAACGTTGTGGACGAGCTTGAGTATTTGGTGAAGACATATGGGATAAAGCAGGTTGATTTTTATGATGAAAACATGACGCTGAATAAGAAACGCATGGCAGACATCTGCGACCTTATTGTTGAAAGGGGCTTGCGCATTGAGTGGTTTACACCTAACGGCATCCGGGCAGATACGTTGGATGAGGCGCTACTTCGAAAGATGAAGAGGGCGGGCTGCAAGAAAATCCGTGTTGCTCCCGAATCTGGCGTGCAACGCATCGTAGATGATGTTATCGGCAAGAATCTGGATTTAAAGACTGTTGAGCAAGCTGTCGTTTTGTGTAAAAAAGTCGGCATAAAAGTGGGCTGCTTCTTCGTTTTGGGGTTGATCGGGGAAACCAAAGCCGACATCGAAGAAACCATAAGATTCGCTTACAAACTTAGAAGTTTAGGCGCTGACAGCCTCATATTCAGCATAGCCATGCCAATCTATGGAACACCACTCTACGAACAGGCGAAGGAAGGAGGCTACCTAAAGGAAGGTTTTTGCGACTACGCACTGGCGGCGACTGAGCCCTTAATCGAGACGCCGGAGTTTACGGCAGATGACCTGCGTGAATTATGCGGAAGGGCCAACATGGCAAATCCAACTTTCACTAGACAAAAAATCTTGAGAGCTATGCGAAACCCGAAAAAAACAGTTAGTGTGCTGCTAAAAAGAAAATAACCGTCAACAGGTCGACTATCGGCTTAATCAGTGTCTGACGTAAACGATTTTTCCAGCAACAATTGTTGTCTCAACGCTGATATCCCCAAGCTCTTCTGGTTGAACGGTGAAAGGGTCGTTTGAAAAAATCGTTAAATCCGCCACTTTGCCATCTTCAATTGAGCCTTTAACATTTTCTTCACCAGAAGAGTAAGCCGCATCAACCGTGTACAAGTACAAGGCTTCCTCAACCGTTAAGCGTTGCTCAGGAAAGCTCCGCCTTAACACAGCCTCTCGCACTCCAACCATGGGGTTTAACGGCTCCATGGGGCAGTCTGAGCCCCCGGCAACCTTCACCCCTTCTCTTAGCAGGGTTTTGAGCGGATGAAGCCATTTGGCTCTTTCAACGCCGAGGTGTGATGCGGCTGACCAAACGGCGAATTCCGTTGCGATAACTGTTGGCTGAACTGAGACGACGACTTTTTCCGCTTTCAGACGCTTGATTAATTCCCCGTTTAGCACGGCTGCTTGCTCAACGCGAAAGCGAACATCCTTCGTAAATGCGTTTGATTCAATTACTTTCAGCGCCATATCGATGGCCTTGTCGCCCATCGCGTGTATAACCGGCTGAAGACCCAACGATAAAACCCGTTCAACCCGGGCAGCCAACTCTTGCTCGGTAAGGAGCATCGTGCGGCTGTTGCTTGGTTCGTCGCTGTAGGGCTGCGCTAGTGCGGCTGTTTTAGAATCTAGATACCCATCCGTCGTGATTAGGACTCCTCCGAGATTCAGCATTAAGTTGTCAGTCGGCTGGAAGCTGATTGCTTCCTTCAAGAACTCGTAGGGAACTATCAGGTTAACCCTGGTTCGAGGCTCTCCCTCTGCTTGAAGCCTGTGAATTATCGAAAGCTCATCTTTCGAGAGCAATATCCAGTGCACGCTGGTTATACCTGCTTCAACGATTTTGCGGCAAGCCAGCACCGTTGCCTCAGAAAGCTCGTCGGCGGTTGGCTCAGGAACCACTTGCCAGATTAAGCTAGTAGCCGTGTCGCGCAAAATTCCTGTAAGCTGGCCTGTGCGAGAGTCTTTGTCAATGACTCCGCCTGGAGGCGCGGCGGTTTGCCCTGTTACGCCTGCAGAATTTAAGGCTTTACTGTTTACCGCACAAATCATAGCGGCTTCATGGTAAAGAATGACCGGGTTGTCTGGCGCAGCCTCATCAAGATCTGAAGCGGCGGGTAAGCGCTTTTCTTTGAACCGGTTCTGGTTCCAACCGCGACCAATAATCCATTTGCCAGCGGGCGTTTGCTTCGCCTTCTCACTTAGAAGACGTTTGAGTTCTCTGACGGAGTCTGCGCTGGTTAAGTCAAGCCATAAGAGGCATCTGCCAAAGTCTGCCACGTGAACGTGAGTGTCTATCAAGCCGGGAAGCACAGTTTTTCCTTTTAGACTGATTACTTTGGTTTTTTTGCCGATTACCTCCGCTACCTCTTGGTCTGTGCCCACCAGAATGATTCGATTTTTCTTAATGGCGACTGCTTCAGCAACGGGTATCCGGGGATTCATGGTCCGAACGTTTGCATTTATTAAAGCTAAATCGGCTGGCAAGCCGCTTTTTTCTCCGAATCTACGCACTTCGCCTATTGAAAACATGCAATAAAAACCCTTGCTTCAAGGCTAAAGAGGCAAATGGATTATCCAGAAAAAGGTTCTAATCTAAACAGCTGTAGCTGAAAAAACTTTACGTTGCGAGTATGGGATTGCAAAAGTGAAAAGTTAATTTCTTATGTTTTAATGATATCTAATTGAGGGAACAGTTTGGAAGCCTACTCCGTCTTAGGTAAACTAGCTGACATTGAAAAGAGATTAGAGCTTATAGAAGAGCGTCTTAAACGAATTGAAAGCAAGCTCGATGAAATTCAACGTCCCACTCAATAGGCTGAGCCAAACCTTTTTTGAAAAAACTGACCAAAAAGCAGGAAACATCATTTTTGAAGCAGAATTGCTGATTCAGCCTCTTTTGCAAAACACATAATAGTTGGCAAAACCGATTTGAAGGTTAAACGTCGGGGAAAAAACGTGAAAGCTCACGTAGTGCTTGCAAATCCACCTTACCCAGAAGATGTGCCGCAAGCCGTCTTTATCCCTCTCGGCATCAGCTACATGACTGCAGTGCTTGAACAAAACGGGTACGAAGTGGATGTGGTTGACTGCCAAGTTTCCAGAACGAGCCAAAAGGAACTGGAAGACAAATTCAGAAGCCTTAACCCTGACATTGTTGGAACTACGGCAGCAACAGTAACTTACTTTCCCGCGCTCCGAATCTTGAAAGCCGCCAAGGCTGCCCTACCCAACTGCGTAACCATAATTGGCGGACCGCACGTCACGGTTTTGGATGAGCGAACCTTCACAGAGAGCTCAGACGTTGACATCGTTGTGCGAGGTGAAGGAGAGCAAACTATGCTCCAGCTTGCGGGTTTAGTTTCTGAGGGCAAGATAAGAAACCTCAGCGAAGTCGCAGGCATCACCTTCAAGAAGAACGGTCAAGTTCATCGAACACCGAACAGGCCTTTCTTGGAAAACATCGATGCCCTCCCTTATCCAGCTCACAAACACTTTGATGTCAGCAGGTACAGGATCAATGGGAAGCTTTACATGCCTATAATTACAAGCAGGGGATGCCCATTTAACTGCGCCTTCTGTTTGGCTTCTGAAATGTGTGGAAAAGGCTTCAGGGCGAGACGCCCAAGCAAAGTCGTTGACGAGCTCGAATGGTTAAGAGACACGTTCGGGGCAGGAGCCTTCGCCTTCTACGATGACACGTTCACTTTTGATCTAAAACGCGCAATCGCAATCTGCGACGAAATGAAGGCAAGAAAGTTTGACCTTCCATGGGACTGCCGAACAAGGGTAGACAAAGTCTCCAAAGAACTTTTTACTAAGCTCAGGAGCACAAACTGCCAGCTTATTCACTTCGGAGTTGAATCAGGCAGCCAACAGATGCTGAACACCATGCGGAAAGGCACGACGGTTGAACAGAATGCAAACGCCATAAAATTGGCAAAAGAATCGGATGTTCTCGTTGCAATATCCCTCGTCATCGGCTACCCCGGTGAAACGCCCGAAATGCTTCAGCAAACAATCGACTTTATCCATGAAACAAAGCCTGATTACGTTTACATGTGTGAGGCGGTTCCTTACCCGGGCACTCGACTCTACGATTACGTGAAAGAGTTAGGCTTGGAACTTTCTGAAAACTGGAACCAGTACCATGAACAAACACAAGTTTTCAAAAACACGGTCTTGCCCCTGGAAAAACTGGAGCAAGCAAAAAAAGCGCTCTACGACAGCTTTTTCACTCCAACCTACTACCTTCGAAAAAGGATCAGAGGCGACTTTCATAGCCAGATCATGGCGCGCATGGCACTGAACCACCTGGTTTGGAAATACAGTTTTTCAAGATGGGCTTTCAGGCAAGTGGGCAGAGTGAGACCAACAAAAAAGAGCCCAGGCGGACACAGCACGCCAAGCAAAGAGCAACAGGACTAAGCTTATAGTCATTGTTGTTTGGCTTCAACAGCACATTTTGATTTTTTTGCCGTTTTTCGTTTCGAAGCGACCGCGTGTTAGTTGTGGCAACTCAATTCGCTAGTCGGAGTACAAGCGAAAACTTCGAATGCAAGGGCGTTTCGCGGAGACCATCATGAGCGGGACTTACGTTGTTGGATGGTCGACTTTCGCCGCAGACCCGGATTTCTTGCTTTTTCTGAAGTCTAGGTATCCAACAGCTGCAAATAAAACCATTATGACTATAACCAGGGCAATAATAAGCGCCACTGACGTCGGTGTCAATGTGATACTGTACCCTGACGAGGGAGAAGGCGTCGGAGTTAAAGCCTGGGCGTTGACGTATCCTGAGTAGCAGTAGAGGTTCCAGTCGTTGCATCCGATGTAGAGCATTCCGTCAGCAATAGTTGGAGAGGACCAGCTGCTAGATGGAGTCATCGCGGTGAAGATTTTTGTGCCGTTCTCCGCCGTGTCTAGAACGAAGATGTGGCGTTGGCTGGTTGTGACGTAGATGAAGCCACTAGCGTAAGACGGGGAAACATAAAGCTCATCTCCTGTGTAGGCGCTCCAAAGCTCGTGTCCATTGGTTGCGTTGAGGCAGGCTATATTGAATATGTCGATGATGTAGACTTCGCCGTTAACGTAGATGGGCGAGGAGACTATGAACTCGATAGCCACTGGATTAATGAAGCCCCATATTACATGGCCTGTACTTTCATTTACAGCGTAGTAAGCTCCCCAGTCAGAGGACGCAAAAACTACGCCGTTCGCAATCGACGGGGAACCAAGCATTTCAGTACCGCCGACAAATGAATACTGGTAGGGAAGGGGTAGGCTCCAAACAGCGCTCCCAGTGTTAGCGTTAAGGCTGAAGAGCATGCCCTCCGTTGGCTGCTGGGAAGTAAAGAAGACAGCGCCATCATCGTACGCTGGAGAACACTCTATCGGTCCACCCGCAGAAGCCTTCCAGACCACAGCACCCGTGTTAGCGCTCAGGGCGTACAAGTATCCGTCTAAGGAGCCAATGTAAACCATACTGTTAGACACTACTGGCGAGGATGTAAGTAACAAGTTCGCGTACGTAAATGACAGGTTACTG
>Ga0187781_10002247_pt1 | contig 14724 bp, 6 predicted proteins | sample 0715_SJ02_MP02_2_FD_132447 | JGI IMG/M metagenome (GOLD analysis project Ga0187781, IMG submission 132447) | Tropical peat soil microbial communities from peatlands in Department of Meta, Colombia - 0715_SJ02_MP02_20_MG | ecosystem: Environmental > Terrestrial > Soil > Wetlands > Peat | place...
CGATCTGGTCATCAGTCAGGGCCATATTATCGACGGTACTGGTTCGCCCTGGTATTCGGGAGACGTCGGCATTCGTAACGGACGCATCGCCGCCATCGGCAATCTCTCCGCTGCCGCTCGCAAACGCACATTGGACGCCGCCGGTAAAGTGGTCGCGCCCGGCTTCATTGATATGTTGGGCCAATCCGAAATCACCATCCTCGTCGATCCCCGGTTGCCCTCCAAGATTTACCAGGGCATTACGACCGAGGTCACCGGCGAAGGCGGTTCTGCCGCGCCGCTGAACGACGCCATCATTAAAGCTGACCATGCTTTCTTGGATCATTACAAGATCAACCCCGATTGGCGGACCTTCCGCGAGTATTTCGCCCGCCTCGAAAGGCAAGGCATGGGCATCAATCTCGCCAGCTATGTCGGAGCCACACAGGTTCGCCGCATGGTGCTGGGCGATGACGACAAGCAACCAACGCCGACGCAGCTTGAACAGATGAAGTCTCTGGTTCGCGATGCCATGCACGACGGAGCCGTTGGAGTCTCCACTGCTCTCGAGTATGCCCCCGCTCCCTACGCCAAGACCGAGGAGCTTATCGCTCTCGCTTCCGAAGCCTCCGCCTTCGGTGGCATCTACGCCACCCATATGCGCAATGAGAGCGACAGCGTTCTCGATGCCATTGACGAGGCCGCGCGCATCGGAAGAGAAGCGCATATCCCCGTCGAGATTTGGCACCTAAAAGTCGCCGGCAAAAACAACTGGGGTCGCATGCCGGAGGTGGTCGCCAAGATCAATGAAGCACGGGCGCAAGGAGTCGATATCTCCGCCAATACCTATGCTTACACGGCATGGTTCAACAATCTTTCGGCATTCATTCCGCCATGGGCCCACGATGGAGGCGACGCCAAGCTAGTCGAGCGGCTCAAAGATCCGGCAATGCGCGCGCGTATGCGCAAGGATATGGAGACTCCCTCGCGTGACTGGGATAACGAGTGGCAGGAAATCAAAAGTCCGCAGGATGTCATGATCGCGGTTGTTCAGAATCCCGCGCTCAAGCAATTCCAGGGCAAGCGTCTCAGCGATATCGCCGCTACCTGGAACAAGGACCCCATGGACGCGCTCTTCGACCTCCTCGCCCAAGACAAAGCCTTTACCTTTTGCGCCGTCTTCGGAATGTCCGAACCTGATGTCGCGCTCGCCCTCGAGCAGCCCTGGGTTTCCATCGTCAACGATTCCGAGGGAACATCGCCCGAAGGTATTCTCGGCGAGGAGCATCCCCATCCCCGCGCCTACGGCACATTCCCGCGCATTCTGCGCAAGTATGTAAGGGAAGAAAAGAAGCTGACTTTAGAAGACGCCATCCGCAAGTTCACCGCCTTGCCCGCTCAGCAGATGAGGTTCACAGACCGAGGCGTACTGAAACAGGGCATGTGGGCCGATGTCGTCATCTTCGACCCGGAAACGATTCGCGATCTGGCAACCTTCGACAATCCCAATCAGCTTTCACAGGGGATGGACTTCGTGCTGGTCAACGGCGTCCCTGTGATTGAAAACGGCAAGATGACCGGCGCCCTGCCCGGCAAGGTGCTGCGAGGCCCGGGATACTTACCCTAGTATTTCGAGTCGGGCAGGACAATCCCACCCGAATCAGCAGTTTGTTCGAACGTGGAAGAACTGCTTCCGGGAAAGCCCGGCTCTGACCAGCCAGTCAGCGTCCCAGCAGCCCGTATCACTTGACAGCGGAGCAAAACTGCATCAATATTGATACGTTTTAATAAAACAATTCACTAGGTCGGTTTTCAAAGAAAAGCAAATGGATACGATCGGTGCAGTGGACATTGGCGGCACAAAGATTGCGGTGGGGGTGATCGATGAGAACGGGCAAGTTCTGGCGAAGGCCCAGTGTCCCACGGATGTACCAAGCGGTTTTGATCACGCCATGCATCGAGTCAGTGCATTGTTGGTGCAGTGCCAACAACGGGCCAAGATCAACTTCCGCGGAATTGGAATCGGAAGTGCCGGTCCGGTCGACCGCATCACTGGTCAACTGGGGAATGTGAATAATCTGCCCGGTTGGCAGGGAGGCAACCCTGTAGACGTCCTGGCACGGGAGTTCGGGGTTCCCGCCGCTTTGGAGAACGACGCGGATGCGGCGGCGCTGGGCGAACTGAACTGGGGGCCGGGATCTGCGAAGAATCGCTTCCTGTACGTGACCGTTGGAACCGGTATTGGAGTGAGCGTGATTCTGGACGGCGAGGTGTACCGGGGGCTCGACCAGTGTCATCCGGAAATCGGGCACCATATCCTCGACGCATCGGGTCCGCCATGCTCCTGCGGCGTACGCGGTTGCTGGGAAAGTCTGGCGGCCGGACCCGCGATGGTGAGCTGGCTACGGGAAAACGCGCCTCTCGACTATGACGCCGCCAATCTCAGCGCGCGCGAAATCTGCGCTCGGGCGCAGGATTCCGATACCTGGGCGATGCGCGCCGTTGCCCGCGAAGGGAATTATCTTGGGCTCGGCTTGGCGAATTTGATCACCATGTACGCTCCGGAAAGGATCGTGCTGGGTGGCAGCGTAATGAAGAGCGCCCACCTTTTTCTTGATCGCATACGTGAAGTAATCCGGCAGAATTGCCGGCTGGTGCCTGCCGATAAGGTAGAAATCTGCCTGGCGTCTTTGGGAGCAGACGCGGGAGTGATCGGGGCAGCGCAGGTGTGGTGGCATCGCTTTGGAAGCGACGGAGGGAAGGTTGGCCACTAGTACCAATCAGGTTATCGAAGGTCAGTACCTCCGAGATATCCTCGATCAGCCGCAGGCATTAGACGCAACCTTACATCAGTTAGTTGTTTCCACTGAACTAGTTTCGATCGCCGGGCAATTGAGGGACGGCGCATTCCAACGCGTTTTCCTCACGGGGATGGGTGCGTCCTTTTATGCCCTGCACCCGCTCTTCTTATGGCTCAATGCTTGTAGATACACTACCTTGTCTGCGGAAACCTCGGAGTTAGTCCATTCGCTATCCAGCTGGTTTGACCCGCAGACTCTGATCATTGCCGTTTCTCAATCCGGACAAAGCGCGGAGATAGTCCGCCTCCTGGAAGAAAATCGCGGACGGGCCACGATTATAGGTGTGACGAATGTTCCAGACAGCGCACTGGCTCGTGGAGGCAATGCGCTGCTACTCACGAAGGCCGGGAAAGAATCCTCCGTCTCCTGCAAGACGTACTTGACCAGCGTCCTGGCGCTACGGCTGCTCGGCGGGCTGTTGTGCGGGCAAGACCCGGCTCGAACGCGAGAAGAACTGAGCCAAGCCGCAACTGCGGTTGCTTCCTACCTGCGAGAATGGAAGGATCGCGTCCAGGAGATGGCAAAGGAGTTAGATCGAGCCCACGATATTTTCTTGCTTGCGCGTGGCGCTTCCCTGGCTGCAGCGGGAGAGGGAGCGTTGATCATCAAGGAGTCTGTCCGAATGCACGCGGAGGCGATGAGCGGCGCGGCTTTCCGCCACGGCCCGCTGGAAATGGTCAGCAAGCAGACGTTCGCCATCATTTTTTCGGGCGCAGACGCGACCCGCGCGCTCCAGGCGAAGCTCAGGGACGACATTCGCCAGGCAGGGGGATGCACGGCTTGGATTGCGCACTCCCCGCAGCCCGGCCCGTGGAATATTCCGGTCACGACTGCGAGTGCGAGCCCCATCGTCGAGATTCTCCCTGTCCAAATGATGACGCTTGCGATTGCCGCCAACGCTGGGGTCGAAGCTGGCCGATTTACACGCATTCCAAAGATAACGGCCACGGAGTGATCCGGTCTTAGCCGGAAAGAGGATGCTTGATTGCCAATTCGAACATACGTGGGAGGGACAGGATGTTGATGGGTGCTCAACGGACAACTCTGTTGTATGGACCTTTGCGTCTTCTCAAATTCAACCGCCAGCCGGGGCTGTTGGTTTCGGGCGTCCTCTTATGGATGCTGGCGTGCGCGTGGGTGAGCTCTTGGGCGGATGGCGATGCGGCAAGAATCCCACTTACTCAGAATTGGCAGATTCAGTCTTCCTGCAAGGTGAACGCGGGAGGCGGAGAGATTTCGAGTCCAGGTTTTCACGCCGACGGTTGGCATCGAGCCACCGTGCCAACCACGGTAGTTGCCGCGCTGGTTGCCGACGGCACTTATCCTGACCCCTATTTTGGAATGAACCTGAAATCATTTCCCGGCATGGATTACTCGTCTAAATCATTTTTCGCGCTTCAACCCATGCCCGCCGGCAGCCCGTTTCGATGCTCGTGGTGGTTTCGGACCGAGTTTGGGACGCCGGAAAAAGCAGGTAAGACAACCACATGGCTGCATTTTGACGGAATCAATTACCGCGCCAACATCTGGTTGAACGGCGAGAACATTGGCGACGCGCGCGACGTTGCGGGCATGATGCGACTGTTCGAGTTTGAAGTGGGCAAGCGGCTCGCGAGCGGAAAAGCGAACGTTTTGGCCGTGGAGGTGTTTGCGCCAGAAAAAACCGCCCTGGCCATGACCTGGGTGGATTGGAATCCGACTCCTGCCGACAAGGATATGGGGTTGTGGAAGGATGTTTATCTGACTACTAGCGGGGACGTCGCTTTGCGGCATCCGTTTGTCAGCGCCAAGCTGGATGCAAATTACGAAACTGCAGCATTGTCGGTGAGCGTGGAGCTGCATAATGCCACGACACGTGCGACGACTAGCGTAGTCGAGGCGGACATCGCGGGGATCAAGGTCAGCCAGAACGTGGAGTTGCGCGCTTCGGAATCAAAAACAGTAACCTTCGCCCCCGAAGATTATCCTCGGCTCAAACTGGCTCACCCCAAGCTCTGGTGGCCATATCAGATGGGAACTCCGGAAATGTACAAGGCGCATTTCCAGGTCGAGACCGAGGGAAAGATCTCGGACTCGGCGGAAGTCAATTTCGGAATTCGTGAAGTAACCTCCGAACTTACCGAGAAGGGCTACCGTCTATTCAAGATCAATGGCCGGAAACTGCTGATCCGGGGCGGCGAATGGGCGCCGGATATGCTACTGCGGTGGTCGCCGGAACGGGCCCAGACCGCCATCGACTATGTCCGGGGCATGAACCTGAATGCCATCCGCCTGGAGGGGCGGATCGAGCGGGATGAGTTCTTCGCCATGGCCGACCGGGCCGGCGTGTTGATCATGCCGGGATGGACCTGTTGCGACTTCTGGGAACAGTGGAAGAAGTGGACGCCGGAAACCACCGAGACAGCTATGGCCTCGATGCGCGACCAGGCCTTGCGTTTGCGTAACCACCCGAGTGTGTTTGTGTGGCTTTATGGCAGCGACAATCCACCCCCAGCCAGGATCGAGAAGCGCTATTTGCAGGTGCTGAAGGATGCTGGCTGGCCCAATCCAACGGTTTCATCGGCCTCCGAGCAGCCCGCCAAACTTACGGGCCCTTCGGGCGTCAAGATGACCGGGCCTTATGAATATGAGCCGCCCAATTATTGGCTCACGGACAAAAACGCCGGGGGAGCTTTTGGCTATAACACCGAAACCAGTCCCGGCGTTGTGATTCCCACGCTGCCGAGCCTGAAGAAGTTCATTCCGGCGGATCATCTGTGGCCGGTCGACGAGTACTGGAATTACCATGCGGGCCTCGAACGGTTTACCAATATCGACAAGTTTACGAACGCAATGGACAAACGTTATGGCAAGTCGTCAGACTTGGAAGACTTTCTCCGCAAGTCGCAGGCCATGAACTACGAGGCGCAGCGCGCCATGTTCGAGGCGTACGGCCGCAACAAGTACGAGTCGACCGGCGTGATTCAGTGGATGCTGAACACTGCCTGGCCCTCTCTCATCTGGAATCTGTATGACTACTATCTCGTTCCCGCCGGAGCATACTTTGGCTCAAAAAAAGCATGCGAACCGCTACACGTTCAGTATTCGTACGACGATAATTCGGTTGCGGTGGTGAACGGCTATGACGGCGCTTTTAATGGGCTGAGTGTTCGGGCGACGATCTACGATATTCAGGCGAGAGAGAAATCGTCCCAGGATGCGACTCTCGATATTCCTGCGGATAGCAGCGTGCGCGCGTTCGCGCTTCGGCCGGTGACCAATATTTCGACGACATACTTCCTGAAGCTCGAAGTTTCCGATGCGGCTGGGAAACGGCTCAGCAACAACTTCTACTGGCTTTCGACCAAGCCCGATAAGCTTGATTGGGCGAAGAAGTTCGAAGAGGTCTACACGCCGCAAAGTGCTTACGCTGATCTGAGCGGATTGAACGCGCTTCCGCAAGTGACACTTACAGTTCACGGCTCGCTCACGCAGGAGGGAAACGAATCAGCGGTCCATGCCATGGTCGAAAACCCAAGCTCCAGCCTCGCCTTCATGGTTCATTTGCGAGTGGCCAGGAGTGGAAGCGATGAAGACGTCGTACCTATTTTCTGGGATGACAACTACGTTTCGCTGCTCCCGGGAGAAAAGCGTGAGCTGAGTGCGCGATTCGAGACCGGCATGAACCATACCGACGGACTGGTGCTGACGGCCGAGGGATGGAATGTGGCTCCCGCCAGGGTTCCATTAGTGGCCCGGCAGTAGCACATAGCGGCCTGTCTAGCGGGCAATGGGGCGTTCTTAGTTCCCCACGCGGAAGAGCTTGGAAGGCAGAACCGGGCGAGTATGATAAGAGTCTTGCACTCGCCATCTGCGACTTGTCAAAGGGCTTCAATTATGGTGACGATCCGTGATGTAGCGAAGGAGAGCGGGTTTTCCTCGACCACTGTTTCCATCGTTCTGAATAACGCTCCGCTCGCCCGCTACATACCCACTGCTACCAAAAAGCGCATCGAGAGTGCGGCGAAGAGGCTGGGATACCGCCCCAATCTGTTTGCCCGCTCACTGCGCAGCCGCCGCAGTCACACCGTCGGGGTGATGGTGTTCGACATGACGGACCCTTTTTGTACGCTCGTGTTACGCGGCATCGAGAATTCACTTTACCAGGCGTCCTATCTTCCTATACTCACCGACGTACAGAACGAGCGCGCCCGATTCGAACGCTATTTGGAGATGCTCCTGGACCGTCGGGTGGAAGCCCTGATTGTTGTCGCCAATTGGCTGTTCGTGAACATCGATGTGCTCGGCGACCTGGAGAAAAGCAACATTCCGACGGTCATGATAGGAAGAGAGCTGAAAAACGACGCCATCAGCTCCGTCATCGTCGATAACGAACTCGGCGCCTACACCGCCGTAGAGCATCTTTATGCTCTTGGGCATCGCAAGATCGCGTTCATCCGGGGCCCCAAGACCCTCACCGACAGCGCTCCCCGCTGGAAAGGCGTGCGCTCATTCGCGAAAGCGCGAGGTTTGGAGCTCGATCCGCGGTTGATTGTGGACCTGCCCGAGTCGCGGGACCCGATTTCCAGCTTCGAGACCGGCTACAAACTGACGGAAGAGATGCTGAAGACAAAGCACCCTTTCACGGCACTGATGGCGTTCGATGATATGACGGCGTTTGGGGCGATCCGCGCGCTCACCCGGGCTGGACTGCGCGTGCCGGAACAGTGCTCTGTAATCGGGTTTGACGACGTTGCCGCTTCCAGCCTGTGCACTCCTTCCCTCACCACGATTCGCCAGCCCATGGAAGCCATGGGTGCGATGGCGGCGAGCATTGTGCTGGAGGGAATCAACGCCATGCTGGAAAAGCGGGAACTCTCGGCTGTGCACCGCAAACTGGCTCCCGAACTGGCCGTGCGCGATTCCACCCGCAGTCCGGCGTAGGGCCGTAGAGGCGCAGGAAATTGCGCCTGTGGAACGTTGGGCTTCCGATTCGCGAGGCAAGCGTGCGCCCTTCCCGCCCGCTCGCCGAACATCAGAATGTAAATCTGGCGGCGAACTGGAACTGACGCGGCAGGTTGGAGTCCTGCGTGATCTGTCCGAACTCGTTGCCTTGCGGGCCAACTCCCCACCCACTGGTGTATGTCGGCACGTTCGGCAACCCCAACTGTTTTTTGTTGGCAACGTTATAGGAAGTTACATCAAAGTGGAGGTCCCGAGTTTCGCCCAGTTTGAAGTGCTTGGAGAGGGTAGCATCCAGTTCGTTGGCTCCCATGGTACGCACGTGGTCAAGAAATGCCGGCGCATTTCCTGGAATAAAGGGGTTATATGCGCCCCCGTTTTCCGTTCCCGGGGGTACGAAGCAGTTGGAATTGAACCACACCGCCGCGTTGCGGGGCGCGCCCTTGCTGGGATCGCAGATCATATCGGCCCGCTGATTGAGGTAGGAATTTTCCGTTCCTATGTATGGCGAAGCGATGGGAACGCCGCTGCTTAAGTAGAAAATTCCGTCGGCTGTCCAGTTACCCAGAATTGAATTCGATATTCCGTTCAGGTTCACCGCTCTACCATTGCCTACTGGCAGGTCATAAGACGCCTGCCATGCGAATTGATACTTCACGTCCTGACGGCTGACGGCATGCTCATAATCCAGGTTTCTCCAATCCTGAACCGAGCCGAGGGAGAAACCGACAAAGCCCAGCGGAGAACTACTGTCGTCGGTCATCAGCTTGGCCCAGGTGAAGGAGCCGAGCGTGGTGAAGTGATGGGTCAAGCGCTTCTGGACCTTTGTCTGTAGCGAGCTGTATTCGGAATCTCCGGCAGGGAAACCGTGGACGTTGACACCGAAGGTTTGACCGGTAATGCTGATGCTGCCGGTGTTGAATTGCGGGTAAGGCTCCGCCGCTATGAACTGCGCTTGGCTGGCGCCAGCCGTGCCGAGCTGATTGATCTGGCTCAGGGTAAGTTGGTTCAGATCCACTGTGGAGAACGGAAGGAACAGGCCCCTGCTGCCCACATAGGCGGCGCTAATAACGATCTCCTGCGGAAATTCGTATTCGAATCCGAAGTTAAAGTTATAAGTCAGCGGCGTGCGCTGCGAGTGCAGCATCGTGTTTAAATCTGAGCCCAGGTTCGTCGTTAAACCGGTCGGCTGCAATTGGGACGGCGGAAGAAGACCAGCTCCGTACTGGGTCGGGAATGGATTGCTGAGCGAGTAGGGGCCAGTCACGGCTGCCGCACCTCCCGGAACACAAGAAGGATTGTTGATCGTCGTGTTGCCGGTGACCTCAGTAGAAGAATTGGTTACGTTCTGAGCACACACAGCGTTCCAGTTATTGCTGGTGGAGTAGCCATCACTGTCTACCAATGCGCTCGCGACCATCTGTGCACTCGGCCCATAGTAAAAACCGGCGCCGCCGCGAACGACCAGGTGCTTTACTGGCTGCCAGGTGAAGCCGAGGCGCGGAGCAAAATCCTTCTTGTTGGTAATAAACGGAGAGCGGTTGTTGCCGTTGACGAATACTTCGCCGCCCGTGAAAGAGCCCCCGGGAAAGGTGCCAGCCGGACCCGAGGTACCGACAGCCGTCGGATCGAAGTATTCCAGGCGGTCATGGCGCTCGGTCTTGCCGCCGAAGATATCCCAGCGCAGCCCGGCGGTGATGGTGAGATTGGGGCGAATGTGGTAAGTGTCTTCAACGAAGGTCGCATAATACGGATTGGCGAAGGCGGCGAACAGATCCTGCGTGAAATTCACTGATTCTACGGTTGGGCTCCCCGCGCCCAGGAGGAAGGAAGCGAAGTCGCTGCCTCCCACAGTTACTCCCGAGGCGGGTGAAGTTTGTTGATCTGTGGCGGAGATATCGAAGTAGTACCAGCCCGAAGGGGCGGGCGGCGCGCCCACATTGAAGAACCTTTTCATATATTCCCCGCCGAAGGAGAGTTCATGCTTGCCGAGCACCTTGGTCAGAGTCGCGCTGGCGTCGTGGTTCATGCTGGCGTCGATGAAGGTGTTGTAGTAGGCGGTGCCGCCGACGCCGCTGTAGATGCCCTGGCTGGTTTCGTAGTCGTTAAAAAACACGATGGGGATGATTTTGTACACTTCGGCCGCTGCCAGCGACGCGGGAAATCCCAGGGAAGTGATGTCGAAGCCGTTCTGCGCAGGATCGCCCCCTTGATTTTCATAGCGGCGCGTAAACGAGTAACGCAACTGCAAAACCGTAGTCGGATTTATCGTGAGGTCGTCCCCAACGATGAAATTACGCGCGTTGGTACTATTCTGAGCGTAGGCTGGATCCCAATCGTTGCCGTAGGCGTTGACCCCCGAGGTGAACAACCGCGCGAAAGAAAAACGAGTGAAGAAGCGCTGTTTTTCGCTCTTATCGTAGTCGATGCGAACGTCGAATCGGTGCGCTCGCGTGGGATCCAGACCCGGCACTTGCAGGTTGTTCAGGTGATTGGTGGGATCGGAATTGCAAGTGGAGGGACTGGGATAGTTGCACGCGGGCAAATGAGATAGAAAAGCGACCGCTGCGGGGCTGAGCGGCGTATAGCTGGTGATTACGTTGTGGGTGGGAAACTCCTGGCGGTTTCCGGACCCGGCAGGATCGTCGGGAACCAGCGGGTTGTAGATGGTGGCGGTGTCGTGGGAAAAATCGCCGTTGCGTTCAAAGCTGGTGGGAACGGTGAAGATGTTTGAATTATCAAACTGTTCCTGTTGTGTGTCTTCGTAATCGCCAAAGAAGAAAAGTTTCTTATGGATGATGGGGCCGCCGATGGCGCCGCCCTCCTGGTAGCGATGGAAGCTGGGTGGCTGGTTGGGTTCGCCAGCCAGAAGCTGGTCTTGTTTATTGAAGTAGTCGTTGGCGGCAAGGATATCCGGGCGCAGGTACACGAAGGCGTCGCCATGGAACTGGTTGCCGCCGGATTTGCTGACCAGGCTGATGACGCCGGCGGCGCCACTCTGATAGGAAGCCGACGTGTTCTGCGTTTCGACGCGGAACTCTTCCACACTATCCTCGGGAATCTGCATGGCCGGGATGATGGCTGCGATGTTGTTTTCCGCGATGCCGAGCGGGCTGCCGTCCAGCATGTAGTAGACCGAACCCTGGATGGCGCCGTTGATGGTATAGGACGACACGTCGACTCCCGGGCGGCCGGTCGAAATGTTCTCGGTGGCGTCTAAATCGCCCGAATTGACCGTTCCGTTGGCCGGAGTCACACCGGCGCTCAGTTGGATGAGATCGTAGATATTGCGGTCGAGTGTGGGGAAACGATCAATAACGGCTGAGTCAATCAACTGTCCCACGGTGGAGTTGGTTGTGTCCGCCAGCGCGGATGTACTCTCCACGGTGACGGTGGTGGTTACGTTACCGATCTGGAGGGCGATGTTGATGGTGGTGACTTGATCCACCGTCACGATCACGCGGTCCTGGGAGACGGTTTCAAAGCCCTTCTGAGCGGCCGACACCGTATAAACCCCGGGGGGCAGCGAGACAAAACTGTACAGACCGGCGCTATTGGTGACGGTGTGCAGCGCGATTCCGGTTGCATGGTTCACGGCGGTGACTGCCGCGGCATTGACGACAGCACCCGAGGCATCGGAGACGAGGCCGCTGATGCTTCCCCGGCCGGCTTGCGCCATCGCGAGGGAACCCGCGCAGAAGAGGAGAACGCAGATGAAGACAAAGTTCCGTGCCGCTTTAACACTTGCAGCTGTGCGATCCATAGTGATCTCCCTCACCCAGAACCACCGTTCTGGCGCTAGCCGGGTTACAGTCAAGCTGATGATTGTGTCCTGTGCCGGCAATAGTCAAATTTGAATTTCAGTATAAAATGCTTTCATTAAAACGTATGAATATTGCATCTAGCCCTACCCGGCTGTCAATAGAAAAGTGGACGCTTGCCAGAGTAGCACTGCTGGCTGTGCTAGCGTCTGGGTGCCTGACCCAGCGTGCGGCCACCCAGGCAAGGCCAGATTGGATAGTCCTCTCCGGCCGCGAACAGGACGAGCGGATTGCCCGCCAGATGCAGGCGCTGGCCGCAAATAGCGGAGCGGAGCTGCGCTGGCTCGAAAGCCCTCTGCCAACCGCGCGCTCCCGGCAGAAGCCCGGCGATATGCTTATAGAGCTGAACGTCGCGCGCAACGCGAGTGTCTTTCTCGCCCAGCTTGGGCACGAAGCCCGCGGTTCTAAGGTCAAACCGACGGCGGAGCTGGCTAAAGAAGGGTACATTCTGCGGTGTTTCTATTCGCGTGCGTCGCGTTCCGATCGCGCGCAAGCGAATAAGGTTCGGATTGAGGCTTCGTCGGCCGCCGGCCTTCACAACGCCATTCTGCGCATCCCCGACATCCTGGCAAGCAACCCCGCGAAACTCGCTGATTTTATCCCCAGCCCGCAATCCGTTCGCCTGCGGAGGCGTCAGGCAACGGTGGTGATTGCGGACTATCCCTCCTTCCCGATCCGGGGAGTGGTGGAAGGCTTCTACGGTCCGCCCTGGAGTCATTCCGATCGCCTGGAACTCTTGCGTTTCGAGGGCCAGCACAGCCTTAACATCTACATCTACGGTCCGAAAGACGATCCCTATCACCGCAAACTCTGGCGTGAACCCTACCCGCCGGAGCAACTACAGCGCCTCAAGGAACTTGCCGAAACCGCCAAAGACAACTTCGTGGATTTCAGCTTTGCCATCAGTCCGGGTCTCTCCATGATTTATTCAAGCGAAGCGGACTTCCAGGCTCTTGTCCGCAAGCTGGAGGCAGTTGCGGCGCTCGGAGTTTCGAATTTTGCTTTGTTCCTCGACGACGTGCCGCAAGATCTGGTGCACCGGGAAGACAAGGCGCGCTTTGGAACGCTCGCCGAGGCGCACATCCAGCTGATCAATCGACTGCACGATCATCTCAAGTCGCTTTCTCCGCAAAACCGCTTGACGGTTTGCCCGACCACATACACCAACGAGTGGGGCAACCGGGATTACATTCAGGCGTTGGGCAAGGGAGTGAATCCGGCAGTCCCGCTCGACTGGACCGGTACGCAAACCATTCCGCGCGGCATCAGCGTTGCTGAGGCAGAAGAATGGAGCCATTATCTCCGGCGCAAACCGCTGGTGTGGGATAACTATCCCGTCAATGACGACAACCCCTGGTGGCTGAACCTGGGCCCGCTGCGCCAACGGGACACCGGACTTTTCCGCGGCACTCAAGGCTTGTTCTCCAACCCCATGATTCAGCCGCATCTTACACGGATCCCGCTGCAGACGGTGAGCGACTATCTCTGGAATCCGCCAGCATATAATCCGGACAAATCCCGGCGGCACGCCCTCCTCACTCAGTACGGCGAAGACGCGCACGACCTTCTCGCCCCACTCCTCACGATCTTCAGCTCCGACCAAGGAGCACGCGAGGTTTTCCGCCCAATATTTGAAGAAAGTTGGAATCCTATCGACGTGGCTGCGGTTGAGTTGCAAATATCTCGCCTCCTTACCCTCGCAACCGCTTTGCGGGGAGATAAGCGTTTCGAGGGGGTTGTCCCGGAGATATCCTCTGTGGCCGACCTCCTCCGCAACCGACTCGCGCGCGTTCAAGCCGATGCAATGTTCGCGAGGATGGAGGACGGGAAAATCAAGTGGGATCCATTCCGTGACGAGCTCAAGGCGTTCAGAGTCCCGAACCAACCTGTGCTCGACGGGGATTTCTCCAAGTGGGAGTCTGGTCCTATCTATCGGCTCAATGAAGATGCGCAGATTGTGGAGGGCAAGACTTTTTGGCCGGGTGCGTCTCAGTTTTCCGTTCGCGTTGCCCTGGCGTGGGACGAGGAGAACCTCTATGTCGGGACGGACGTTACCGACCCTGCCCTTTACCAGCCTTTTATGGGAAGAGGAGTTGAGAATGCGGATGCGCTTCGGCTGGTCTTCGATACCGTGCAGCCGCAGAGCGGCCCGGGAAAACCCCTCGACACATACGACTTGTACCTGAGCCCGGGAGATTTCGCGGGAGTCAAGCCCAGTATTTATTGCGAGGAGGACTATTTGCCGCCGCGGCCGCAGCGGCATGATTACAACACGGAAATACGCATGGTGTGGAAGAAAACGCCACGAGGCTTTTCTGGCGATGTCGCGATTCCCGTATCCTTTTTCACGGCGCAAACCTTCGCGGCGGGTCAGCAGATCGGCCTGAGCTTTGGAGCCCAAAAGGCCGCCACGCCGGAATCGCCGGAAGCAGAACCACGGCTGATTATCTTTTCCTCGAAGAACGACATGCTATTTCCGGTGGATGCAGGAAATCCGGCGACTCTCCAGCGTCTTCTATTGGTCCAGCCCCCAAGCCAGCATTGAGACGGAGGAATGCAGCCAACCCTCACTCCGGGAAACCGTTTCTCCCGGATGAGAGATACCCGTGGAGAAGGCCGAGGGAAGGCCGCGGCTAGTTTGCCACCTCCGGCAACTGCGCAATCGGGGGCAGGCTGAAATGGACCTTTACCGTCTTTATCTCGTATGGTTTGGTGTGCACGGTAACCGCGCCGTCCTGGATCGGAAGCTCGGCAGTCGGCCTCTCCATCAGATCGGCATCCTGTGCGCTCTTGGCTCCGGGTGGAAGCTGAATCTTCACGTCCGCCTCCTTGCCCGCCCACTCGTAAAAGCGAAAGATTAGATCATCGCTGTCTTCCGCTTTCTTTACCGCCGTCAGAACGACGTTATCGGGCGTGATCTCCACAAAGGAGTGCTCAGGCGGCAAGGTTCCGGCGTGCTTTTCCGAAGTCATGGAGAGCAGCATGTAATTCAGGTTATATCCCTGCCGCACCGTCATAGCTTCCCGCCAGGTTCCAGCGTGGGGATAAACGGAATAGGTGAATTCGTGATGACCTTCATCGGCGTGCGGGTCGGGCCATTCCGGCGAGCGAAGCAAGGAGAG
>Ga0187781_10002248_pt1 | contig 14723 bp, 12 predicted proteins | sample 0715_SJ02_MP02_2_FD_132447 | JGI IMG/M metagenome (GOLD analysis project Ga0187781, IMG submission 132447) | Tropical peat soil microbial communities from peatlands in Department of Meta, Colombia - 0715_SJ02_MP02_20_MG | ecosystem: Environmental > Terrestrial > Soil > Wetlands > Peat | place...
AAAAAATGCGGGGCTGAAAGCAGTGACCCTAATCGCCACTCTCAACCCCGTCTCCCAGGTTCTGTGGTAGGTAAGGCGAGTATGTTGCGGATCAGAGAAGGCCGCAAGATTACGAAGGTAAGGGGCTGGACGTTACGCCGGGAGCTCCGAGCTTTGAGCTTTGAGCCACGAGCCCTCCAACCGGGCGACGCCCGGCGATAAGCTCGCAGCTCAAAGCTCCCGGCTCGAAGCTCGCTACTTGGTCGCCACCAGCGAGTGGGTGATGGCGTGAACTGACAGCGCGATCCGGTTCTGCACGCCCACTTTACGCATCAACTTGGCGACGTGCGCTTTGACCGTGCGCTCTTCGATTCCTAACTGGCCGCCAATTTCCTTGTTCGAGCGTCCGGCCACCAGCATTTCCAGAACTTCCTTCTCCCGGTCAGTGAAGGTGACGCGGCCCGCTGGGAAAATCCGCCCGGGCGAGGACGACACTCTCTCGATGAACATGGACAGCACGCGGCGCGGCGCCCATACCGATCCCTGATGCACCACGCGAATCGCCTGCGCGAATTCCGCTGGTGTGGCGGCCTCATCGACATATCCTTTGGCCCCGGAAGCAATCGCCTTCAAGATGGTTTCTTCGTCAATACCGGAGCCGGTCACGATGATGCGCAAATCGGGCCGTGTGGCTTTCAGACTGGCCATCACGTCAAACAAGTTTTGCCCGGAGCGGTTGCCGAGCAGGATGAGGTCGATGTTTGGCAGGGTGTTGATCTCGGGCAAGGCGGCGGAGACCAGTTCGAACTCGGGCTCGGAGTCGAACAGGGCACGGAAGCCGACAAAACGCAAAGGATCACTTTCCACCACGGCAATTCGTATTACGGGTTTTCTGGCGACTGCTGCTTTCATAGTTTTCCCTATAGGGTCTGGATTCTTTTATCAGCATAGTAATAATTCGGTCGGATGCAAAGAGAAGGTGACCGAAGGGAAATTACGGGAGTAACATGGAAATCGGCTCCAAACCGCAGGGGCCGAGCGGGGTTTCAGCCCTGCAACCAAGTGCCGAGCGCACTTTTCTTGGAGACAGGAATGAAATCACTCATTCTCATCATCTCTCTCATCCTCGCTTTCTCTGCGCCGCTCCTGGCGCAACAGACCGAAGCAACGCCAACCGCACCGCCTGCGCAACAAGCTCCTCCCGGCCCGCCCACGACGCTTCCGCCGGAGCAAAACGCGCCTCCGATCTACCAGCCCAAATTCAAGGGTGATCCTGCGCGCTCGGACTCCGAAGCCGCCGCCCTGGCCTACATGCGGGTCGTCATCCGCGCCCAGCGCCAGTTCAACAAGCAATACGACCACTTCGCCAAGACGCTGGCGGAGTTAGTGCATTCCGGATCCTTCACCAAGCGCATGGTGAATCCCGACCGTGGCGACTACACGGTGAATTTCAAAGGAAAGGACGACAGCTACGTTCTGACCATGACTCCCAAATTTCAGGATGCTCAGCACCGTTCCTTCTACGCCGAGGACGACGCTAAAATCCACGCCGACGAGAGCAAGGCCGCCGATGCTGACTCGCCTGTGGTGAAATAATGCAGGAGTGAAGTGCTGCCCTAAAACGACGGACCGCGGTCGAGACCGCGGTCCTGTTTCGTGATTCGCAAATTGAAGGCTTGAGCCGGTGTTAGTTGTAGAGCGGCGACAAAGCCTGGCACGCCGATTCGCTGCCCGCCAACGCACCCGTGGGATCGACACGCACCACCGCATCTTCGAACGAGCAGAAGCTCATGGTGCCGGTCTGGTTCAGCGTAACCGGCGTCGCTGTGACGTAGTACTGCACCGCCGGAGGGCCACCCGCGCCGGTAGCCGTGAAGTTGTAGCCGCTCTTGGCGCCGGCAGCGAGCACGCTGTCAATCAGGCAGGCCGTGGTCGAGCTGGGCGTGCACGGAGCCACGCCACCGAGAGCCGTCAGCGTAGCGGCGAAGCCCACATCGGGATAGCTGGACTCGTAGGTAACCATCGCGGTGTTGATGGTGCGGACCGAGGCCACTGCCGATGCCTCGTTGGCTGCCATGCGGGCACGCAGCAGGTTCGGAATGGCGATAGCTGCGATGATCAGAATGATAGCGACCACCACCAGCAGCTCAATCAGTGAGAAGCCCTTTTGTTTGCGCATCGAATGTGTTCCTCCTCGTGGAATCTTTCTTCAAGAGGGAGGTGCACTGGTACATTGCACGGCGGGTGCCAACGCCCGGACTCGTAAGCTACAGATTTGACTAGGATTGTGCGATGGTTACTAGCGACTGAAGTGGGCCAAACTGTCCCCTGCCCGGGGGCGCGGGACAGTTTGTCCCATGCGGGGAACGGCCGGCCTTCGGTGGGGCAGGCACTCTTGCTGGTTTCTCTGCCTCGCGCTCGGCTTCGCCGGGCGACTGCATTCTCTTCAATCTCCTCATCTTCTTCGCGCCGTGCCGGATGCCTTACTTTTCAGAGCCAGGCGGCGGCCTCATGCTTCAGGTTCGATCTTCTCACCGACGTGAGCATGATCACGGTTACCTGTGACTTCGATCATCGTTTGGGAAAAGAATCCCAAGTATCGAAGTATAGCGCCTGGTTTGTGCTCAGAATCACGAGCCAAGGCTCGGGCGTGGGAAAACGAAATTGTTCAAGGACATAGAACATCTGGTCCGACTTGCGGTGGTCATCGTAGTACTGCTGGCCATATTCCTGGTTTTGCGGATCGCAGTCGTTCCGCGCAGCTTTGGCGAGTACGGTCACTACCGCGGCGCTGCCGTCGCGGAGGCCGCAGCCCGGCCTGCTGCTTTTGCCGGCCACGAAGTCTGCGAAGCCTGCCATACCGACGTTGTCGAGCAGAAAAAGCAGGGCAAACATGTGGTGGTGGCATGCGAGGCCTGCCACGGCCCTCAGGCCAAGCATGCCGACGATCCCACATCCGTCACCCCGGCCAAGCTGGACACGGCTCTCGTCTGCGCCCGCTGTCATGAAGCCAACAGCGCCAAGCCGAAGTGGTTTCCGCAAGTTGTGACCGCAGACCACGCCGGTGGAATCGCCTGCGACACCTGCCATCAGCCGCACCGCCCGAAAATCGAGGAAGAGAAGACCGAAGCCAAAGCTCCAACCCAGCCCAAGACGGAGGGCAAGAAATAATGGACATCACCCGCCGTCGTTTACTGGTTTTGTTGCCCGCGGCCGTGGTGGCGTGGAAATACGTTCTCGCGGGGACGCCTGAGGCTTCGCCCAATTACAAGCTCACCGAACATTGGTGGAGCATGCTGATTGACATCCCCAAGTGCATCGGATGCGGCAGTTGTGTGCGGGCCTGCGCGGAAGAAAACGACGTTCCTGACGGTTTCTACCGCACCTGGATCGAGCGCTACCACGTGGCCGATTGGCATATTGAACGGCCGGAGGTGGAGTCGCCAAACGGAGGGAAGCAAGGGTTTCCGCCCAACCAGGACGCCAGCGGTAAGAATTTCTTCGTGCCCAAGCTGTGCAATCACTGTGCCGATTCTCCCTGCACCCAGGTTTGTCCGGTGGGCGCGACTTTCGTCACACCGGATGGCGTCGTTCTGGTAGACAAGAACTATTGTCTGGGCTGCCGCTATTGCGTGCAGGCCTGTCCTTACGGCTGCCGATTCATCAATCCCAAGACCAATACTGCCGAGAAATGTTCGCTGTGCTATCACAGAATTACCAAGGGCCTGACGACGGCCTGCTGCGAGGTGTGTCCAACCGGCGCGCGGCAACTCGCCGATTTGAAAAATCCCAAGGATCCGATTCATGAGTTCCTGCGAACGCATAGCGTGCAAATTCTAAAGCCGCATATGGCCACAGGCGCGAAGGTTTTCTACAACGGCATGGACGGTTCCGTGAGGTAGGTTTGGAAAGGGCGCGGCTTCGAGCCGCGCCACAAGGGTGGCAACCGAGATGCGGCTTTAGCCGCGGAGGGAGTTAAGGAGGCTCGTGCAAATTCCCGTCGAAGGCTTTATGTATCCGAACGAAGTGGAGCTGCAGTGGAGCGTGCTCATCGTTCTGTATCCCTTTATCACGGGACTGGTGGCCGGAGCGTTTATCCTGGCGTCGTTGGAGCGCGTTTTCCGGGTGGAAGCAGTGAAGCCAACCTACCGCCTGGCGTTGTTGACGGCGCTTTCTTTTCTTCTGGTCGCGCCGCTGCCCCTGCAGTTGCACCTGGGCCACCCGGAGCGATCGCTCGAGATGTATTTGACGCCGCACCGCTCTTCCGCCATGGCCATGTTCGGCTTCGTCTATCTCTGGTACCTGATGGCGGTGCTATTGCTGGAAATCTGGCTCGATTACCGGCGCGACATTGTGGTGAAATCCCAGACATCAAAGGGAGTGGCGCGGCTGGTCTATCGCGTACTCACGCTCGGCTCCAGGAACATCAGTGAACGGTCGCTGCGGATTGACGAGAGGCTCGGCTATTTCATCACCCTGATCGGTATTCCTTCCGCGTTTCTGCTGCACGGCTATGTCGGCTTCATTTTTGGATCGGTGAAGGCGAACCCCTGGTGGTCGTCGCCGCTGATGCCGATCGTGTTTCTTTTCTCCGCCATGGTCTCGGGCATCGCCGCGGTGATGCTGCTCTACATGCTCTCCAGCCGGCTGCGCGGGCGCGAAATCGACATACGCTGCCTGGACAAGATCGCGCAATACCTGTTTTATACCTTCGTGATTGACTTCAGCCTGGAGATGCTCGACCTGCTGCAGCGCATCTACGAGGCCGATGAGTCGTTCCGCAGCCTGGACTTCATGGTGCACACGCGGTTGTGGAAGTCGCAGGTCATGGTGCAGATTCTTCTCGGCACCGTGGCTCCCATCATCCTGCTGGGGCTGATCCAGATCGTGAAGCTGAACGACGTTGCCCGCAAACGGATTTATGCCCTGGCTGGCTGCCTGACCTTGATTGGGATCTTCGCCATGCGCTGGAATGTGGTCATTGGCGGGCAACTGTTCTCCAAGAGCTTCCTCGGATACACGACCTACAAGATGAGTTTCGCCACGCGGGAAGGACTGCTGACTGCGATCGCGCTCATGATTCTTCCGTTCGGCATTTTGTGGGTTTTGGTCAAGCTCCTGCCGCCCTGGCAGGACGCAAGTTCGCTTCCCGCCGCCCGCGCGGAAGCTTAGGGAGACTCTGATTAAGTCCAATTTTGTCATTCCGAGCGAAGTGAAATTGCCCGCGTTCCGGGCAATTCCGCGAAGTCGAGGAACCTGCTTTTGTTGTTCGCGAACTTAATCAGAGTTTCCTTAGATACGATTCCCGAGCATTCGCAGCTAGCTCAGCCCGCTTCCACCGTGACCGTGTAATCGGTTCCCTCCCAGCGCTTTTCCGACGGCCAGAAGAAGGTGAAGACGACCTGACCTCCGACCGGCAGGGAAGCCGTTGGCAGGTTCAAGGTGTGGAGGCCAAGGCCGGTGTCGTGGGTCTCGCTATCGCGCACCGTTTTCCAACCATCGATGCTCCAGTGTACGAGCGCCGGTGAGAGCAGGTTGAGCCGGAGGGTCTGCTGGTGGGGAACGGTACGCGCCTTGTTGTTGAACCTCCAGCCACAGTGTTGCCCGCCATGTTTTTCGACGATGTAACGCTGAACGGTCTGCGGCGACTGGTCAAAGATGCGGCCGTCGCGGATGGAGCGGCGCAGCTTGACATATTCCGAATGCGCCCAGACCAGGGGGCAAGCCGAACCGGACGGTCGACCGCGGAACAGTTCCAGCGCCGGTATGTCGGCCGCGTCCCAGACCTGCTCGGGCAGCAGACGGCTTTGTCCGGCGGTGGAATTCTCGAGCACGGTCAGCAATGCCTCGGCCTCGTCGCCATGACCGCTGGCCAGAGCGTAGTGGGCGCGCTCTCCGGCTAGCAGGGGCCAGGCGCGGCCGATGCCGGTGCCATCGAAGGCAGAGCCGTCCTTGTGTTCGCCGTAGCCATCGCCGTTGTAGCGATACCAGCACGGACCCTGAGGCAACTCGACGGAGAGAAGGGCATCAATCACGCGAAGCGTGCTGACAATGCGCGGATCGTCGGCCGCGCGCAGGCCGAAGCGCACCAGCGCCAGAGCGTCAGGGCTGATGATGTGGTAGGCGCGTTCGCCGTCCCGACCCGGGGGCTGATTCTTGATGGGAACGAAACCCTGGACGGGAGAAGCCGCGCAGTCGGTGACCGGTGGTGCGATGCGCACGTAATAACCCGGAACGCCCAGCTGTTGCGCCAAATCAGTTCCGCTGGCGTAGGTCCAGCGCTCGATATTGCCGTTCCAGGCATCGGCGGTATCGCGCATGGTTTGGGCCTGCTCGGAATGTCCGGTCAGGTCGGCGATATCTGCCGCCGCCAGCAGCGCAGAAATCTCGGCCGCCAACGTGAACGGGGAATAACCGGCATCTTCTTCCCAGCGGTCCTGCAGGGTGACTGGGCCATTGCGCAGGATGAAGCTGGCGGCGTTGCGCACCATGGGCCACCAGCGGTCCAACTTTCCCAGCGCATCAGCGGCCTCGCGGCGCAACAAATCGAGCAGCAAGATAGGAAGGGCGGTTTCATCCATCTGAACCCCGCTCCAGTAGGCGCGCCCGTCGAGCCAGAGATTTTGCGCCCAGTTGCCATCGGCTTCCTGAGTGGCTTCGAGATAGCGCAAGACGCGCAGCGCGTCCGTCACCGCTCCCGCGGCGAGCAGCGCGCCGGCCGTTTCGACCAGATCGCGCGGCCAGATCAGATGGTATCCGCCCAGGTCTTCATCGCCCTTGTTGAAGCCCCACGGAATCGAGAGGCTGGCGATGATGCCGCCCAGAAAATCTTTCGATTCGTGCGTGCGCAAAACCGCGGTCGACGAGCGGTACAGATCGCACTGCCGAAGCGGCTCGTCGAGCTTCAGCAGCTTGTCCTGCCAGTTGCTCCACTGCACCACGTAGTGCTGGCGTATTTCGCTGTAGTCTTCGAACAGAGTGGAGCGTGCCTGCTGTCCGGCCTCGGTCCAAACAGAGCCAAAACCTAGCGCCAGCAGGAATTCGCCGTGGCAGGCAGCTAGATCGATCTCGCCGGTGATGGCGATGTTTCCGTTTTCCGCGCGCGTGTATTCCCATTCCATCTGGAAATGCTGGGACAGATCCTGCCAGCCGTCGGAGGCGCCGACGAATCCCACCGACATTTTTTTCCACGGGGCTGAGGAGGCTAGCGCGAGAGTGACATTGGCACGCTCGGCAAAGAACATGGGGAAACCTTTGTAGTCGCCGATCCATCCCGTGTTGCTGTTGCCCCAGTTGGCCAGATGCGGCGCGAGCAGGGCGTACAAGTGATAGTCGGAAAGTTGCCCTAGCAGTGGTTCGAAGCGGATCTTCTGCAGCACTACATTGCGGTACGGGTCGGTAAGAACTTCTTTGTGGATGCGGTATTGCCCGCCGTTGCAGGTGTTGGTGAGCTGAAAGACCGGGATTCCCGGCTCAAGCGGACGGTTCTCAAACGAGCAATGGCGCTTCTCTTCGGAAAAGAAGTCGCGGCCATTCGTGACCAGCAATCCCATGTCGCGGGTGCAAGCCTGGTCGACGCGCGGGAAATAGACTTCGTTCAGGATGCCGTGGCTCAGCGTGAACCAGACCTTGCTGTGCTGGTTCAGTGCGGTGCCGGCGCCGGTCTTGGCGCTGGAGGTCCAACGCGGCGGGATGCCCGGCCAGCCCGGGGCATAGCGCTCGGGCGAATCACTCATGAACGGTCTTTCCCCCAAAGGCAGGTTGCAAGCCCTTCCCAGAATTTACCGAACTTTGACGAATCCGGGCGCACCCCTTGCGCCCGCTTGCATCAGAATAGTTTAGATTACGGGCTGGCGCGAATGCTCGCTGGCCGCTTTTCTTAGCGCGCACAGAAGGATCGGAAAGCACGACCCGGAAATCATGACAACCTCCGCTACATCATCAGATGCACTGCGGTGCGCAATGGTCACTCTCGTCGCATGTCTCTCGCTGTGGGGCGGAGGGCGAGCCGAAGTCGTCCCTGCGCCAGCAGCAGATTCGCTGCTTGACCGGGGATTCTCGGGCCTCTACAACCTCGACTTCGCCGGCGCGGCGAAAGACTTCGCGGCGTGGCAGGCCCAGCATCCGGATGATCCGGTGGGACCGGTGAGTGAGGCCGCTGGCTGTTTGTTTTCCGAGTTCAATCGGCTGGGCGTGCTGGAGGCGCAGTTCTACGAAACTGATCAGGCTTTTGCCGAACGGCCGAAAGTGGCGCCGGATCCGGCAGTGCGCCAGCGTTTTCTGGCGGCCATCAGCCGCGCCCGGACTCTGGCGCGCACCCGGCTGGCAACCGACCCTCAGGATCGCGACTCGCTGTTTGCCATGACGTTATCTTCCGGCCTCGAGGCCGATTACGCCGCTCTCATCGATAAGAGAAACCTGGCCTCGCTGCACTCCACCAAAGAAGCCACCGGCTGGGCGCAGCAATTGCTGGCCGTTTGCCACGATTGTTATGATGCGCTGCTGGCCACCGGATTCAGCAAGTACATTATCGGGAGCATGTCAGCGCCGATCCGGTGGATTCTGGAGTTGGGCGGTCTGCCCGCCGACAAACAAGGCGGCCTCGCCGACCTCAAAACGACCGCCGAACATGGCCACTACCTGGCGCCATTTGCCCGCATTCTGCTGGCGATTGCCTATGTGCGGGAAAAAGACAAGGCTCACGCTCTCGTGTTGCTGACCGGACTGCGCCAGGAATTTCCCGCGAATGACCTGTTCTCGCGAGAAATTGCCCGCCTCACGAACCCTCAGAGTTCCCGATGAGCCCGCACCCGTTTACCAGAAATTCACGTTTCTGTAACAGTTGTGTAATATTGCGCCGATAGAACGAGGACATATCTCAACGAGGAGGGATCTTTCACTGATGCGCAAAACCATGCTGCTGTTGGTGTGCGTTCTTCTGGCCCTGCCGGTCGTAGGTCAGACCACGCTAAATGGAGCAGGCGCAACCTTTCCCAATCCCATTTATTCGAAATGGTTCAGCGAGTACCAGAAGATTCATCCTGACATTCAGGTCAACTACCAGCCCATCGGCAGCGGCGGCGGAATCCAGCAAGTGACGGCTGCTACCGTGGATTTCGGGGCCAGCGACATGCCCATGACTGACGGCCAGCTGAAGGACGCGGAGGCCAAGCTGAAGACGAAGGTTTTCAACATCCCGACCGTGCTCGGAGCCGTCGTGCCCGCCTATAACATTCCGGGAGTCTCGGGCGAGATTAAGTTCACGCCAGAGATGCTGGCTGAAATTTTCCTGGGGCGAATCTCCAACTGGAACGACCCGGCCATCAGCGCGGCGAATCCGGGCGTCAAGTTCCCCAACCAGGACGTTATCGTCGTTCACCGCTCCGACGGCAGCGGCACCACTTTCATCTGGACCGACTATCTATCCAAAGTGAGCCCGGATTGGAAGGCCCAGGTGGGCAGCGGTACTTCGGTCAAGTGGCCGAAGGGCATGGGAGGCAAGGGAAACGAGGGCGTCGCGGGATTTGTGCGGCAACTGCCGGGATCCATCGGTTACGTGGAACTGATCTATGCCCTTCAGAACAATATCCAGTACGGCAGCGTCCGCAACTCGGCCGGCGTTTTTCTGAAGGCCTCGCTCGAGGGAGTGACGACGGCTGCCGCTTCGGTTCCCAAGATGCCGGCTGATTTCCGGGTCTCCATTACCAATGCTCCGGGCAAGGATGCCTACCCGATTTCGAGCTTCACCTGGCTGCTGATTCCGCAGCAGTCGAAGGATCCGGCCAAGGGCAAAATCCTGGCCGATTTTCTCAACTGGATGGTCAGCGATGGTCAAAAGCTGACCTCTGCGCTGAGCTACGCGCCCCTGCCCGACAACGTGGTGGCGAAAGTGAAAGAAACGATCAAGCAGGTCAAGTAAAGGCTCCGCCAGCAGACCATATTCCAAGTAGCCCATTGCCGCGCCCGGAAAGGTATCCGGGCGCTTTATTTGCCCATCGGGGAGCACTTGACGTAAGGGTAGTGGGCCAGTTGGCTTGTCATCCTGAGCAAGCCGCCTTTGCGAAGCGAAGGATATGGGCGATCCGCGCGAAGCGCTTTTAGCCTGCCCTGAGCAAGCGAAGCGCGTCGAACGGGCGCTTTTGCGACGCCATAGATCGCGCGCTTGGATCGCCTCATTATCAAACTGACCCACTACCGACGTGACTCGCCCGTCGGCGAAACCCGTGGGGATGTTCTATACTGAAACTCCTGCTCCTGCGAGCGCGTCTGCCATGGCACGTACTTCACTGGACAATCCACAGTATTTCTTGAATCGCGACACCTCCTGGCTGGCCTTCAATCGGCGCGTGCTCGAGGAGGCCGAGGACGAGGGCAACCCGCTGCTGGAGCGGCTGAAATTTCTTTCCATCTCGGCCAGCAACATGGATGAGTTCTTCGAGGTGCGCATCGCCGGCATGATGCAGCAGATCGAGGACGGCTACAACGAAGCTGGTCCCGATGGCCACACTCTGACCGCGAAGCGCGATCTGCTGAACCAGCTCACGCATGAGTTCGTGGACGATCAGTACGACTGCTGGAATGCCCGACTCCGTCCGGCGCTGGCGGAAAACGGCATCCGCGTGCTTGGCCTCGAGGAACTCGATGCGGAAGCACTGCGCTTCGTAAACGAATATTGCGAGAAAGAACTGGACCCGCTGCTGACACCCGTGACGGTGGATCCGGCGCATCCTTTTCCCCGCGTGATCAACAAGGCGCTGTGTCTGGGATTCCTGCTGCGCCGCCGGCGGCGCTCGTCGCTGACCTATACCGGGGTGGTATCGGTGCCGCGGGCATTGCCGCGACTGGTACGGCTGCCTTCGGAGGGCACGGCAGATTTTATCTTCCTCGCCGATCTGGTGGCCCATCATGCGGTGCGCATGTATCACGGCTACGACATCGTGGCCGCGGCGCCGTTTCGCGTAACCCGCAACAGCAACCTGTACCTCGCGGAAGAGGAAGCGCGCAGCCTGCTGGAGTCGGTGCGCACGGAATTGCACAACCGGCGCAAGGGCGATGCGGTGCGCCTGGAGATTGAAGCCGACGCCGACCCTGAAATCATTGACCGCCTGCGCTCGGTGTTCGAGATCGATCCCTGGCAAGTGTTTCCCGTCAATGGCCCGGTCAACCTCTCGCGCCTGTTCAATATCTACGAACAGGTACAGCGTCCCGATCTCAAGTACCGCCCGTTTACTGCCCGGGAGTTGCGGCTGACCTCGAAGTCGAAGGATTTGTTCGAGGAACTCCGCCAGCATGACATCCTGCTGCATCACCCCTACGACTCTTACGACGCGGTAGTTTCCTTCATCGAGGCGGCGGCGCAAGACGAGAATGTTCTTTCCATCAAACAGACTCTTTACCGCACCAGCGAGCATTCGCTGATTGTGCCTTCGCTGATCGACGCCGCATCGCGCAAGGAAGTCACGGCGGTGGTCGAACTGAAGGCGCGCTTCGACGAAGCCTCGAATATCCGCTGGGCGCGCGACCTGGAGGATGCCGGGGTGCAGGTCTTCCATGGCCTGGTCGGTTTGAAGACCCACTGCAAACTCTCGTTGCTGGTGCGGCGCGATCCCGACGGAGTGACGCGAAGTTATGCCCACATCGGCACGGGAAATTACAACGCGACGACGGCGAGAATTTATACCGACCTGAGTCTGTTGACGGCCGATCCCGAGGTCACCCGGGCGGTGCACGATGTATTCAGTTTCCTGACCGCATACGCGGAAAACCCGAGCTACGAGCCGCTTCTGGTGGCGCCGCTGGACCTGGCGGAGAAATGCATCGCTTTGATCGAGCGCGAAGCCGAGCACGCGCGGCAGGGCAGAGAAGCCCACATCGTCGCCAAGATGAATGCGCTTCTCGACAAGAACATCGTGCAGGCGTTGTACCGCGCCTCGCAGGCTGGGGTCGAGATTGACCTGATCGTGCGCGGCATCTGCGCTCTCCGCCCGGGGGTTCGCGGGGTAAGCGACCACATCCGCGTGCGCAGCATCGTGGGCCGGTTCCTGGAGCACAGCCGCATCTACTATTTCGCCAACGGCGGCGAAGGCGAGATCTACATCGGCAGCGCCGACTGGATGCCCCGCAACCTCTACGAGCGCGTCGAAGTCCTGGTGCCGCTGCGTGATGAATTACTGCGGGAGCGGGTAAGGCACGAGATTCTCGACGCCTACCTGGCCGACAACCGCAAGGCGCGTATTCTTTTGAAGGACGCAACCTACATCCGGGCATGGCAGCCGGTGCACGGGAAACGCAATCGCCGTCCTCCCACCGGCGCCGCGGCATTCTCCGCCCAGGATTTTCTGATCAGCATGGCGGAGGGCAAAGCGCCGGCGCTTCTGCCCGCGCCGGTTCCGGCGAGAAAGCGTAAAGTAATGGTGGGGAAGGAACGATAATCTGCCATGATCCTTTATTTTCTGCGTCATGCCAGCGCGGGCACGCACGGGCCGAATCCCAGGAAGGACGAAAAACGTGCTCTCGACAAGGAGGGCATCGAGCAGTGCGGTTACATCGGACGGGCTCTGGCCGCGCTCGACGTGCAGGTGGATGCCATCATTTCCAGTCCGCTGAAGCGCTGCACCCAGACGGCTTCCCTGGTGGGCAATGAACTGGACTATGAGGGCAAACTGCAAGTGGATACCGGCCTGCGTCCGGAGGCTGGACTGGCCGATTTCCGCAAGCTTCTGGAGAAATACTCCCGCATGGAAGCCATCATGGTCGTCGGGCACAATCCCAACCTCAGCCAGTTCCTGGGTGCGGTGATCAGCGATTCCGGTTGCGAAGCATCCCTGGACCTGAAAAAAGGCGCGGTCGCCAAGGTGGAGATGCGCCGCACCTCCGGTACGCTGCAGTGGTGCGTGACTCCCAAAGTGCTGCGCACGCTTTACGAAACAGCGGTGGAGAGCTCGCGCCCGAAAACTTCGCGGAAGTAATCGCAGTCTTTTTCGATCGCCCAAAGTTCCAAATCGACTCCTGCGCGCCGCCGGGGAACCAGCGTGGCCCGCACATCCGCCGAACGCACGCTGATGCGCACTCGCTCGACGGCACGGCTGCGTCCCAGGTTCAGAGCTCGCGCCAGGCGAAGCAGCAAAATCGCTTTTTGCACGTTCTCCTGTTCGGCGGGATCCACCAACTTCATCGGGCCATCGTCTGCCGTGGGGCGCGACTTTCCCAGATAACGGGCAATGGCCGCGATCACGCGGCGCTGCTCGGGTGTGTAGCCAAGAATCTCCGAATTCGAAATGATGTACTGGGTGTGGCGATGGTGGCCGTTGCGATTCACGTAATCGCCAACTTCGTAGAGCATGGCGGCGGCCGAGAGCCATTCGCGGTATTCGGGAGGCAGGCGGTGCACCGAGCGTAACGCCGAGAACAGGACCATGGCGGATGCGCGGACGTCCAAAGCATGCTTCCGGTCAATGTGGTAATGCTCGACCGCTTTCAGAATCGATTCCCAACGTTCGGATTCGATCTGCTTGCCGGAGCGCGTGCTGCGATCGTAATCGGCGGCCATTTGCGCCAGGATGCCGTCGCGCAGGCCGAGTGGCGAGTAGCGAAAAGCGGCGAGGTGCAGGCGGTCGAGCAATTCGTGATAGACCATGGCGCCCGAGACGATGATTTCCGCGCGCCGTGGTCCGATGCCTTGGATCTTGCGCCGTTCCGCGACCGGCAGCCGCGCCAGCCGCTTGGCGATGCGAGTCATTTCTCCCCTGGACACCACCAACCGCGAGCGCTGGCGTCCGCGACGCAAATGAGCGGCGACGGCAGCCAGCGCGGCGGCCGTGCCCGAAGTCGCAATTACGTTCTTCACCCGGGCTCCGGCAATGCGTGCCGCAATGCGGTTCACCTCGCGCATGACGAAACTCTGCAGCCGTTTCAATTCGCCCTTCCGCGCGGGATCGTGGCGCAGGAATTCGTCGGTCAGGCGCACGGCGCCGAGAGGCAGGCTGACCGCGTCACGGATATGCCCGCCCTGTGAGACGGTCAATTCGCAACTGCCTCCGCCCAGGTCAATCATGAGTGTGGGCGAGCGGTCCACCCGCGGACTGGAGACCAGGCCCAGATGAATCAGGCGCGCCTCTTCCACGCCGGAGATGATCTCGACGGTCCAGCCCGTGGCTGAGCGCACCCACTCGACGAAGGCCTGCGAGTTGCGCGCATCGCGCAGAGGGCTGGTCGCCACCACGCGCACGCTGTCGGTCACGATCTGCTGCGTGGCGCGATGGAAGCGGCGCAGCACTTTCACCGTCTCAGCCATGGATTCCGGGGTGAGGAATCCGGAGCGGAATACGCCTTCGCCCAAACGCGTCACTTCGCGGTCCTCCTGCAGGGGGCGCAGGCGGCCGTGCTGCAGGCGTGCAATCTTCAACCGTACGGAGTTCGAACCGATATCGACCGCGGCAAACGTGGGCATAGCGATCGCGGAACAGGAAGCTTCACAGTTTACATGCAGCGCGCGAGATCGTCACCGCGGAGTTGAAAGACTGCCAAAGAACTGCAGTCTTGAAGTTCAGGCGGCCGAATCCTGGCGCAGGGTCGGTGTCGCCATCCTCGCGCCTGGCCTGCGGGATGGGGTCAGGGGAACAGGCTTCGGACTCGTGCGGAGCGCGGACGAAGCCGCGACCGCAGCTACTGCCTGCCGCGCTCTAATCGGCCAGCAGGCGCTGCCGAAGGCGACCGCATAGACCGCGGCGATGACGCCAAACCCG
>Ga0187781_10002249_pt1 | contig 14722 bp, 7 predicted proteins | sample 0715_SJ02_MP02_2_FD_132447 | JGI IMG/M metagenome (GOLD analysis project Ga0187781, IMG submission 132447) | Tropical peat soil microbial communities from peatlands in Department of Meta, Colombia - 0715_SJ02_MP02_20_MG | ecosystem: Environmental > Terrestrial > Soil > Wetlands > Peat | place...
AAAAGCTGACGCTTGTTGCGGAAATGCTGATAGAAACTGCCCACCGCGACGCCCGCTCGCAGCGCGATGGCATCAATGGATGTGGACTCGTAACCCTTCTCCGCAAACAAGGCGAGCGCGGCGGCGAGCAGCAACGCGCGCTTCCCCCAACTGCGTTCCTGGCGGGGTCGAGGCGGGGAAGTGCCGGCATCCAGCAGCCGAGGCCGCGGCGGAGTGGCGCTCATCGTGCCGCAGGCTCGTCCCGCGAAATTGCCACCGGCAGGCCGATCATCGCTCCGCTCATTGCACCTGCGCAGCAGCAGAGCATCCAGCCGCCGAACAGCCCTGCCGCGGCGGGCGTGACATTGGGAAAGACAGACGGAAAGAAAGCGCTGGAAAGCGGATCCAGCAGCAGGGTCGGCAGCGACAGCGAAACCGCCCCGCGCGGCCAATCGCGGCGCGGCAAGCCCGCCAGCCGGCAGAGTTTTCGGGCGAGGCCGGCCATGGCGAGAAAGCTCAAGATATAAAGCAGCGACGTGCCCAGCAGCGAGCCGGGATGAAGCAGAAAGCTGCCCCAAAGCCGCACCCCAATGGTGCCCACGAGCCAAAGACCGAAGCCGTACACCAGCAGCCTGCGATTCATTCCGAACCTCCCCGAACACGAATATGAACTCATGTTCATTTTATGGCGGCTGAATCGCAAAGTCAAGAGACCTAATGTATGAACACGCCCCTCACCCCAACTCCCCTCCCCCTCTTCCCCCTCCCCTGGGGAGAGGGAAGAGGGGCGATGGGGTGATAGGGTCTAGGCGTTAAATTGAGGCTCTTGGCTGTTAGAAGCCCGCAAAGCGGGCGCCGTCATTTAGCCCACGGCGCAGCCGTGGGAGAACGTCGCCCACCAGAATCTGTTTAGCCCCTCTAGGGGCGACATCACACTACCCGTAGGAATCGCTGATGTCGCCCCTAGCGGGGCTAGGCCGTTCCCAAGGCTGCGTTCCATTCCCACGGCTTGCGCCGTGGGCCAAAGCAAGTCGCCGCTGGCGCGGCTTCGGGGGGACAAGTTGCTTAGTTTAACGCCTATGGGGTGATAGGGTGAGGGGTCCTGAATGGATCGACTTCTACCTATTGCTTCCCCATATGAGCTGTGCCATAATTCGTATTGGGCACCAATAGGAGCAGACGATGGCAGACAAAACCGAGGTCTGGCAGGGAACCCTGGCCTTGATGATTCTCAAAACTCTCGAGACGCTGGGGCCGTTGCACGGGTATGGCATCGCCCGCCGCATCGAGCAGACCAGCGACCACTTATTATCCGTCAACTACGGGACCATTTATCCCGCGCTGCTTAAGCTCGAGCAGGAGGGTTACATCGCCTCGGAGTGGGGGATGTCCGATAATCACCGCAAGGCCAAATACTACCGGCTGACGCGCGCCGGGAGGAAGCAAGTGGAAAAAGAGGCGCGGGAGTGGGGACAGGCCACGGCCATCGTGGCGCGGTTCTTGGCCCCCAAGGAGTCTGTGTGACGACTTCGGAGGGCGAGCTAAGCGGATTTAGGTCCGGACACCCTCACCCGTCCCGCTCCGGCTGGTGAAAGCGCCGTGTCGGGCTACCCTCTCCCCCAAGGCGGAGAGGGTTACGAAATCTCAGCGGAGCGAGACTGATGAGAAGAATACGAGCTTGGTTTTTGCGGCTGGGCGGCTTGTTCGGCAGGGAGCGGCAGGAGCGCGAGTTGGCGGAGGAACTCGAAAGCCACCTCCAGATGCACATTGACGACAATCTTCGGCGCGGCATGACGCCCGTCGAAGCGCGCCGGGACGCGCTCCTCAAGCTGGGCGGTGTCGAATCGACGAAGGAAAGCTATCGCGACCGCCGGGGCGTCCCATGGCTCGAGACGCTTGTTCAGGACGTGCGTTATGGCGCGCGCATGCTGCGCAAGAACTCCGGCTTCACGGTGGTGGCGGTGCTGACGCTGGCGCTCGGCATCGGCGCGAACGCCGCCATTTTCAGCCTGCTCGACGCCGTCCTGTTGCGCTTTTTGCCCGTTGAGAAGCCCGAACAACTGGTGCAAGTCACCCGCCGACCTCCGCGAGAGGACCGTTTCTCGCCAATTTTCACCAACCCTCTCTGGGAGCAGGTGCGCGACCAGCAGGCCATCTTCTCCGGCGCGGCGGCCTGGGGCGACATGCGATTCGATCTTGCGCAGGGCGGCGAGGCGCATTATGCCACGGGGCTCTGGGTCAGCGGCGATTTCTTCCGCACGCTCGGCATTCGCCCCGCTGCCGGACGCCTGATGACCACGGCTGACGACCTGCGCGGGTGCCCGGGCGTGGCGGTGTTGAGTTACAGTTTCTGGCAGGATCATTTCGGCGGCGCGCCGAGCGCCGTGGGCAGCACAATTTCGCTCGACAATCACACCTACCCGATCATCGGCGTGGCCGCGCCCGGCTTTTACGGCGTCGACGTCGGCAAAAAGTTCGACGTGGCCCTTCCCCTGTGCGCCACGGCCATTTTCGATGGCGCCCGGCCGCGCCTCGACCATCGGTCGTGGTGGTGGCTGCAAGTCCTCGGCCGCCTCAAGCCGGGAGGAAGCCCCGCGCAGTTGAGGGCCGAGCTCGAGCTGATATCGCCGCGGGTCTTCGGGTCCACGGTGCCGCCCAACTGGGATCCCGAGAGCCAGAAGAGCTATCAGAAGTGGATGCTCGAGACCGCGCCCGTCGCCACCGGCACTTCCGGCCTGCGCCGCCAGTTCGAACGGCCTCTTCAAATCCTGATGGTTATCGTTGGCATCGTACTGCTGATTGCCTGTGCCAACATCGCCAGTCTGATGCTGGCCCGCGCCGCCACCCGGCAGCGGGAGATGGCCGTGCGGCGGGCGGTGGGCGCCTCGCGACTACGCCTGATTCGCCAACTGCTCACCGAATGCATTCTGCTGTCCATCGCCGGCGCGCTGTTGGGAATCCTCTTTGCGCGTTGGGGAAGCCTGCTGCTGGTTCACTTCATTTCAACCGCCCGGGCTCAGGTGTTTCTCGACTTGTCGCTCGACTGGCGGACGCTGGGATTCATCGCTGCCATCGCCGTTATCACCGCCATTCTGTTCGGCGTGCTTCCCGCCCTCCGCTCCACTCGCGTCTCGTTGACGGCTGCCATGAAGGGCAGCTTGGCCGCGGACGCGGAGCGTCATGCGCGCTTCCGCCCCGGCCGCTGGATCGTCGCCTCTCAGGTGGCGCTTTCGCTGGTTTTGCTGGTGGGCGCGAGCCTGTTTCTGCGCAGCTTCGCCAAGCTCGTGACGCTCGACCTCGGCTTTGATCGCCGCAACGTTCTGATGATGCACACCGAGGCCAGGACGGCCGGCATCCAGCCCGAAAAGTGGATGGCCACTTGGGACGAGATCGAGCGCCGCCTCAACTCGCTTCCCGGTGTGATTTCCGCCAGCCGTTGCCTTTTCACGCCCGTCAGTGGATTCGAATGGAATCAATATGTTCATGCCGACTCGCCGAATCCGCCCTCCGGTGAGGCGTCACTCGTTTATCTCAATGCCGTCACGCCCGCCTATTTTAGGACGCTGCGCATACCGTTGCAGTCTGGGCGCGGCTTTGGCACGGGAGACACCGCGACCTCGCCCAAAATCGCTTTGATCAATCAAACCCTGGCGCGCAAGTTCTACCCCAACCTGAATCCCGTGGGCCGACTCTTCCGCATGGAGGGGGACCAAGGCAAGCTTGGCGACCCCATCCAGATTGTGGGCGTCGTGCGGGATTCCAAGTACGAATCGTTGCGCGAAGAGGAATATGCTTGCGCCTACTTTCCGGTCAGCCAAGTCCCCGGATTCGGCGGCGGCCCGAATTTCATGATCCGAACCGCCGCGCGGCCCTCGGTCGTGCTTTCGCTGATCCAGTCTACGGTCGCCGGTGTCAACAAATCGATTTCGCTCCAGTTCGACACGCTCACCCGGCAAGTGGACGACTCGCTGGTGCAGGAGCGGCTTCTAGCCACGCTCTCCGGGTTCTTCGCGGGCCTGGCCCTGTTGCTGGCCATGGTGGGGCTCTATGGCGCCATCAGCTACATGGTGACGCGGCGGCAAACGGAACTGGGTGTCCGCATGGCGCTGGGCGCGGCGCCCGGCTCGATTCTGCTCCTGGTGCTGAGGGATGTGTTCTTCATTCTCGCCGCCGGCCTGGCCGTGGGAACCGGCCTCGCGCTGTTGAGTGTCCAGTTGATACAGAATCTGCTCTTCGGGCTGGCCGCCCGCGATTCGGTAACGCTGGCATTGGCCGCCGGAGTCCTATCGGTGGTGGCCTTCGTCGCAGGCTACCTCCCCGCCCGCCGCGCCGCCAAAGCCGACCCACTGGCGGCCTTGCGCTATGAGTGACGGCCCGCGTGGCCGCCCGTCATGCCTGGGTCCCGCGCCCGCCGTTCCAATGGGCGCCGTAAGTGGCACAGGCACTCCTGCCCGTGCCGATTTTGTTGGACTTGCTCGCGGCGCACAGCCAGGAGTGGCTGGGCCACCAGACTTTTTCCGCCGCCTGTAAAGCCCCGCCTTTCCAGCCCCAACCTAAAATACCCTCCTTAATGCGACCAAGCACTCGGCAGTGCCGCCCCTCGCAATAATTCGCCGCCACCAAATAAGTTGAGGTACAATGTCCGGTAAGGAACCACCAGTCCGGGAGGTGTGGCGTTGGAACGCTTGCCCAGGGACATCACCAGACTCACTCATTGAACTGCGCGCGGGGAACCGGTCCGGCCGGCCGCAGGCTGACGCCGCTCGAGTAGGGCTCAATGCATCAGAGATTTCGAAATCACCCGGCTCCGTCATGCTCACCGGTCGTGTACCTGAAGGGTTGATCGCCGCGCGAGTCCGGCAAGGAGACGCAGCGTGGAGCGTGAGCGCTGGCTAAAGATCGAACGCTTGTACCGGAGTGCTCGGGAGCGGGAAGCCGGCGAGTGGCCCGAGTTTCTCCGGGAGGCGTGCGCCGGGGATGAATCGCTGCGGCGGGAAGTCGAGTTGTTGCTGGCGCAGCAGGAAAGAACAGAAATCTTCCCCGGATCGCCGGGCGGCGCACTGGCGAAGGTGTCCGCTCCGGGCGAGGCGCCGCCGGCTGCCGCTTGGAACCTGGATGCGATTGTCGGGCGCACCGTCTCTCATTACCGCGTCCTCCAGAAGGTCGGCGGCGGCGGCATGGGCGTGGTTTTTAAGGGCGAAGACACGAAACTGCACCGCTTCGTGGCTCTCAAGTTCTTGCCCGCGGCCGCCACCGAGGACCCTCAAGCGCTCGAGCGCTTCCGGCGTGAAGCGCATGCCGCCTCTTCGCTGAATCACCCCAATATCTGTGTCATCTACGACATCGACCAATTCGAGGGACATCCCTTCATTGTGATGGAGCTTCTGGAAGGGCAGACGCTGAGGCACCGCATCGCCGCAAAACCGATTGAAACCGGCGAACTGTTGGAACTGGCGGTGGAGATTGCCGGCGGTTTAGACGCAGCCCACAGCAAGGGCATCATCCATCGAGACATCAAGCCTGCGAATATCTTCATCACCACCTACGGCCAAGCGAAGATTCTGGATTTTGGCCTGGCGAAAGTCACCGTTGGCGCCGGTTTGATGCCGGCTCTGTCGGTAGGGCCCGAAGGCGTGGATTTACAGGACGGGCCGACCGCCCCGATCGCTCTCGGAACGCTCACCGGACTCGGTGAGGCCGTCGGCACCGTGGCCTATATGTCGCCGGAACAGGCGCGTGGTGAGCCGGTGGATGCTCGCACGGATTTATTCAGTTTTGGCGCCGTGCTGTATGAGATGGCGACCGGGAAGCAGGCTTTCGGCGGCAGCACTGTGGCAGTGGTTTTCAACGGCATCCTCAGCGGAGCCCCGCAGCCTCCTCTCAGCTTAAATCCTCAGTTGCCGCGTCAGCTCCAGGAGATCATCCATCGGCTCCTTGAAAAAAGCCGGGAACTCCGCTACCAGAGAGCCGCGGACGTGCGATCCGATTTGAAGATCCTGCTCCGCGCCGAGAACTCCGGGTACGCCACGACGCAACGGCTCGGAAAGCCCGCAGCCGGTGTGGCAGAGGCATCGAGGGACCAGAAGCGCACTTGGGTGAGCCGCCGGTCAGTCATCGTTGGCGCGGTCGGCTTGCCGGTCCTTTGTGGGGCAGTGGCGGTGGGAACGCTGGCTTTGAAGGGCGTCAACACCTCGATCGAGGTCTTCGACATCGAAAACAAGACGAGTGAAAGGGAATTCGACTACTTCTGCCAGGGCACGACTGCCGAAGTCATGCGCCGGCTGACGCAGGTGGAAGGCGTACGCGTGGTGCCTCTGCACTCGTACCGCTCAAATGCTCCCAACCGCACGCCCAGCCGGTTCACGCTCGAGGGAATCTTTCAGGCCTACCAGGAGGACCAGGGGATTGCCCGCCTCTTGGTCTCGGTCACCGACAATCATGACAACGGCGCCTTGGCCTGGTCAGAGAGCTTCGACCTCGAGACCACCGGAAGCCCTCCCAGAATCAAGAACCCTTTGGAAATCCAGTCTCAAATTGCGGAGAATACCGTGGCCGCCCTGCAAAAGAAATTGGTGCTGGGCGGGCTGGGCCTGCCGGTGGGAGGCAGCCGCCTGGTCCCTTACATCGCGCGGGTTCGGCAGGTTTTCGGACTGCCACGGGAGCGGGTTTCGCCCTCGCCGACCCGAAGCAACGACGCCCTCGACCACTACATGCGAGGGCGGAGTCTGCTGGAGGGCGTCTCGGAAGCGAGCACCCTCGATGCCATCGGTGAATTCGAGAAGGCGGTGCAGGCGGACCGCACCTTTGCCTTGGCCTATTCAGCTTTGGCCGAGGCGAATATCAACCGCATGAACTACCACGACAAAACCGATTCGGAGCTTTTGAGCACGGCCAGGACCTTTGCGGAGCAATCCGTCAAGCTCGACCCGGGCTTGCCCGAGGCCTACGCCGTGTTGGGTGAGGTCCGGCAAACCGATTGGGACTGGGACGGAGCAACGGCAAGCTACCTAAAGGCCCTGGCGTTGAAACCGAGCTTGGCGCGCGCCAGGCGCTGGTATGCCGGTCTGATTCTCCAATTCGGCCCCTCGCGCTTCGACGAAGCGACTCGAGAGGCAAAGACGGCACTCGATCAGGACCCCTTCGATCGCATGGCCGTCACATCCTGCAGCGCGCTTTTGTTTTTTGCCGGTAGAGTCCGCGAGGCGGTAGAAATGCTTGCGCCGAGAGTTACCGGCGATATGCCGGGAGCGCGCTATAACCTGGGCGAGTACTATGCCCGCTTGGGATACCTTTCGAAGGGTTCGCAGTCTGAAGACTACTATCGCAAAGCTTTCGGCGAGGCGAAGACGGTGGCGGAAATTGAGAGTCGTTCCTCACCTAAATCGCCCTCTGCCACGTTACCGTCAATGTCAGATGAATTGTTCTCCCTCTTTTACTCAATGAGAGGCGAGGTTGGGAAAGCGGAACCCTACCTTCGCCGTTTGCTCTCGAGAATGGCGGTCCATCGATGCTCGCCGGTTCTCGTCGCAAGCGTTTACTCCCTGCAGTCAAAAACTGGTCCGGCGCTCGACCTTCTCGAACGTGCGGCCACCTGGCGAGACCGCGGCCTGCTCTACATCAGAGTCATTCCCTACTTCGAGAACCTGCGACAGGAACCCAGGTTTAAGAAGCTGGTTGCCTATATGAGGTTATAATCTCTGTTTTGAAAATGCTTGCGCCGCAGGCGCCTTGGAGTGCGGCGGCTTGACGCCGCCTTGGGATCGCCGAAGCCCGCCATGTGCGTACAGAGGGTCGAAAGGCGGCGTCAAGCCGCCGCACCCCTAGGCGCTTCGCGCATTTCCAGGGTTTCAGCGGGCCCGTCAGCCGACGGGCATGAGCGGCTGCTCAGTGGTACAAAGAAAATCCGGCGCGATCAGCGCTTTCCAGCTCAATCTTAACGGGAGGAGAAAATGCCAGAGGCCAAGAAGCTGAAAAAGAAAAAACTTGTTTTCAAGATCTCCTCGGAGATCGTTTGCGGGACGGTACATGGATACCCACAATCGAGCATGCTGGTGAAGGACATCGATGTTACGCCCGTGAACGAGCTTCAAATATTCAAGGACGCAAAGGGTAATCTTTACCTGGTCTTGAAGGAATAGCAGGCTGCCGAAAAACTCAGCCGGAGTGAGGTAGTGGCTGGTTTATCCCGCCACATCTCCAATGGATTCAATGCGCTGGCGGCGTAAAGCCGCTGCTACGCCATTTTTCCGCGGCCTGATAGTGCGTCTGGAATGCACCCCTCGATCGACAGCAAAGCGATTCTTCGCCGGGCTGCAACGCGCCTCGAAGAGGGAGACCCACAAGCTGCACGCGAGCTGGGAGAGTCCGTGTTGGCGGGTGAGCCTGAGAACCCCGGCGCCTTGCATTTCGTGGCGCTGGTGTCTGCGCAGGCGGGCGACTTGGCAGCCGGCGCGAAACTCTTGCGCCGGGCATTGCGAGCGAAGCCTGAGGTTGCAGCCTGGCATCGCGATCTCGCCGTGATCTGCGCCGCCTCCGGCCGCTGGGACGAGGCGTCAAATGTCTGCGACCAGGGCTTGGCCAGGGCTCCTGACGACCTCGCCCTGCTGGCCTTTCGCGCTCGGGCGCGCCTCGAGTCCGGGCAGTGCGAGGAGGCGCTGCGGGATTACGAGCGGGCTGAAGCTCTGGCGCCGAACGATTTGGACGTACGCGAAGGCCGCGGGCGCGCCCTTTACGCCTTAAAGCGCCATGCGGAAGCTGTGCAGGCGCTCGAGCGATGTCTCGAGCAGGATCAAAAGAGGATCAGCAGCCATAAGTTGATCGCTGGGGTTTATCACGACTGGGGTTATGACCAACTTGCTCGGGAGCATTACCGCGCCTGGCTGGATCTTTCCGGCAACGACTTCAAGGCAATGGCATCCTTGGCCGTCGTCGATTGGAACAGCGGCCATCTTCGTGATGCCCTCCGTGCCTGCCGGACTATTCTCGATGCCGGCCGGGCGGCCCCCGAACTTCACTCCTTCTACCTGTATGCTCTGCTTTTTGATCCCGAGGCAACGCCCGCCGTACTGCGCCGCCGCCACGAAGAATGGTTCATCGCGAACGGCCCCTCAGAACATTTTCAATCCTACGCCAACGTGCCGGATCCTGCGCGCCGGCTGCGGATAGGTTATATCAGCGGAGAATTCTTTCAGTCCGCGTCTTTTCAATTCACATTCCCTCTTTTGCTCAACCACGATCCCATGCAAGTCGAGGTATTCTGCTACAACACCCGCGCCAAATCTGACCGCAGCACCGAGCTTTATCGCGGGACCGCGGATGTCTGGCGCAGGGTGAATGGGTGGACGGATGCACAGCTCACCCGGCAAATTCGCGACGACGCGATCGATATCCTGGTCGACCTTTCGGGGCACTTCGCCAATCACCGGCTGACCGTCTTCGAAGCCCGGCCCGCCCCGGTACAGGTGGCCATCCCCAATTACCCGTGCACCACGGGCTCCTCGGCGATCGAGTACATCATCTCAGATCCCTGGATCTCACCCCTCGAGTCGAACGACACTTACAGTGAAGAAGTTGTCCGGCTCCCCTCGGGGTTTCCACCCTACGGACCCCCCTCGGATGCGCCCGATGTCCCGTCGCTTCCCGCCTTGCGGAACGGCTGCATCACCTTCGGCCTCTACCAACGTCCGGCGAAAGTGCATGCCGGCGTCTGGGATGTGGTGGTCGAGGTTCTCCGTCGCGTGCCGGGCTCGCGGCTGCTGGTTCACTATTCCTCGCAGGATCTCGACCTGCCCAACTCCGACGCGCGTTCTCAGGTCGTGCGCGAGCTGGAGTCACGCGGGGTCTCGGGCGAACGAGCGGCCTTCCGGGGGCAGGTCCGGCACGCCGACCATATGGCCCTCGTCAGCGAGGCGGACATCGCCCTCGATTCCTTTCCTTATAACGGGCAGACCACTACCTGCGAGTGCTTGTGGATGGGCGTGCCCGTCATTACGCTGGTGGGCGAAACGCATGCTGGGCGGGTGGGATTCTCTCTTCTGAGCCGCGCCGGGCTGGCAGAGTTGGTTGCCACCAGCAAGCGGCAGTATGTAGACATTGCCGTAGCTCTCGCCCTGGACCTTAAGAGGCTGGCTCAGCTCAGAAGTGATCTCCGGCCGCGCCTCGAGCAGTCGACTCTTCTCGATGCCCGCGCCGTGGCCGGCGACCTCGAGTCACAGTACCGGTGGATGTGGTCGCGATGGTGCGCGAGGTCTGGAGGCGTCCCCGGTGACCGGGAGGTGGTGTTGAAGGGGCCGGGCCTCGAGACTCGCCGCGCCCGTCCGGCCGCGCGCGGCTTGGCGACGCCTGCATCAAACCTTCTGCGCAAGGGTACGCTCGTCCTCTCGCCGCATTTCGACGACGCGGCCCTCTCCATTGGCGGGGCGCTCGCGGCGCGCGCCTTTCCCGATCCGGTCTGCATCTATACCGTCTTTGGTATCTCCAACTACACCCGGGGCCGCTTTCACGGCGGCTCGCGGCGCGTCACCAGCCTGCGCCGCCGCGAGGAGAAGCGCTACGCCGCCGCCCTGGGCGCAACTTGCGCCTTTGCGGATTTCCTCGAGGCGGGTCTGCGCTTTGACAGCCACTTCGCATCCATTTTTCGCGGCCACGGCAACTCCGACCCTTTGAAGCCGGCGCGGTTCGATCGAGCCATAAGAGATGTGGTGTTCAAATATCGCCCGCGCCTGCTCCTCTGCCCGCTGGGCCTCGGTGATCATTGGGATCACCTGCTGCTCTATCGCGCCGTCCGCAAAATGCGGCTGGGTCTCCGCCTTCCCGTGCTTTTCTATGAGGACTTGCCCTATGCTGACCCGCTGGGGCCCCGGGGCGTTGAACGCCTAATGGCTTTGTTGGGCCGTCGATTCCATCCCCTCACCTTCCCGATCGACTTGAACCAGAAATGCGCCGGGCTCGCCTGCTATCCAAGCCAACTCGGCGGTGAGGACACCTATCGAGTTCGGAAGTATGCCTGGGACTTGGCCAAACGATCACGCGTCCAAGGCCCCTGCGAGCGCCTTTGGACTTTCAATTGCGCGAAGCGCCTTGGAGTGCGGCGGCTCGACGCCGCCTTCGAGGCTGTCAATCCATCGAAGCAGGTAGCGCATCAGAGTCGCCGCCTTTGCGACTCTGCGGCTTTTGACGTCAGATAATCTACGATTAATGCGCCTGCACGAAAACGCCACGTAGGGGAAAGGGTGTCAAAGTATGGAAAGGGTGTCAGGTACCCTTTCTGGGGACCTTCTTTTTTGAAAAGGGTACCTGACACCCTTTTCTCCCCAGTACACTTCGCAACACTAGAAAGTGACTTTCACGGAGATACTGGTCGAGGCGGGTTTTCCTTTTACTTTGGGGGGGCTAAACTTCCAGGCTGCGGCGGCCGCCATCGCGCGCTGACACAAACCATGGTCGTCGACCAGGCAACGGACGGGAGAGGCATTCCCCCCTGCGTCGATGCTGATCGTGAAAATGACATCATCTCCCGCCCGCGCGCCGGGTAAGCGAGTCATACGAAGGTTAATCGGTTTCAGCCCACCGTCCACCTTGCCGTAGGGGATAACCTGTCCCTCTCGCATTGGCCAAGCGTTGGGAGCGATGGGCTGCGATGAGTGCGCGACCGGGCTGGCGTTCCGCCCTGGCTTACCCCCACTCCCGTGCGGAGCTTCGGCCAACAGAGTGACCAACGGTTCAGGCGCAGCATAATACCGCATGGATGCAAGGTCCGGCGGGGCCGCAGGCGGCGGGGGCGCGGACTCAGGTGGCGGGCGCAGTTGTTGGCCGCTTGGGGAAGGCGCAGCCGGGACCGCACTGGATTTCAGCAGCTTGTGACGGAGGGAGAGTCTCGATACGACGCTCGTCCCCAAAATCACGAACAGGACAAACGCGGTACCTAGGACTATGGACAACCCCCTCAGCGTCTTCTTCTCGCGCTTGGGACTAGTGAATTCGCCGGGGCCTTCTGCGCTCGGCACGGCAGGGGGCGAAGACGGCGGAGGCGATGGGAACTGCACTGCCGCCGTCGCAGGCTCGCTTGGAAGCGCGCCGCGCGGCGCGCCCCACTCCGTCAGTGCGCTCGATGGGGGCACAGGCGCTGCCGGCGGCCACTGCCCTTGGCCAAGTGAGGCGCCGGCCGCGGCACGCAGGCCATAGGCGAACACTTCCAGCGGTATGGAGACCAGGACATTGGGGCCGAGTGGCTGTGGTTGTTCCGTCCGCTTCGCCACCGTCTTAATCGCCCGCGAGGTCACCAGCACCTCGCCTTTGAGAACTTCCAGGTTGAGCAGAAGCTCGCCTTCCACTTGGGGAGTCAGCAGAAAAGTGCACACCTCCGAGTCCCGCTCTGGCGGGACCATCAGCTTCTTGATCTGCGACTTGGGTTCGAAGTCGGGTGAGTCGACGCGCAGTGCAATTTCCGCCTCATGCAGATCTCCCTTTCGATCCACCGGGAATTCCAACCGAAAGGGTTTCGTCCGGATGTCTTCGTTGGTCAGGGAAGTTATCTCCTCGATCTCCAGAAACGATTTAAGCCCCTGGGATTCCCCCTGCCGGATCATTGCCAGTAATTGCATCGAGCGCTTGACCGCCGCGTATTTGGGAGCAGCCGCTTCCAAGACACGCGGTTGCTCGCCGGGCACACGGGCAGGGACGGCTGCTCGAAGCGCTGGGATGATCTCATCCGCGCTCGCGAACCGCTCCCGCGGATTCCGTTCCAGGCAACGCAGGATGGCCTGCTCCCACCTCAAATCGAGACCAGGATTATGGCTGCGAGGCGAGGGAGGAGGCTCCTGCAACCGCTTCACCGCTACCGCCAGCGCGTTGCTCCCCTCGAACGGGCATCGGCCTGTGACCATCTCATACAGCACCACTCCCAACGCGTAAATATCGGTTGCGGGTGTGATCTCGCGCCCCTCCACCTGCTCAGGAGCCATGTAGGCTGGCGTGCCCGCCATGGAACCGACCGGGGGCCGGCTCGCCGCAGCGTCACTCGCATCGCTCCGCCTGGCCAGGCCGAAATCCATGATCACCGTGCGAATGCCGGCTTCCTGACCCTCGGCTGGGACAAGCATCACGTTATTCGACTTGAAGTCGCCATGGACTACCCCCGCTTGGTGGGCCGCGGCTAAGCCCGCCGCCATTTGCGCGACCAGCGGCAAAGCCTCGCTCGCGCTCATGGGGCCATCCCGCTGCAATCGCTGCGAGAGGGTCTCACCCTCCAGCAATTCCATGGAAAGAAAAATGATGGCTTCGTGGTACACCAGATCAAAGATCCGGCAGACGTTGGGATGGGTAACCTTGCGCGCCAGTTGGATCTCGCGCTTGAATCTCGCCATGATGTGAAGGTCGGCGGCAACCTCTGACCGGATGGTCTTGAGAGCAACCCGCTCGCCCAAGTCCAGGTCCCTGGCCTCGTAGACCTCGCCCATTCCCCCTCGCCCAATGAAACGGAGTACCTCAAAGCGCCTGGAAATGAGCTGGTGCTCTTGAAAAATGAGTTGCGCCGGCCGCGGCTCAGGCACGAGACTTGGTGCTGTGAGCCCCTCTTGAAAACCACCGTCGGCGCGCGCAACGCTGACGAGCAGAGTTTCAACCTCTGAAATTAGCTGAGCGTCCCCTGCGCACGCTTCAACGACAAACGCGGAGCGGCGCTCCTGCGGCTGTCCAAGGGCCGCCTCGAAAATCTGCTTGGCGCGCTGCCATTTCTCGTGCGTCAGTTGTTCGGCCATATCGCCTGGCTAACGCGATTATACACGAACACCAACCGGCAGCGCAGACCTGCTTTTTTGAATGTCTGCGGTTTTGCGGCTGCGCGAAGTGCCTTGGAGTGCGGCGGCTCGACGCCGCCTTCAGTGTCGCCTGATCCTTCGGTGGTGAAAAAGGGTGTCAGGAACGGGAAAGGGTGTCAGGTACCCTTTCTGGGGACCTTCCTTTTTTGAAAAGGGTACCTGACACCCTTTTCTCCCTCCCCCTTTTCTCCCCTGAAAGGTGCCCAGGTGCCGAATCGCTTACCCAAGTACTGCTGTGTTCTGGACCCGCCATCAGCTAGCCTGGACCCTGGGCTGGTAGGGCAACGGTGAAAGTCGTCCCTTCGTCTTTGCATGAAGTGAAGCTGAGCGACCCACCCAGGTAACGCTCGGTGATCAGCTTCGCGCTGTAAGTCCCGATTCCACGCCCCAGGGGAGATTTTGTCGAGAAAGATCTTTTGAATACCTGCAACTGAACCTCGTCGGGCATCGCGGCCTCATTGTGCACCCGAAATAGGGGGGCGCCGCGGTTCTCGTACGCAAGCCCGACCTTCTGGCCCGCCTCGGACGCCTCCAGGGCGTTCTTTACCAGGTTGCCCAGTACTCGTTGAAGGAGAAGGCTATCAGTGGTGATTGTGCATGGCCCGATTATCTTTTTGATCACCAATTCACGCCCTCGACTCACCGATTGATTGGCGTAGAGATCACGGACTTCCTTGAGGATCTTACGTGCGTCCAGAGGTGTGACACGCAGGGCGAGCTCCCCACGCTCCGCCGCAACCAGATCTTTGCCAGCTTCGATCTCCTTCAGCAAGGACTGGGCCATTTGAAAGGCCGAGTGTGCGCCTTCCACGCAAGATCGTTCGGACTGCGTGGGGAGAACTTCAAGGAAGTAAGTTACTCCCAGTGCCGTGTTCAACACATCATGGAAGAACATTTGCTCCAGCACAGCACGCCGCTTCTCATCA
>Ga0187781_10002250_pt1 | contig 14722 bp, 14 predicted proteins | sample 0715_SJ02_MP02_2_FD_132447 | JGI IMG/M metagenome (GOLD analysis project Ga0187781, IMG submission 132447) | Tropical peat soil microbial communities from peatlands in Department of Meta, Colombia - 0715_SJ02_MP02_20_MG | ecosystem: Environmental > Terrestrial > Soil > Wetlands > Peat | place...
ATAGTTATCGGAACGCATGGGCGCAAGGGATTGGACCGGTTGCTTATCGGGAGCGTCGCTGATAAGGTGATCCGCGAGGCGAAGGTGCCCGTGTTGGTGGTGAGGAGTCCAACAGATATATAAGCGTTAGCCTACGTAGAAAACGGTTATTTCAATTTGAGAACAGCACCCAACTACAGCAAGGTATCACAGGACAAGGCGCTACACACTCCCAAAGTCAATGCTGTTATACGCGTCCATAATATCGGCATCCCTAAACTGGAGATATTCCTGCGTCACTGTCAGACTGCTGTGATCTAGTAATAGCTGCAACCTCCTGAGATCCCGGTTCTGTCGTACCCAGTTGATGGCGAAGCTGTGACACAACGTGTGGGGCCGAATTTTCCGGCTACGTGCCTTTGCCGCAAGCAGCGTGTTGTAAGGAATGTCCATCACCCTCAAAACGGCCGATCATGATAACCCCCTTGCTCGGTATGGATGATATGATGCCGGTTAAATCTATCTAGAAGCCCATGTCTCAAAATCATACTAATGGGACATAACGGAGCTCGGGGACTGCTTCCATGCAGAAACTTCGTTTTTGTGCCATTTTGTGAAGTGAATAAGACCGCCTGGGGTTCTTTTTGTAAACCTTAGATACATGAGATGAAAAAGTAAGATAATTGTTATAGTCGAGTATATGTTTTGATAGGGCGATGCCTAATTTATTAGCTTACTTTTGCTTTGTCTTATTCTTCTAAGAGTATGAAACAATCATACGTAGGTTTGTAAATGCGCTTTATTTTGCCTTGCTTTGCCAGATCGAGTAACACTTCCTTTGCCAACGACTCATTATCTTTATATGATGGAAGTAGGTCAATTAATGACAGAACTCTCTCATTTTTTTTCTTAGCGGTCTCCACGCTAAGTTTCATGTGAGCCGCTTTAACTACGCGAACGGCTTCTAGTTTAATAAACTCTTCGTGGGTTAGTCCTTTTTCCATGTTTTGTCAAAAAGCGGTATGATATAAATAGGTTACAAATATCTGGCCTTTGCTTTTGTTTTGACTTATTCACGTTTGCGTTTTAATCTATCACCAGTTGGATTGGTTATAACGCAAATGCTGTCCCCGCTGTTCCTGCTGCACCTATGATAGTTGACTTTTAATATGCAAAGCGACATGCGACTCATTTATAAAGGCACATACACCATCAAAAGCAACGCTCTTCGAATCATCGTCTGTAGTTGTAATAAAATAAAATAAAAATCTTAAAGACCTACATATAGGTAGTTCATTGCTTGCTTTTTATCTCCGGGCGTTAAAGGGTGCGCCGTGAATGTTACTGGACAAATTTCACATTGTTTAACGTGACTCGTCAACGATTAGTTTGATGCATAAACGGTGCAAAAAAACAGCTCATAGTCAATTGTTAGCAAAATTGACGTTTTAGAGCAATTGTTTGCCCATAACTTATATCTACTACTTAATTACTTTTTTTTAGTGAGGAATCGTCATGGCTGACGACAGCGATTTCCTCTCCCGACTCATAAGTTTCGGTCTCAGTGAAAAAGAGGCACAGCTCTACTTTCACCTGCTTAACTACGGGCCAAAGCCTGTGTCCCTGTTCGCAAAATCGTTCAAGACATACCGTGAAGACATCCACCGCACGCTCACGAGCCTGATTGACAAGGGCATGGTCAATCCATCATTTGAATCGCCGACGGTCTATGCAGCAGTAGAACTTAAAATCGCTCTCGATTCTGCGATTAAAAAACATGAGACAGAACTCCGTGAGATGGAGATCAGAGAGCAAGAGCTCGAGCAGTTTTCTAAGCAACAGCGGTTTCAGCCATCCGATGAGTTCCCAACGTTTAAAATAATCAAAAGTCTCAAGGAACTTATAGGCCTTGTTAAGTCTACCTTAGCTACAATAGATAAGGAATGGGTAACAGTTTCTCCCGCAGTATTCTTTCTTGTTGCCTCTTTATATACAATCGAGACGCAAAAACGTTTACAGACCGGGGAGGAAAGATAAAGATTATAACTGATTTTTCATACAAACATCTTGAGCCAGTGCAACAGTTCTTAGATGTTGGTGTTGATGTGCGTCAATTAACTGGATATCGCGGGGTAACGTTTTCAGTGTTTGATGGGAAGATTAGCACGACTGGGATTAATGTTGATATCAACCGCATCTCACTTGACGCACCGGTGAGCGTAGTATGGACTGATGACTATGCTCACGCCGCACGTCTTATGCACACATTTGAGATGTTGTGGGAGCAGGCAATCCCTGCAGTGCAGCGGATAGAGGAGCTGTTGAAAGAGGGGCCTCCGGAGGTTTAAAACTCCATGGCCTTTCATAGTTTTGGAGCATATCGTTAGCACCGACGCTTGCTCTCGTAGTTCTATTTCTTGTAGCGGTGACAAATGCTTGGCTGAAAGTACCAAAAGGCTAATTGAAACGCTTGTCGTTTTTAACGCATAGTAAAATTTTCACTTTCTATAGTACACCTATGGCCGCCTTCGGGGATATTCCACCATTAGCAGCGACATGAGAAACTTATTTCGTAAGTAATTTCATGGAATGAATACGTTCAGTTTAACGTTCTTTTATACGCCTGAGATACGTGAGATAGAAATCGTGCATAACTGTTATCGTCGAGTATAACAATCGCATTAATATTTAAATTGATTAAAAATCACGAAGCTGCGCTATTCCACATAGAACGGCAGCGTGAAATAGAAGGTCGACCCTTTCCCCAGCTTGGATTCCACCCAGATCCCCCCATCATGCCGCTCAACGATCTTTTTGTCAATATGTTGGCCGTCTGGGTTATGGCGCACTGATATCACGAGTTCTCTTTTCAAGATAGTTTAGTTTGGTCAAGCACAGTTATGTTTAACATTTAACACTCTTTAAAATCTTTAATTTGTTTAATGGTAAATACACTTTTATGAACGAGCTTTAAGTAATAAGGGTAGAGATAGAGGAGTATAGACACCCATCAGCATCACGTTAAAAGAATAAGTCGTAGTCATGAGCTTCTACACGATAAATCAATTACATTAGCAAACACTATTTGGATAAAGGGTGATGAGATTGTTAACGTTCGTTGGTCTTGGACTCTTCGATGAGCAGGATATATCTATTAAAGGCTTAAATTTGATAAAAAAAGCAGACATAGTGTACGCTGAGTTTTATACTTCGACTCTTATGGGAACCACTATTAAAAAGCTTGAGGGCTTATATGGCAAGAAGGTTAACGTAGTAACAAGAGAGCAGGTGGAGCAATCTCCACAAGAGACAATCTTAAAGGATGCACGCGTTAAAGATGTAGTCTTTTTAAGTGTTGGAGATTCAATGATGTCAACCACTCATGTTGACTTAAGATTGCGAGCGTATGACGAAGGAATCGACACTCGTCTCATACACGGTGCTTCAATTACTTCAGCAATATGCGGGCTCACGGGGCTTCAAAATTATAGATTTGGAAAATCGGCTACAGTCCCATTTCCCTATACTACAATCTCGGAAGTACCATATAACACGGTAATGATGAATTTGCATAATAATCTGCATACTTTGCTTTTCTTGGATATACAAGAAAAGAGTATGACAATAAACCAAGCTATTCGATTACTTCTTCATGTCGAACACAAAAAAGGGAGAGATAAATTAGCAAATTCATTAGCAGTCGGGGTGGCACGAGCAGGATCTGAAACCCCAGTTGTAAAAGCTAATAGTATGAGAAAATTAAAAGATTATGATTTTGGCGCACCACTCCATATCTTAGTAGTGCCAGCCTCGACTCATTTTATCGAAGAGGAAGCCCTTCATAAATTTGCTGACGCTGAATAGTATGACTGACTTACGAGAAAAAGTGACGAGGTATGAGATGTTAATGCGGACAACTATCGAACGAGTGGAATCGAGAGAAGACGTAAGATATTCACATGATTTTATGACAATAGCACGGTCCTACTACAACGATGGGAAATATTTTTTCGAGAGGGGGGACCTAGTGAACGCGTTAGTTTGTTTTAGTTACGGGCATGCGTGGTTAGATGCAGGTATTCATGTTGGCATACTCTTCGATAAAGCGTTATAACAAAGAGTATAACCAGATCAATAACTGTAAAAATAGAGTTTCACTTTGAAGCTTTTTAATGAAAATGTTAATTACGATAGCTGGCTTATAGTTCATCATGCCCAATTATTACGTCACACTTGAAGCGGCGTGGTTAGTAAAAGATGTAAAATCTGTTGATGATGCTATAAGTATAGCTATATCAGAAGCTGGCAAGCGTTTGAATCCCAAATTGAGTAAAGTAGAAGTGGCTGTCGGTTCGACGTCTTGTCCATCGTGTGGCGAGCTTTTCGACAGTGTCTATTTAGCAGCAAAGACGGCTCTTGTGGGGCTTATATTTGAAATAAAAATCATAAATGCTGAAAACGAGTCTCACGCTGCAAAGATTGCAAAATCGGTTATTGGAAAAGCTCTTCATGATGTGCCTCTTGAAGTAATAGAGGCGGCACCACTGGAGGGGTGAAATTGCATGATCTTTTGATTCATAATATTCGTCTTTATATTATTGACTGATATGCGTTTAGCAGCACTTATTTCTGGGGGTAAGGACTCCATTTACGCCCTTATGCAGGCAATGAACGAGCATGAAGTAGTGAAACTAATAAACGTACGGGCTTCTGCAGATTCGTACATGTATCATGTTTCCTGTGCTGATATCACTACGTTAATTTCAGAGGTTGTTAATATTCCTCTAGTAACAGGAATTTCTGTATCCCATAACGACGAGTTAGAGATCCTTGAAAATATGCTTGTCGATCTTCATATCGATGGGATTGTTGCTGGCGCTGTCGCTTCGAATTACCAAATGCAGCGAATAAAAGCTTTATGCGATAAACTTGAACTTGAAGTATACGCTCCACTGTGGAATACGGGGGAAGCGTTGATAAGAGATATGTGCAACTTAATGGAAATAATTGTAGTTCAAATCGCTGCATATGGGATGGACCAGTCATGGTTGGGGCGGAGATTGGATGAATCAGCGGTTGAAGATCTCTTTCAATTGAACAAGAGATATGGCGTGCACGTTATGGGTGAAGGCGGTGAATATGAAACGCTCGTTCTCGATGCACCTATCTATAACAAACGTATTTCAGTAGTCAAGTGTCAAAAAGTGTGGTTTGATGAACAATATCGAGGATTTTTAAGCATATCAGATGCAAAACTCGAAAAAAAACTTGATTTAACAAAGGGATAAAATGAAAGTGCGCCGGTTGCGTCCAAAAATGGAAGTTGTTAGCGGAATGGAAGAACGTATGGCTGGGCTTATGAAGTATGTTTTTTCGGCTCCGCACTGGAAAAACACTATTCCAGTCACCCTCATCTTTTCAATAATCGTAGGGCTCGGAGTATTCAACTTTGGATGGAAGGAAAATTTAGCAGCTGGATTTTTGCTCATAGGACTCCCTGCTATTATTTCATCTGCGCTAACGTGTCCTCTAGTGAAGGTATTTCGCTCAAATATGACAATAAATCAATCTGCCTTACTTGCATTTGTAAGCACGATTATTATCAGCAGTTTTTGCGCTGTTGCAGCGTTGCTTTCGTTCATCGCAGGGTGGCACATAACAATTTCGGCTTATGTCATGTCGCTCGGCGTAATTTTTGCTTTTAGAGTTCTTATATTGATGGCTGTCGCAAGCAGAAATATTTTGAAGATAATAGTCCCCTCCTCCCTCCAAACTTTATTTGGTGCTATTTTTTTGCCTTTATTCAACATAAAAGAGTTTGTGATTAATTTAGTTGGAATAAGCATCGTTTTTACCATAGGTGCCCTCGTTTTAATTCGATATATGGATGCGCCGGTGAGAAAGTCCTTCGGAGTTAGCGGCATTGACTTCATAAAACATTATGTTGCGCAGGCTACTGACGGGGCTCCTGGAATGGAAGATTTTTTCAAGAAAATAGGAGAGTCGGTGGATATCCCTGTTACTGTCGTTTCTTTTAAAGCAAAAGAGCGCGAAAAAGCTACGTTCGTCATTGCCTCTGTGCATCCGGGTCCTGTCGGAGAGGTCGGGGGAGGAAACCTTCCAATTAGAATTGTTCAAAACCTCGATGGCGGGAAAGTTTTTGTTCCACACGGAACTGCCACTCATGACTTTAATTTAGTTTCATCAAAGGAATCGTCTAAGATAGTTGAAGCGGCAAAAAGTGCGATTGACGAAATAGATTATCACGACTTTGCATCACGATCAATTAGGATTATTGAAGGTGATATAAAGCTTTTAGCTCAAAGGTTTGGGAATTCAATATTGTTTATCTCAACGTTATCTCCGGAATCGACTGAAGATATAGAATATGGTATTGGACTTGTAGCTACTGCAGAAGCTCGCATATTCGGAGCGACACATGCAACGTTGATCGATGCTCACAACTGCACAGCTCCTTTTGCACATTCCATATCGCCTGGCACTAAGCGCTCTTTTGATTTGATTGATGCAATAAGAGAAGCATCATCAAGACTTATGAAATCAGAACGATTGGGAGAAGTACGCCTTGGAGTAGCAAGTAGAGAACCAATGTTTTTGCGAGAAGATGGGATGGGGGATCTTGGAATTCAAGTAGCAGTAATTGAAGTTGACGGCCAACAAACTGCCTATGTTCTAATAGATGCAAACAATATGGTAGAACACTTAAGAGATCTCATCATACAAGCCCTGAAAGTAAACGAAGCTGAGGTGATGACCACGGATAATCACGTTGTTAATACACGAGGAAACAATTTACTCGGTGCCAGAATAGACAATGGGAGCTTGCTAAAAGTTATAATGGAGCTTGTAGAAGCAGCGCAAAAGGATCTTGAACCCGTTTCTGTAGGCATGAATACCAAGTACGCAAAGGGTGTTTCGGTATTCGGATCGCACAAGACCGCCCAGCTTGCTGGCACGGTAAATGCTATAATGGCAATGGGAGGGGCTCTTACCACCTCTGTTTTAATAGCAGCTGTTACTATTTCACTACTCCTTTTCATAGTCAATTCTTAAGTTTTTAGGCAAAAGGATTTGCCGCGTAATTTTTTACGGTCTGTTTGTTACACCAGATGAGATATGTTCACAATCGCCGATAAAACTGGAGCTTCCACATAAATTATTCACTATTTATGCGTAAAATAAGCTATAATCTTAGTTTTATCCCCTTGTTCTATAACGTCATCAATCCTTACAAATGCATAGCGTTCAAATTGAACCACATTATTTATTTCCGACGCAATACCTAATTCACCGATTCCGTTATCAACACCTTCTGGAGTTAAAACCTCGACTTTTAAACCATTAATTGGCGACCAGTGCACTATTTTCAGCTCCTTAGTTCTTTCATCTCCGGCAAACTCTGCGATTAATGGTTTGAGTGTCACTATTTTTACATTGTAAAGATCTTTGAGTCGTATTACATCTCCAAGAGCAAATTTGGTGTCTTCTGAACTGATAAATATTTCTGATCCCACTTCTATGTTTCTAAATCCGACATTAGACGATGGATGCAATGGCGGCCTCGCCGCGGTCGAAGCAGCTCCAATGATTTTCATTCGCACAGGATCTTTTACAAAGAAGTACCTATGAGCAGTCGCGTCAATTATCTTTCTGTTTTCGGCGTAAAGATTTTCAAGGCTGATGCTTATATCAGATTCATTGATGCCAAGATTAATAAAGAAATTTCGTAAAGCTTGCGGATGAAATCCTCTGCGCCTCAATGCACATATTGTGGGAAGTTTAGGGTCATCCCATCCCCGGTACATCCCCTTTTCAATCGCTTTTTTAATTTCACTTGTTGAGAACTTACCAAATTCGTGGATACTGATCCTACCCCAGTGCATCGTTATAGGGTACTGCCACTCGAGATAATTGTAGAGAAATTGTTGTCTCTTCTCGCTATCATGTAAGTCTTTCCCCCTCACTATGTGCGTAACGTTTAGTAGATGATCCTCAATCGCTGACTCGAAGTCAAGCATCGGCCAAACGAAGTACGTTAACCCTCGTGGGTGTTCGGTGTTTATAATTCTAAAGCATATCCAATCTCTCAAAGCTGGATTTTTGTGTTTTATGTCGGTTTTGATCCTCAGTACAGCCTCTTTCTCTTTGAAGAGACCGTCCAGCATATCTCCCCAAAGTTTTAAATTCTCTTCTCGAGTCCTATCACGATCTGGGCAAGGAATCGCTGCTTCTTTATACCGCTTGAACTCTTCTTGAGTACACGTGCAGACATAAGCTGCACCAAGTTTTATGAGTTTCTCTGCATGCGAATAGTAAACAGGCATTCTGTCGGAAGCAATTACAACGATATCAGGTTTAGCCCGAAGCCATTCGCAATCTTCTATGTAGGAATCATAGGCTTCTAACATGGGGCGCTTTGTTTGAGGATCAGTATCATCAAAGCGAAGTATGAAAGTACCGCTGTACTTTTGAGCGTATTCTGAATTTATTATGATCCCCCTCGCGCTTCCGAGTGTTGGAGGACCGTTTGGGTTAGGAGCGAACCTCATAACAATGTGCTCATGGTTTGGCAATTCAGGTAGTCCTTCTTTTTTTCTTTCTAATGGTACTTGCTCCAAAAGCTCTGGCGCATCGTTTTCAAGCAACCTCGTTTGTTCTTCAACTGTAAGGTTATTGACTTCGTCTATGACATTCGGAACGACTTTTGATACGTCCTTTGCTAAGGGTCTAAGCTCTGGATGCTCACCCATGAGCTTTGACATTACTGCACCCGTGTCCGCCTTTCCCTTATACTTATAGGCGTTATATAAGACATATCTCTTAATTAGGCTGTAAATTGCTTCAGGATCCACTTTGGACTTCCTCTAAAAAAGCTATTAATACTCTCTTTCAATCATGTAATCGGCCAATTCGAGAAGCTCTCGCTTAACGTCTGAATCTTTCAATATGGAAAGCTTTGATTTTCCTGAATTTATTAACTCAGTAGCTCTCGTCATAGCGTATCCTATAGAACCCGCATTTTGCAGAATTTGAACGGCTTCTTGAATGCCCTCTTCCGTTATATCAGGTTTAATATCAAGTTTAACCCCGTGATGAAGTGCATGTATGACAATCAGCGTCATTTTTCCCTCAACAAGGTCACTTCCCCTGTCCTTTCCGAGAATTTCAAATGGAGTAATAATATCAAGTATATCGTCTCTGATCTGAAAACCTATTCCTACCGCTATCCCTAGATCCCACAAAGCGCGTATTTCTTCTTCCTTGGCACCTGCAAGAATTCCACCCATGGCCGCCGCCGCCGCATAGATAACAGCGGTCTTATTTTCAACCATCTCAATGTATTCCTGCTCCGACACCTGTTTATCGTTTTCAAATCTAATGTCAAGCCACTGGCCAATGCAGATATCTACACAGGTCTTAGCAAGAAGTCGCAAGCATTTTACCATATTTTCGGAATTTGTCTTTGTGTATGAAAGTACTTCAAATGCCTTTGCATAAAGGGTATCCCCTGCTATTAACGCCTGAGGTATACCCCATTTAACGTGTACTGTTTCGATTCCATGCCTCGTGACATCTTCATCCATTATGTCATCATGTACAAGAGTGAAATTATGGACAAGTTCGATGGCGACTGCTGCAGGGAGAATATCGGTCAGGTCTATATCAGGATTAACGGCTTCTGCCGCGAGGAGCAGAAGAATAGGACGGAGTCTTTTTCCGCCGGAATCGATGAGATGCCGCGCAGCTCTGTAAAGTTCTTCCGGAAACGTAATTCGAACGAAATCTTTTAAAGCTTTGTCAACACATTCTCTTTTAACTTTGAGGTCGTTTTGTAACTCACGCATTCACATGCCTCTCGAATTAGGATTTTATGTAGTTTAAGTTCATTATAGGTGGATTCATGAAAATATGGCTGTGATGTGGACTCTTGTGCACCCGGCAGTTATTGAACTATTTTCATGTTTTGGCCATTTCTTAGCAAATGTATATCGTTTCTAAGACTATATCCGGCCTCTTCAGCAAGCTCTATGTACGAAGCTATCATGGATAGATCTCCGTGAGTGGGGAAAACGTGTTTGGGTTTAAGCATTCTAATCAATTCCCAGTGGTCTTCTCTCGCTGCATGACCGGAAACATGAACGTCTTTGTAAATTCTTGCACCGCTCATTTTCAGCTTCGTCTCTAGAGAGTATCTATTTGCCTCATTTAGAGGAGATGGTATCACTTCTGCTGAAAATACGACTTTGTCACCGCTTGTTATTTCAAAGGGTGTATGCTCACTAGCAACCCGTGTAAGCATAGATTCTGGTTCTCCTTGATGTCCTGTTATTATAAGGAGGTACTTTTCCTTACCATCTTGCATAATTTTCCTGAGCATTTTATCGACCGACCTTCTGTTCCCGAATAAGCCAACGTTATCAGGAAGCTCAACGTAACCCATTTTTTCCGCAGTGCCAACGTACTTCTCCATCGATCTTCCTAACAAAAGTGGACGGCGATCCATATCATGAGCTGCTTCAACAATTGATTTTATTCTCGCGATATGGGATGAGAATGTTGTAACGAGGAAACTCTGCTCATTTTCTTCAGTACCAAGTAAAACATCTCTGACGAGATCTTTGGCAATTTGCTCTGATGGGGTTTTGCCTGATTGCTTTACCCTAGTGCTCTCTACGATAAGTGCGAGAACTCCCTCTTTTCCAAGCTTTTTTATCCTGTTAAAATCAGGTGGTTTCCCTATCACGGGAGTCCTATCAAATTTAAAGTCATTTGCGTAGACTATTGCACCTTCAGGTGTATGTAATACAGCAAAAACGGGGTCGATTATGCTATGTGTCGTTCTTACAAATTCTGCTGCTACGTCGGGCGTAATTTGATATGTTTGTCCAACGTCCATCGTGTAAACTGGATTTTCAACCCCGTATTTTTTTTCCGCCCGTATCTGTTGTGCTATTAACTCGGCTGTAAACGGAGTTGCTATGATGGGCGCATCATATCGGTGGGCTAACTTGGGCACAGCCCCTATGTGATCAAGATGTCCGTGGGTGCATATTATTGCTTTAGCCGAGCCTTTTAAATTGGAAAGTACGGTGTCATTCGGGATGGCACCCATCTTTATGAGGTCAATTGGATGCATGTTCTCGATTTCTGCATCTTCGTGGATTGCAATACGGTCAAGTCTTAATCCCATATCGACTATGATGATATCTTCATCGATTCTGATAGCAGTCATATTACGGCCAATTTCTTCATAACCTCCTACGGCATTGATCTCTATTTCCATCTCTGTTCAGTATCTCCTTTTTACGATTTCATGCACGTCAAACTCACGTTGCTCAAGGATTTCTCTAGTTTCTCCAAGAATGGTAATCGGAATTTTTACAAGATCGTTAATTTCTTTGCAACCAGTGAGGAACATCGCTATTTTGAGTTCTTCTATTATCATTTTTAGCTCCTCTATGACCTTTTCGTAACCTTGTAACGCCGGCTTTAAAAGCGGTAGTGCCATTCCACACAGCGAAGAACCAAGCGCTAATGATTTGGCTACGTGCAGTCCATTTCTGATCCCTCCTGTGGCGATTGTTGGCAATGTACTTGATTCAAGGATTGATACCGGAGTGGGGAGTCCCCAGTGCCAATAAATATCGCCCAGCCGCTTTGACAGTGGATTATCGTTTGCGCGAAAAGATTCAACTCCTGCCCAGGTCGTGCCTCCTTTTCCGCCAACATCTATGGCCGACACGCCGGCGTTTTTGAGCATCTCAGCTATTTCTTTGGAGATGCCTGCCCCTGTTTCCTTGACTATCACAGGAACTGTTAACGAATTACACACTCGTTCTATAGCCTCTAAACAACCCGTTGCATCTGTTTCACCTTCAGGTTGTATTGCCTCCTGTAAAAAGTTGAGGTGGATTGCGAGAGCGTCGGCTTGGATCATATCAACTATTTCATCTAAAATTTTCAAATCGTATGTTTTAACTTGTGGAATTCCGATATTCGAAACGATAAAAGCGGTGGGAGCCATGTCCCTGACTATTTTAAACGATGCTTCTTGCTCAGGATGCTCTATCGCTGCGCGTTGGCTTCCGACGCCCATTCCTATGCCGAGGCATTCAGCTGATTGCGCGAGAGTTGCGTTAACCTTTGCCGTATCTGGATGTCCGCCAGTCATCCCAGCTATGAAAATAGGCGCTCTTAGAAACTTTCCCAAAAAAGTAGTTTGGATATCAATTGCGTCTTTTGAGATTTCTGGAAGCGCGTTGTGAATAAAACTAATATCATCAAAGCCAGTTTTTCCCGATTCGACCTCCTTTTCGGAGCATAACGTCAAATGTTCAATTTTCCTATTTGTTATCATCTTCTCGCATTATAATTGTTCCAAATTCATCAAACGTCGTCAAGAACCTCGTTATATTCCCTGTAACTTCAGCATTAAATATTTGGGAGCGTATACCGTAATTTGCAAGTTCTATGAGTTCTGTTACTTTTTTAAACATGCCACCTGTAACATCCATATTATCAGATCCTTTTATCTCTTGTTTTAAGCGTTCAAACTCTGTTTGGTGTAAATAACTTAGAGTTTTTTCTTTATACAGCACCCCATCAACATTAGTTCCGATGCCGACTTTACGCGGATTGAATATCTTTGCCAGATAAGCGATTATCTGGTCACCTGACAGTACACTAAATTTAGTTTCTTTATCTAACACTACATCACCGTGTACAACTGGCACTATATCATTCGTAAGCATCATATTGATGGTGTTTAAATCGAAGTGTTCAATTCTACTCGCATTTGTAAGAGCACAATTTAACGGATGAATTGGTAATGCTTTTACCCCGTGAAAATGAAGTTCTTCTATAAATGCAGAATTTAACTTGCTTACAGTCTTGTGGGTTATCCATAATCCTTTTGCGTTAAATCCACGTTGCAGATGCGTTAAAACCTGCGGATGCCCAAAGGAACCTGCTCCATGTATTAAAATGAGCTCTTTCGCGCCAGAATCCGCAATTTGTTTAGCTACTATTTTCATCCTGTCTGGCAGGAAAGTACATTCTTTGTTTTTATCTGTTAAGATAGATCCGCCGATTTTTAGTAATATCATTTTGGCCCCGGTTTTTAGCGTGGCTTAGTCCACAGATATACCTCTATCCGAAAAGTGAGCTTTTATTGCTTGTCCCCCCAGTAGTGTTATCTGGCTTGCGACCTTATCAATGTTAGCGCCTTGTGCGATTGCATACATACTTCCCCCGCCGCCAGCGCCGGTTATTTTTGCTCCAAATGCGCCTGCCCTTCTCGCACCATAAATCAAATTGTTTAATTCTAAAGTGCTTATTTTCAATGATTCAAGAAGACCTTGATTAATGTCCATAAGTTCGCCGATACCGGTAATATCTCCTTCAATTAATTTTGATTTCCCGTGGCGCGTTACTTCTCCTATGCAAGAAATGATACTTCCGACAAGTTTTGGATATCTGTTTTTTAATATCGCAACCTTTTGTACAAGATCACTCGTCGACCTCGTTATGCCCGTAGCACCTATTATGATCGGTAAATTTAGAAAGTTAATTTTAGACATTTCAACGCCTGTTATTAAGATCATTCCGCCAATAGAAGTAACTAAAGTGTCCGCTTGGCTTGCTGTTCCTTGAACATAAAGTTCGACTTTGTGTCCTAATTTGGCAATTTCATAGTCCTTCAACCCTATGCCAAGACTTTCAGAAAGAGCCATAAGCGTGGATACAGTCACAGCTGCAGAGGATCCAAGGCCTTGACTTGACGGAAGTTCCGATTCGATGGAAATATCTGCCCCAAAATTAATGTTATATAATTCTTTTATCATTTTTGCAGCAGCACATACGTATCTGAACTCCTGATTGTCGCAGTACAAACGTTTATTCAATGCAGTCACTCGTACGCTATCGTCGTCTTTAAGTTCAACTGAAGTGAATACTCTTTTATCTATGGCGCAAGCTATCGCTGGTTCACCATAAACCACAGCATGCTCTCCAAACAAATAGACTTTACCCGGCGCCGAACAACGAATCACGTCATTAATCCTCTGTTACCATTAACTATTGAGACGCTGTTTTTACGTCAGATTACGACTATACCTGCGTAGCCCACAACAGCCCTTCTATCATCGCTGACATCCCCGCTTGTTGCATATTTCAGAAGTTCGCCTTGATGTGCGCTCTTGAACTTTGCATATTCAAGCGCAACTGCAATAGGACCAAATCCGCAGATTGAAGTCCCTTTTGCTCTTTCTAAAAATTCTGAAACGTTGAGCGTTTTTATGGGTTCTATAGCTCTTTTATCAATATCCCGCGCGACACTGTCTGGTTCATAGTGCGTAAAGTCGCTAGAAGCTATCACAATAGTATTTTCGTCTGCAACGTTTTTAAGAGCACTAGATACCGCTCGTATAGCATCCATTCCTTGCAACCCCATGCAAATTGGGACTATGTCAAAGTTATCAAATTTGTATTGTAGAAATGGTATCTGCACCTCTATCGAGTGTTCGTTTTTGTGTGCATTGTTGTTTACTTCTAAGTTTAATTTATCTACAATGTTTGTATTTACTGTTACTTCACCAAGAGGTGTGCGCCACGTCTCATCTGAGACACTGATACTGGGAACTGAATGGTTGGGTCCAATTATTATGTAGGTGTCGACTTCTGGAAGTACTGAAAACACGCTTCCTGCTACAGATCCACTGTA
>Ga0187781_10002251_pt1 | contig 14717 bp, 13 predicted proteins | sample 0715_SJ02_MP02_2_FD_132447 | JGI IMG/M metagenome (GOLD analysis project Ga0187781, IMG submission 132447) | Tropical peat soil microbial communities from peatlands in Department of Meta, Colombia - 0715_SJ02_MP02_20_MG | ecosystem: Environmental > Terrestrial > Soil > Wetlands > Peat | place...
ACCGGGCCGACGCCATCAACGGTCACGGTCAAGACGGTGGTGCGGGCTACGGTCGTCATCGACATGGCTCCTTCGTGAGAGTGAACTATCACGAAGGAGGTTACGGGAGAAGACTCCATTGTGCAAGCTCTCTCTCGTAAAGATTGTCGACTTGCTTAATGAGAGCTCATTTCGTATCCTGGCGCCATGAGCACGCGCACCGGCACCACCACGGCGGCCCGTGACCGCAGCGCCAGCACCAGCATCGGCACCGGCCGCGTGAACCAGAAGGTCCGGACCCGCGCCGCCATCGTCCAGGCCGTGCGGGACCTGGCCCGCGCCGGGACGGAGATCACCATGCCGACGGTGGCCAAGGCGGCGCTCGTGTCCGAGGCCACCGCGTACCGGTACTTCCCTGATCTGGTGTCCTTGCTACGGGAAGCCGACGCGGGAGTCTGGCCGGATCCGGTCGAGGCGCTGGCGCCGGTCGCGGGCTGTGAGGACCCGGTCGAGCGGGTGGGTTACGCCACCGAGGTCCTGCTCAACGGGGTCCTGGCCCGCCAGAGCGTGGTCCGGGCCATGATCGCGGCCTCGATCACCAGGCCGGATGTCGCCGCCACGCGGCCCGGGCACCGGTTCGCGCTCATCGATCACGCCCTGGCCCCGCTGACCGACGCCGACCCCGTGGTGCTGGCCCAGCTCAAGCAGGGCCTGGCCGTCGTTATGAGCGCCGAGGCCCTCTTCGTCCTCACCGACCTGTGCGGGCTTTCTCCGCCGGAGGCCGTCGCGAGCGCCGTCCAGACCGCGCGCGCGCTCACCGCGGCCGCGATCGGGGTCGGCTCGGCCTAGTGGTCCGGCGCGGCCGCGCCGTCCGGGTGCCCTGGCTGCCCGTCCGCCGTCGCGTGCAGCTCGGCCGCGGAGCGGGGCTGCTGGTCGGTGATCAGCTTCTCCAGCCGGGACATGTGGTCCTCGAGGTCCTGCGTGGTCACCACGTCGGCCAGCGCCAGGCGGACGGCGGCCAGCTCGCGGGCCAGGAACTCGGTATCGTCCTGAGTCCGGGCCGCCACTTCCCGGTCCCGCTCGATGTTCGCCCGGTCGCGGTCGTCCTGCCGGTTCTGGGCGAGCAGGATCAGCGGCGCGGCGTAGGCCGCCTGAGTCGAGAAGGCCAGGTTGAGCAGGATGAACGGGTACGGGTCCCAGTGGTGGATGGCGCCCAGGGTGTTCAGGACGATCCAGGCGATCACGAACACCGTCTGGCCGACGATGAAACGCCCCGTGCCGAGGAACCGCGCCATCGCCTCCGCGAACCGCCCGAACGCGTCGGCGTCGTAGCGGGCACCCATCTGCGGGGCGCCGCGCGGAACGGACAGGTCGGCCCGCTCGCCGGACCGCCGGAGGGTAATCCGTGCCATCGTCAGCCTCCCGTCCTCCGCCAGTCCGCGGGCAGTAGGTGATCCAGCACATCGTCCACGGTAACCGCGCCGACCAGGCGGCCGTCTTCGTCGCATACCGCCACGCTGACCAGGTTGTAGGCGGCGAACCGGGCGGCCAGCTCCCGCTCGGGCAGATCGGGCCGGACGAAGACGCTCGCCTCCACGCACCGGCCGACCGTCATGGACGGCGGCCGGCGCAGCAGCCGCTGGAACCCCACGCTGCCGAGGTAGCGGCCGGTCGGCGTCACCACGGGCGGCTCGCACACGTACACCTGCGCGGCCGAGGTGATCGGCGTGTCCGGGTTCCTGATCCGGGCCAGGACCTCGGCGACCGGCGTATCCGGGGTCACGATGAGCGGCTGGGAGGTCATCAGGCCGCCGGCCGTCGTCGCGTCGTACCGCAGCAGCCGCCGCAGGTCCGCGGCCTGCACCGACTCCATCGCCGTGAGCAGTCGTTCGCGCTGCTCGGCTGGCATCTCGGCCAGCAGGTCCGCGGCGTCGTCCGGCTGCATCTCCTCCACCACGTCGGCGCCGCGCTCGAGCCCGAGGCTGGCCAGCAGCCGGACCTGGTCTTGCTCGGGCATCTCCTCCAGCAGGTCGGCTAGTTCCTCGTCATCCAGGAGGGCCGCGATCTGGTCGCGCCGGCTTGGCGGCAGGCTCTCGACGGCCATGGCCAGGTCGGCCGGCTGCAGCTCGCGGAGCTCAGCCACCTGCTCGGCCAGCGGGTCGGTCTTGAACAGCTCCGGGTGCGCGTCCCAGGGCACGATCTCCGGACCGCGGGGCAGCAGGCTCCGGCCGTGCGAGACGGCGAGCGCGCACACCTCCCAGCCGGCCCGCCGCTGCTCACTGAGTCTGATGGCGACGTCGACGATGGTCCCGTCGGGGACGTGCCGCCCGTATAGCTCGGAGGCCAGGATCTCGCCGGTCCGCCGGGTGAACCGGTCCAGTTCGACGGTCCCGCCGGGCAGGTGGGCGCCGTCGACCGAGATCTCGGTGATCTGCCCGAGGTTGACGAAGATGCGGCGCCTCTGCAACGTCACGACCAGGCCCAGCGCGCGTGGTGGTTCCTTCCCGGGGCCGGGCAGGATCACGACGTCGCGGATCCGGCCGATGGTCAGGTCCTCGCTGTCCAGCAGCGGACGGCCCCTCAGCCTGGACGTGAATACCTGGAGACCGGTCATGACCCGGTATCACCTCCTCGCGGCTGACTGACGTGCCCCATTATCGGTATAGACCCGCCAAGCGGCCGCTACCCAGCTCTGGGTGCTGTATCCGGCTGGCTCAGGTCTTCGGGAAATCATGGCCGCTTGCTGAGCAGCGCGATGATGTCGAAGATCACCGTCGCTGCGGCGATCGACGTGATCTCGGCGTGGTCGTAAGGGGGCGACACCTCGACCAGGTCGGCGCTGACCAGGTTGAGGCTGGTCAGGCCGCGCAGCACGCGCAAGAGCTCCCGGCTGCTGAGCCCGCCCGCCTCCGGCGTTCCGGTGCCGGGCGCGAAAGCCGGGTCGAGTACGTCGATATCGATGGACAGGTAGACCGGCAGGTCGGCCACCCGCTCGGTGATCGCGTCGATCGCCCCGGCGACGCCGAGAGTGTCGATGTCGCTGGCCCTGATGGTCCGGAACCCGAACCTCCGGTCATCGTCGAGGTCGGCCCGGCCGTAGATGGGACCGCGGATGCCCACGTGGATCGAGTGGTCCTCGACCAGGAGGTGCTCCTCGAACGCCCGCCGGAAGATGGTCCCGTGCGTGGTCGGCGCGTTGAAGTAGGTATCCCAGGTGTCCAGGTGCGCGTCGAAGTGGACCAGCGCGACCGGACCGTGCGCACCGGCCACCGACCGCAGCATCGGCAGCGCGATCGTGTGGTCGCCGCCGACCGCGATCACCTTCCGGTCGCCCCGCATCAGATCCGCGGCGTGCCCGGCGATCTGGGCCATGGCCTCATCGATCGAGAACGGCGTCACCGGCACGTCGCCCGCGTCCACGACCTGGATGGCCTGCAGCGGGCTGCAATCCAGTTCGACGTGATGGCCGGGCCGCAGGTGCCGTGAGGCCTGCCGCACGGCCATCGGGCCGAACCGGGCTCCCGGCCGGTAGGAGGTGCCGCTGTCGAACGGCGCGCCGAGCACCGCGACGTCATAGTCCGGCACCCGGTCGATCTCGGGCAGTCGGCCGAACGAACCAGAGCCGGCGAACCGGGGCACCTTCCTGCCGTCCACCGGCCCGACCGGCTCGCTGATGCGCCCAGGCATGCGAATCTCCCGTCTGTCGTCGCGAGGGGCAAGGATTGCCCCTAGGGGCTCATGTGTCCTGAGGAATGGGCGGTGCCCACCGTGGTCGCCGGATGTCACGGTATGTCACTGGCAGCTCCAGCCGGGTGGAGTAGCACGCGGCAAGGGCACGCCTAGCCGAGCCGGCTGGCCCGGAATCATCATTGTGTGTCGCTACCGTCTTGTGAAAGAGGTAGCGTCACACGGTCTTGCGCGCGGCGCACGTCTGGGACAGCTGAGAGTGCTGAGGTGAGCCCGCTGAGGGTCGGGCGGGACCCACCTAGCTTGGCGCGACACGCTAGCTCGCCGTCGGCTCGCTCAGCAGGTCGGTGACCAGCTCCCGCGGCAGTCCGTGCGTATCGCGCAGGAACTCGTAGTCCTCCTCGGTCAGCCGTCCCGATGGGTATAGCCGCGCCAGCAGCGTCCGGCCGCGGCGGACCAGCTCGCGGAACTTGCGCTCCTCCGCCACCAGCACGCCGGTCACCTGTGATGACTCGATGACCTGCCCGAACCGGCCCGCGGTGTGCGGCACCAGGTCCGGCGGCAGGTCGCGCAGGGTCAGCGCGCTGCCGCCGTCACCCCGCCACAGCGCGGTCAGCGCCCGGCGCACCAGCCTTCGCAGCACGTAACCGCGGCCGGTGTTGGACGGCCGGATACCATCGCCGAGGACCACGATCGCCGACCGCAGGTGATCGATCAGGATCCGCAGCGACTGAGGGTCGGTCCGCCACAGTGAGGGCAGTACCGACCGCCACGGCGCGAACAGGTCGGTGTCGTACACCGAGCGCGCGCGCTGCGACACCATCAGCAGCCGCTCCAGGCCCATGCCGGTATCGACGCTCGGCCGCCTGAGCGGAGTCAAGCTGCCGTCCGGTTGCCGCTCGTAGCGCATCGTCACGTGGTTCCACAGCTCGAGCCAGCGGCCGTCGGTGCTCGGGCTCCCGGTCGGCGGCCCATCCCCGGTCCAGACATGAATCTCCGAGTCTGGCCCGCACGGGCCGGTGGGCCCGTTCGCCCACCAGTTGTCCTGGGGCCCGAGCAACTCGACCGGCACCCCGAGCTCGTCCCAGGTCTGCTGGGCCAGCACGTCCGGCCCCACCTGCCCGTCCCCGCCGAACACGGTCGCATACAGCGATTCCCGCTTCAGCCCGAAAGCCTCTCCGAGCAGCTCGAGACCCCACCGCTGGCTCTGCGGCCCGTCGTAGTCGCCGAGCGACCACGAACCGAGCATCTGGAACACCGTCAGGTGTGAGCAGTCGCCAACGTCGTCAAGGTCGGTGGTGCGCAGGCAGCGCTGTACCCCGGTCAGCCGGCGGCCGAGCGGATGCGGCTGGCCGACCAGGTATGGCGTCAGCGGGTGCATTCCGGCCGACATGAACAGCACCGGATCGCCGGGCCGGGACGGTAGCGGGCTGCTCCTGATCGGCTGATGCCCCCGGTCCCGGAAAAACTCGATAAATGTGGAGCAGGTTTCGTCGGTATTCATGACAGCTACGCCTCTCGGTGTCAGGGCACCGGGAACTGACGCCCGCGGGCGCAAACCGTCATGCTGGAAAAGCGTGCGCCGACGAACCGTTCCCGGTCGTCGGCAGGGACGTGAGGTCAGGCGGCGGCGACCGGCGAGCGGCTAGCTCGCGCGGGCGCGGCCATGGTGCGCTGGCCACTGACCTTCATGCCCGCACCGTATCCGGCGCGGCCGGGCTGTACAACCATTTAAACCGGGGCCGTGGTCGGGCTCCGGGCCGTGGACGGTTCAGCTGAGGTCTCCTCGCCGGTGGATCGCGCCCGCGGAGTCCGAGATCGCGCCCACCCGTATGTCGTCGAGTGCGGCCCGGAGCCGGCCGTCGCTGGCGGTATCCGCGTGCTCGGCCAGGGCCGCGCCGAGACGGTCCGCGAGAGTGCTCGCCGCGCCCTGGAGCACCAGAGGCCGGCCGCGTCGGAGCATGTCAGGCAGTTCCCCCGTGCGGCTGGTGGCCGAGACCGGCGCCCAGATGCGCTCGACGATCAGGTCGGCCAGCTTGCGCGCCAGCACGCCGAGGTCGCCGGTGAGCACCTCGATCACGTCCAGGGCCGCCTCGAGCGGGACGCCGGCCCTGACCCAGTCGGCCACGAGGCCGAGCAGCGCGGGGCTGCGCACCACGAAGCGGTCCTCGTCATACGGGCGCACCAGGCCGATCTGGGCAGCGCGGCTGAGCGCGGCCGGGTCCAGCGCCGGCAGCCGCTGGAGCAGTTCCGTACGGGTCAGCCGCAGCGGCGTCTCGTCCGGCGCCGCCTGGCTCCCGTCGACGCCGAGCAACGTGGTCAGGTCCGTGCCGCTCTCCCACGCCCCGAGCAGGTCCCGTATTCCGGCCAGTGAGTAACCGCGGCGCTGCAGACGCGCGATGAGTTGCAGGCGCTGGATGTGCCGGCCGTCGTACAGGCCCAGGCGTCCCCGCCGTTCGGGCGGTGGCAGCAGGCGCATCGTGTGATACTCGCGGATCGTGCGGACCGGCAGCCGGACCCGCCGGGCCAGGTCGTCGATGGTCAGCAGTTCGTCCGTCTCGGCCAAGGCAGTCATGACTAGACAGTATCGCAATTAACCGTTACGGTAAATACCGTGACGGTCACTATTGACATGGCTGGGCGGCTGATCGGCGTGCTGCGCGACGCCACCGGCACTCCGGGCCTCGAGTACCAGCGCGGGCCCGAGCCGATGCGGGGCGGGTTCTGGGCCGAGCTCTTCTCCTTCTCACTCGCCAACCCGCCGGGCGGCTGGCCGGCCGAGCTGGTCGCCCGCCTGATGCCCGACCCCGGAACGGCCGGCAAGGAGACGATCGTGCAGCGCGCGGTGGCTGCCGCGGGCTTCCCCACCCCGTTCGTGCGAGCGTCCGGCGGCCCGGACCGCGGCCTGGGCCAGGCGTTCATGATCATGGACCACGCCGCCGGCGGGTCGGCGTTGTCCGGGCTGGACGGCGCGCTGACCCCGGCCGCCGTGCAGCGCCTGCTGCGCGAGGTCCCGGAGCTGCTGGCCGGATCCATGGCGCGGCTGCACGCGCTCGACGCGGACCTCGTGCGCGCCGAGCTCGAGCAGGTCCGCGGCGTGCCGGTCACCGTGCCCGGCCTGATCTCGACGCTGGCCGGGTTCGCGGCCGAGTTCGGGCGCCCTGACCTGGTCGATGCCGCCCGCTGGCTGACCGATCATCCGCCCGTTCCCGCCCCGGACGTCATCTGCCACGGTGACCTGCATCCGTTCAACCTGCTCGCCGACGGTGACCGGGTGACCGTGCTCGACTGGAGCGCCGCGCTGCTCGCGCCGCGGGCGTACGACGTCGCGTTCACCTCACTGCTGTTCAGCGAGCCGCCGCTGCGCGTGCCGGGCTGGCAGCGACCGCTCGTGCGGCTGGCCGGCCGGCTGATCGCCCGCCGGTTCATCCGCGCCTACCAGCTCCAGACGACGGTAACGGTGGGGTCCGGCGAGCTGAGCTGGCACCAGGCCGTCGTCTGCCTGCGCGCCCTGGTTGAGGTGGCCCGCTGGGTCCACCAGGGCGTGACCGGCTCGCGCGTCGGCCATCCGTGGCTGCTGTCGGGGCCGGCCTTCGCCCGGCGGCTCGCGGCCCTGACCGGTGCTCCGGTGCGTGCCCTGTGAGCCTGGCGGCTATCCGCCGGGCCGGGTTACGGTGGGGACGGTCTTTCTCGGCCGTTGAGGGAGGGCTTCATGTGCTTGGGCCGGCGGCTCGTCTCAGCCGACGCGCGGGCTGAACCGTGACCAGCCCGCCGGTGACGTCGAGCAAGCCGTCCCTCGCGGACAAGATCGAAAGCGAGAAGTCACATCCGCTGCCGTGGAAGACGGTGGCCACGCGCGCTGCGGTGGTGCTCGTCGCCGGCATCACGATCTACCTGGTGTTCCCGGCGATCACCGAGGTGCTGGCCTCCTGGCCGCGTCTGTCCACCCTGGACCCCCGGTGGTTCGCCCTGGCCATCGCGGCCGAGATCGCCCACTTCATATGCACGTTCGCGCTGCAGCGCCTGGCCTTGCGGACCCGGGCCTGGCTGCCGGTCACCACCTCCCTGCTGGCCGGCAACGCGATCACCCTGATCATGCCGGGCGGTGCGGCGGTGGGCGCCGCCGTCCAGTTCCGGATGCTGGCGACCAGCGGGTTGGACACCAGCTCGACGGTGGGCGGGCTGGCGTCCTTCTCCCTGCTGGGCGTCGGCGGGCTGCTGGCCCTGCCGGTCTTCGCCCTCCCGATCGTGCTGTTCGGCGCGCCCGTCAACCGGGGCCTGGTCAACGCGGCGCTGCTCGGGGCGGCGGCCTTCGTGGTCTTCGCCGCGCTCGGGGCGGTCCTGCTGGCCTACGATGCGCCGCTGCGCTGGGCCGGCCGGGTGGCTCAGCGGGCCCGGAACTGGGCCCTGCGCAAACGGCCACCACTGACCGGACTGGACGACACCCTGCTGGCCCAGCGCAACGAGATCCGGGCGGTGCTGGGCCGGCAGTGGTGGCAGGCGCTGCTGCTGTCCTCCGGCCGGCTGGCCTTCGACTACCTGTGCCTGCTCGCCGCGCTGCGGGCCACCGGCAGCCGCCCGCGTCCCTCGGTGATCCTGGTCGCCTACGCGGTGGCCGGCATCATCGGGATGATCCCGCTGACCCCCGGCGGCCTGGGACTGGTCGAAGCGAGCCTGACCGGACTGCTGGTGCTGGCCCAGGTCGACTCCAGCCAGGCGGTCCTGGCCACCCTCACCTACCGGCTCGCCTCCTACTGGGCGCCGCTGGTGGCCGGGCCGATCGCCTACGGCGTCTTCTGGATGCGGTACAGGAAGCACCGGGCTCCCCCGCAAGCCGAATGATCGGGGCGGTCTGCACCACCCGGCCGCCACGCCTTCGGGTAACTCAGCCCGTCCCTTCGAAGAAGCGGCGCGGGTTGGCGGTCAGCATGGCGGCGATCTGCTCCTCGGTCACCCCGTGCTCGCGGGCGTAGGGCAGGACCTCGTCGTGGATGTGCAGGTAGTGCCACTGCGGCAGGAACGGCAGGATGTTCGGGTCGATCCAGTCGAGGTAGCAGGCCGCGTCCTGGGACAGCACCATGCGCTCGGCGTAGCCGCGGCGGCACATCTCGACCAGCGTGTCCGCCCGCGCCTCGAACGTGGTCTCCACGTTGATCCCGAACCGGTCCATGCCCAGCATGAACCCGGCATCGGCCAGCTCCGCGAGGTGGTCGCAGTCGGTGGTGTCGCCGCTGTGGCCGAGCACCACCCGGCCGGGATCGACCCCGGCTGAGTCGCACAGCACGCGCTTGACCTCCAGCCCGGTCCGCGACCCCGGGTGGGTGTGCACAGTGACCGGCACGCCCGTCTGGTGGTGGGCCGCGGCGACCGCGCGCATCACGCGCTCAACCCCCGGGGTCATGCCCTCCTCGTCGATGGCGCACTTGAGCATGCCCGCCCTGACCACGGTGCCGGTGATGCCCTCGGTGATGTCGCCGGTGAACATGTCCACCATCGGGTCCGGTACCTCGGCGCCGACCACCGCGTTCAGCGCGGGCCCGCGGTAGCGGAAGAAGAACGGCACGCTGTCGTAGGTGTACAGGCCGGTGGCGACGATGATGTTGAGCTCGGGCACCTGCTCGGCGACCCGCTGGATCCGCGGCAGGTTACGGCCCAGGCCGACCACCGTCGGGTCGACGATCGTGCGAACGCCCTGCGCGGCCAGCGCGCGCAGCTTGGTCACCGCGTCCGCGATCCGGTCGTCCTCGCTGCCCCACTCGCCGGGGTAGTTCTGCTGCACGTCTGCCGTGCGTACGAAGATGTGCTCGTGCATGTAGGTCGGCCCGAGGTCGGCCGTATCCACCGCGCCGCGGACGGTAGGGATCTGGCTCATTCGGCCCGCAGCTCTCTCTTGAGGATCTTCCCGGTCGGGCCCTTCGGCAGGTCGGCGGCGATCACCACCTGGCGCGGGTACTTGTAGGCCGCCAGCCGCTCCCGGCAGAAGGCGATGATCTCGTCCGGATCCGCCTGCGCGCCCGGCTTGAGCGCGACGAACGCGACGACCTCCTCGCCCAGCCGCGGGTCGGGCTGGCCGATGACGGCAGCCTCGGCCACCGCCGGGTGGGTGAACAGCACCTCCTCGACCTCCCGCGGGTACACGTTGTAGCCGCCGCGGATGACCAGGTCCTTCTTGCGGTCCACGATGAACAGGTAGCCGTCCTCGTCGGCGTAGGCCAGGTCGCCGGTGTGGAACCAGCCGCCGCGGAACGCCTCCGCGGTCGCGGCGGGGTTGCCGTAGTAGCTCTTCATCACGTTGTGGCCGCGGATGACGATCTCGCCGATGTTCTCGGGCCCGGGCGGCAGCGGCTTGTCCTGCTCGTCCACCACCTGCACCTGCACGCCCCAGATCGGCCTGCCGATCGACAGCACCTTGCGCTGCTCGGCGCTGATGTTGAAGGTCGTGGTGCTGGCCGTCTCGGACAGCCCGTAGCCCTCCAGGATCACCACGCCGGGGAACTTCTCCTCGAACGCCCGGATGACTTCGCCCGGGATCGCGGCGCCGCCAGAGACCCCCACCCGCAGCGACGACAGGTCCCGGCCGGCCAGGTCCGCCTGCAGCAGCGCGTAGTACATGGTCGGAACGCCGGAGAAGATCGTGCACCGGTACCGCGCGATCGCGTCAAGCACCGCATCCGGCTCGAACCGGGGGATGAGCACCAGAGTCCCCCCGAACCGCACGCACACGTTGAGCACGCTGGACAGGCCGAACACATGGAACATCGGCAGCACCGCGACCCCGATATCGTCGTCCCGGAAGCCGAACAGCCCGCCGGCCACGGTGCAGTTCATGTACAGCTGGTAGTGGGTCAGTTCGGCGCCCTTGGGCTTGCCCGTGGTGCCGCTGGTGTAGATGATCACCGCGGTGTCGTCGGCATCCGTCGGCTCGATCTCGCCGGTGTCGTCGGCGAAGTAGAGCTCGTCGTAGTGCCTGGTCCCCTCGGGCCGCTGGTCATGACCCGGGAGGTTCACCACGTACGTGGGCACGTCCCCCGCCTGGCGGGCGCCGGCCACCGCCTCCGCCGCGAACCCCTCGAAGGTGATCAGCATCCTGGCCTCAGAGTCCTGCAGCTGGTAGGCCACCTCGGGCGCCTTCAGCAGCGGGTTCAGCGGGACCATCACCAGGCCGGCCTTGAGGATGGCGAAGTAGGTGAACAGGAACTGCGGCAGGTTCGGCAACTGCACGGCGACCTTGTCGCCGCGGCGCAGCCCGCTGCCGAGCAGGGCACTGGCCACCCGCCCGGAGATCTCGTCCACCTGGGCATAGCTGAAGTTCAGGTCGCTGATGTGGCACAGCGGATGGTCCGGCTTGGCGTTGCGGGATTCCCGCAGCATGACGGCGAGGTTAAAGCTCATGACACTCCTGTTACGGACGGGTAACCAAACTCTATGCCGCGGTCGGCCTCCATGACGAGCCTCGCCTCACCCGAGCCGTCAGCCACGCGCGCCACGACCGGTCCCGGCATCGCCCGTACCCGGATGCGGGCCGTAGCACCCTGAGCCGTTCGGACTCATTGAAAATCTTTCTACCGAACGAACGTGGTGTCACGTTCCGGCGGTCCGGTTCAGCGGCGTTCCCTGGGCGGCGCCGGTCAGCCCGGCCATGCCGATGAACTCGGCCAGCAGCCGCCGCAGCCGGTGGTCCGGGTTGGTCCAGTCGGCGTAGCCCCGCGCGCCGCCGACCGAGGCGATCAGGGCCGCCTCGCCGACCGGCTGCATGGCGTGCGCATGCTCCGTGTTCGAGGGCTGCGTGTCAGGACGGCTGCGGGGTCGAGGGGAGGTCGGCGGTGCCGGGGCGGGTGAGGTTGAGGGGGATGACGACCCGGTCGTAGAGGTCCTCGGAGACGCCCTTGGCCAGCGCGGCCTGCTTCAGGGTCAGGTCGTGGTCGATGGCGTAGTGGGAGATCTCGGCGGCCTTGGCGTACCCGATGACCGGGGACAGCGCGGTGACCATCATGACCGACCGGTCGATGTTCTCCGTGAGCTTGGCCCGGTTGAGCGTGGTGCCCTCGACCATGTACTCGCGGAGGTGGTCGCACATGTCGGCCATGATCAGCGCGGAGTGCAGGTAGTTGTCGATCAGGATGGGCCGGAACGAGTTGAGCTCGAAGTTGCCCTCCGCGCCGCCCATGCTCACCGCGACGTCGGCGGCGATGACCTGGATGGCGACCATCAGCATCGCCTCGGCCTGGGTCGGGTTGACCTTGCCCGGCATGATCGAGGAGCCGGGCTCGTTCTCCGGGAGCAGCAGCTCACCGATCCCGGTCCGCGGCCCCGAGCCCAGCCAGCGCAGGTCGTTGGCGATCTTGAACAAGGTGACCGCGGCGGCCTTCAGCCCGGCGTGCGCGCGGACCATCGCATCCAGCGTGCCCTGCGCGGTGAACTTGTTCGCCGCGGTCACGAACGAGAACCCGGTCATCGCTGCGAGCTGCGCCGCGACCTGATCCCCGAACCCGGGCGGGGCGTTCAGCCCGGTGCCGACCGCGGTGCCGCCCATGGCCAGCACCAGTAGCCCGGCGGTGGCGTGCTCCACCTCGCCGATCGCGTCCTCCAGCGCCCCGGCGTACCCGGACCACTCCTGCCCGACGGTCAGCGGGGTCGCGTCCTCCAGGTGCGTCCGGCCGATCTTGACCACATCCGCCCACTGAGCGGACTTGGCGTCGAGGGCTGCCCGCAGCCGCTTCAGCGCCGGGATCGTTTTGGTCGTGGCCATCGTGTACGCGGCGATGTGCATGGCAGTCGGGAACGTGTCGTTGGACGACTGGCCCATGTTCACGTGATCGTTGGGATGGACCGGCTGCTGGGAACCCAGCGTCCCCCCGGCCAGCTGGATGCACCGGTTGGAGATCACCTCGTTGACGTTCATGTTCGACTGGGTGCCTGACCCGGACTGGAACACGTACAACGGGAACTCGCTGTCCAGCGCCCCGCTGATCACCTCGTCGCATACCCGCCCGATCAGCTGCCCCTTCCAGGCCGGCAGCCGCCCCGCCGCCGTGTTCACCACCGCCGCGGCCTTCTTCACGTACCCGTAGGCGTGGTACACCTCTTTGGGCATCTTGTCGTGGCCGATGTTGAAGTGCTGCAGGCTGCGCTGGGTCTGCGCTCCCCAGTAATGGTCCGCGGGCACCTCGACGTCACCGAGGCTGTCGAATTCCTTCCGCATCCCGGTGGCGTGCAGCCCGATCGGAACATCGAGGATCTCAGGTTCGTCGTCGTGCGTCGTGGCCATGGTGCGTGCTCTCCTCACGTCTGGAGCGGGTCGTAGGCGACAGGCAGCGGTTCGGCTAGGCGGTCCGCGGCATCCGGTGGTACAGCACCTCGTTGCGGTCATGCAGCTGTTCCCTACACACATTCTTGGCCAGGCCATCGCCTCGGGCTCGTCGGGCCTGGTCCTCCAGGGTCGCCGGGCCTGCTCCGGCCTCGCACTAGGGCGGCCGGCGTACCAGTGAAGACCCTGGCCGGTGCCCTGGTCGGTGATCCTGGCCGGGTCCGTTCGGGCGTTTGAGGCGGGGTGCGGGTCGGCGCGGTAGTGGCCTGGCCGGGCTCCCGTAGAGTCGTCTGGTGCCTAGGCGCTTGATCGGGTGGCTGGCGGCCGTCCTGGCGATGCTGATCACGGCGACGCTGGTCGCCGGCGAGCTCGCGGAGGCCGGGCAGCGACGCTGGTGGGCGGGCCGCCCGCTGACGACGGACACCGTGGCGGGGCTGCTGGTGCTGCTGGTCACGGTCCTGGTCGTGAATCAGCTGCTGAACAGGCGGCAGGCCAGGCAGCGCGGCCATGCGGTCGCCGCGCAGGCCGCCATCGTGGCGGCCCAGGCCGCTCGCTCGGCCAAGGCTGTGTCGTCGGTGATCGGCGGATCCGGCGACCGCGGCGCGGCGTCCGATGGTTTCCGGACGTACATGATGACGCTGCTCATAGGTGCGCCTGTCCTCATCGGCGACCCGGTCGCGCGGCATTTCCTGGAGCAGGCCCAGTACCTCGGCGGGGTGATGGCCCGTACGCTCGCGGCGCTGGACAAATCGCCGGAGGGCGCTACCGTGCCGGGTGACCGGCTGGAGGAGGCCATGCAGCAGCTGCAGAGCGCCGCGGCGCCGCTTCTTGAGCTGCTCAGTCCCGAGGTGCGCGATTCCATCCAGCGGATCGGCCAGACCGCTGAAGAGTAGGGCTGGGCTGCGCCTCATTGGTCACACTAGTGAACCTTTTTTCGTTATTCCTCCGCTTATCTGGGGCGGATCCGTTATTGTGTGCCAAAACCACGTTCAGAGCGAGGTTTTGACACACGATAACCGGAGCGTCCTCCGCGCTGCCCGGTTTGCACGGGAATGGTACTGCCGTCACCTCCGGGTCGGTGAACGGCATTCAGGTGGTCGCCGGCCAACGATCAGCGCCGACGTGCCACGCACGGCGTCGCGCTCTTCCGGGTGAGTCCGGGCGCCTAGGCTCCCCGGATCGCCTGTCCGGAGTCGGGGTCGAAGAACTGCATGCCGTCGATCTTGATGGCGAACCTGGCCCGCTCACCCACCCTGACCGGGCTGGCCGGGTCGACGCGGGCCACGCCCTCGCCGGACTCGGTGGCGGCCTCCTCGTCCGCGCTGGCCGTGCCCTCGGCCCGCACCCGGCGGGCGTCGACGGTGAAGTGCACCATCAGCTCCGAGCCCAGCGCCTCCACCAGGTCCACGTCCCCGGCCAGGACCGGCCCGGCGGTCCCGTTGGCGGCGGGCAGGTGCTCCGGGCGCAAGCCCACGACCACCCTCTTGCCGGCGTACGCCGCCAGCCCGGGATGAGCCGCCAGGACGGAGGCCGGAAGGTCGATGTCCTGGGACCCGAGCCGGAACGACCGGGCACCCTCGGTGACGCTCGCTTCGTACAGGTTCATGGCCGGGGAGCCGATGAACGCCGCCACGAACAGGTTGTCCGGCCGGTCATACAGCACCTGCGGGTTGTCCACCTGCTGCAGCACCCCGGACCGCATCACCGCCACCCGGTCGCCCATCGTCATCGCCTCGACCTGGTC
>Ga0187781_10002252_pt1 | contig 14716 bp, 13 predicted proteins | sample 0715_SJ02_MP02_2_FD_132447 | JGI IMG/M metagenome (GOLD analysis project Ga0187781, IMG submission 132447) | Tropical peat soil microbial communities from peatlands in Department of Meta, Colombia - 0715_SJ02_MP02_20_MG | ecosystem: Environmental > Terrestrial > Soil > Wetlands > Peat | place...
CGCGTATTTTCAAGCAATGCGTTGGGCCGGCAGTGGTGCAGTTTACCAATCACCTCGACTATCGTCCGTCGGCGTCATCCCGAAGCCCCGCGTTTTCACCAGCGGGGCGAGGGGCCGGGGTCCCCAGACAGCCCGCCTTTGGCTGGCTGGGGTGCAGATCTCGCGCGCATCAAGTGTGAAGCTGGCTCAAATTGCACCACTACGTGGCCCTGCCCTTTGACTTCTGATTTTCGCTTGAGCGTTTCGGCCTTTTGCCCGAAGCTGCTCCTCGATTTCCATTTCCACGCTATAATCGCCGCTCGGGGATGGCACTCAATCAGGGCACTAAACTCGGCCCTTACGAGATTCAATCGCCGCTTGGCGCTGGCGGTATGGGTGAAGTGTATCGAGCCAAGGACACGCGCCTCGACCGTTCGGTTGCCGTCAAGATTCTGCCCAGTCATCTCTCCGATAGTCCGGACGCCAAGCAGCGTTTTGACCGCGAAGCCCGCGCCATCTCTTCGCTGAATCATCCCAACATCTGCACGCTCTACGATGTCGGCCACCAGGATGGGATCGACTACCTGGTGATGGAGTTTCTGGAGGGTGAAACTCTGGCCGATCGATTGTTGAAAGGACCGATGCCGACCGAGCAAGTGCTCAAGTACGGTATTGATATTTGCGAAGGATTGGAGCGGGCCCATAAGAGCGGAGTCATCCATCGCGATCTGAAGCCCGGCAACATCATGCTGACCAAGAGCGGGGCCAAGCTGATGGATTTCGGGCTGGCCAAGGCGGTCGCATTGGGACCGGCGCCGGCGTCGAGCCTGACGTCGAGCCTGACTATGACGGTTTCGGGGGCGGCAGCGCCCAGTCATCCTCTGACTGCGCGGGGGACGCTTGTAGGTACATTTCAGTACATGTCTCCGGAGCAAACGGAAGGCAAGGAAGCCGATGCGCGGTCGGATATTTTTTCTCTGGGTGCAGTGCTGTATGAGATGGCGACGGGGAAAAAGGCATTCTCGGGAAACAGCCAAGGGAGTTTGGTAGCCGCAATTCTGGCATCGGAGCCGCCGCCGATGTCGACGCTGCAGCCGATGACACCTCCAGCTTTGGAGCAGGCGGTGCGCAGTTGCCTGGCGAAGGATCCGGATGAGCGCTTCCAGACCGTACACGATCTGAAGTTGCAGTTGAAGTGGATCGCGCAGGCCTCGGCGAGCCAGTTGGGTGCGCCGGCGCAGGTGCGGGCGCGGCGGGCAACGAACAAACGCACGTTGATGGTGGCCGCGGTTGCGGGTTGGATTTTCGTGGCAGGCTTGCTCACGTTGTTCCTCATGAATCGTAGCCAGCTTGAGCAGGCGCGGCGGCCGATGAATGCATCATGGTTGCCGCCGCGTGACGAGGAATTCGCCGGCGTTTTGAATGGTGCGCCGGCGCTTTCTCCCGATGGCTCGAAGCTCGCGTTTCTCACCGGCGCGCAGCTCACCACCAAATTGTGGGTGCGCGATGCGGCTACGGGCGCCATGCACGCGATGGAAGGCGGCGACAAAGCGACGTTTCCCTTTTGGTCGCCCGACGGAAAATACATTGGGTTTTTCTCGGGAGGCAAGCTGAAGAAAGTGGCCGTGGCGGGTGGGCCAGTGCAGATCGTTTGCGATGCGCCGGAAGGGCGTGGGGCGTCCTGGAGCTCGCGTGGAGTGATTTTTTTCACGCCCAATATTTTCGAGCCCCTTTACAAGGTTCCAGAGGGCGGCGGCACGCCCGAGAAAGTCACCGACGTAAAAACCGGCTGGACGCATCGCAACCCGTACTTCCTGCCCGACGGCGACCACTTCCTGTTCACGGTTCGCGATACAACCAGCACGACCGTTCCGGCGGCGGCGTTGTATGGCGCTTCGCTTTCCGGCGAGAAACCGCGCCAGATTCTGGAGCGCGCATCGAACGTGCAGTTCTCCGAGGGATATCTGCTGTATCTGCGAGAAACAGTCCTGGTAGCGCAACCGTTCGATCCAAAGTCCCTCAAGCTCAGTGGCGACCCGAAACCGGTGGCGGAAAAACTCGACTATTGGAACGCGCGCGACCTTGCGGCATTCACCGCCGCTCAGGGCACTCTGCTCTACCGCCAGGGCTCGGTGCAGAAAAGCCAACCGATGTGGGTTGACAGCGCGGGCAAGCAACTCAGTCAGTTTGGTGAGCCGGGAATCTACTCGTCCGTCAAAGCGTCCGATGATGGTTCGCAGCTAGGATTCATTCGCACGGATCCAGACACCGGCCAGCAAGATGTCTGGATCGCTGATACCGCACGGAATACGGTCTCGCGAAGCACCTTCGCCGAGGCGTCCGAACCGGCGTTTGTATTTTCCCCGGACGGAAGTCAGATCGCGGTTTCAACGACTCGCGGCACAACTTCGCAGGGGATGTGGATTCAGCGGAACAATGGTTCCGGAACCCGGGATCAGTTGGAGGTGCCTCGCACCAATGCCACTGTAACAAGCTGGTCGGCGGATGGCCGTTATCTTTTTATCGACGAGCAGAATAACGCGACGCGGTTCGATGTCGCCTATATCGATCTGAAAGGCGATCGGAAAATCGTACCGTTTCTCAACACACCAGCGAATGAAGTACTCGCTGTTTTGTCGCCAAACGACAAGTGGGTCGCATACACCTCGGACGAGTCGGGGAAACCAGAAGTATATGTGACGGCATTCCCAGGCCCTGGTGGAAAGTGGCAGATTTCGAGCGGCGGCGGGGCGGCGCCTTCGTGGAGCGCCGATGGCAAGAAGCTTTACTACCAGAATGGGGATAAGCTCATGGTATCGGCGATTCAGAATGTGGAGACATTCGAATTTGGAGCACCATCGGCGTTGTCGATTCACTTGAACGATTTTTCTTCGCTGGGGCCGGTGGCGCCCGGTGAACGCTTCCCTGCCCTGAAGCCGCTGGCTGGAGGCCAGTCGCCACCGCAGGAAGTCATCCTGAATTGGACCGGCACGCTGAAACAATAAAACTGGTTTTGGGTAGGGCATGGCTTCAGCGATGCCGCTTGGCGCCGCATGCGGGCTTTAGCCCCTGAGGTCCTGGTACCTAAGCCACTCAAATCCCCACTGCTTGGCCGCGGCCCTGCCTTCCGCATCATTGATTTTGCTCTCGCCCGAGGAATCGCGTCACCGCTTGCGGTTGCGCGGAAACAAGCGTTCGCGCCACACTGAGAGCAGCCGCGCGACTTAAGCGGTCAGCAGGGCTGTCATCCTTCATGATTCACCAGGAGCTAGCATGTTCCACATCGATCATCTTGGAATCGCGGTGAAGTCGCTGGCGGCGGCCAAAAGCATTTACCAGAAGCTCGGGCTGTCGGTATCAGCCGAAGAAACCGTGGCCCAGGAAAAAGTACGGCTGGTGATGGTGCCGGTGGGTGAAAGCCGTCTGGAGCTGCTCGAAGCGACATCCGACGATTCGGCGATTGCGAAGTTCATCGCCAAGCGCGGCGAGGGCCTGCACCACGTGTGCATGAAGGTTCCGGACCTCGCCGGAGTCGTCGCGAAACTCAAGCGAGATGGCATCCGCCTGGTGTCTGAGGAAATCAAAACCGGCGCCGGCGGACATCGCTACGTGTTCGTTCATCCGCAGAGCACAGGCGGCGTGTTGCTGGAGCTGGTGGACAGCCGCCCCGCATGAGTAAAAGCACCATCCGCGAGTTGACGATTTGACTAACATGCGCGGAAAGTCGGGTTTTGGGCGGCGCAGCGCTTTAGCGCTGCGGCCAGCGGCCCATTTTTGACAGCGGCTTTAGCCGCTGAGGTTATGATTTGATTTACCCCAGCCATCGCAGCGATGGCACACCACGCCACATAAAATCGATGCTCCTACTCATCGTCGATACATCCGGCAAGAACGGCAGCCTCGCGCTGGCCAAAGTCAGCACAATCCCGGCGGAGATTGAAATCGTCGAGAGCGTCCCCCTCGCGGGCGGAACCTTTTCCGCGCAACTGATCCCGCAGGTCTCGGCGTTACTAGCCAAGCATGGATACAACAAATCCGACCTCGCCGCCTTTGCGGTCGTGTCCGGCCCAGGGTCGTTCACCGGCCTGCGCGTCGGCCTGGCCGCAATCAAGGCTCTTGCTGAAGTCCTGCGCGAGCCGATCGCACCCGTCTCGCTGCTGGAGGCGGTTGCGGAATCAGGCCGCGCGCGCGAACCCGTTCTGGCCGCGCTCGACGCCGGTCGCGAAGAGATTTATGCCGGCGAATACGAACCAATCGGCGCCCCAGCCGACGGCCGTTGGCAGATGCGGAGCGAGCGGCTCCTTGGCCGCGAGGAACTGGCCGCTGAGGCAAAAGGCAGACTGGTCGTTACTCCCGATGCCGCGTTAGCCGATACGTTGAAGGCATCAGGCCTCAAGGTTGAGCACGTCGACTATCCGAGCGCGGAGGTAATCGCGCGCCTCGCTTTGGCAAAGATTCTCCGCGGCCAAACCGTGACGCCAGAAGAACTTGAAGCCAACTACATTCGTCGCTCCGATGCCGAGATTTTCTCGAAGCCAAAGTTGTGATGGCGAACATGGCCGTATCCATTCGCGAAGCCACAATCGGCGACCTCCCGGCGATACTTGCCCTCGAACAGGTATCGCCGACGGCGGCGCATTGGTGGTTAAATCAATACGAAACTCGAATTGCACAAGAACAGGTAATCGCAGCGGAACACGATGGCGTCGTCTGCGGGTTCCTGTGCTGGCGCGCGGCCGCAGGCGAATGGGAAATCGAGAACGTAGTCGTGGCAGCGGAACTCCAGCGGCGGGGCATCGGTGCGGCGCTGGTGCGAACGGCAATCGAGAAATGGCGTACTTCGGGCGGAACAGCCTTGTTGCTCGAGGTACGTGAATCCAACGAAGCGGCGCGGATACTGTATGAGAAGTGCGGGCTCCGGGACGTCGGCCGACGACGCGGGTACTATGGCGGCCCGCCTGAGGATGCGGTTCTGTATAGGCTGGCCGAGAAGTGTTAAGTCCATGCTTTGCACAAATTTAGGTGCAACTAAAGGGATTGGGGAAGGGTGACCGGCGAGTGCAGAATTCGATCCTAATCCCCCATTGAAACCCCTTCGGCCCTATGCTAAGTTGTAACCGGGCAGTAATAATTCAGGAGGTCTCGCAGGATGCTGACTCCGAGAGATCAACTCCTGGCCAGTCATGAAGAATTCCAGCGGCTGGTCCAGGAGCACTCGCAATACTCCCAAAGGCTGGAAACCCTCACCCAGAAGCGCTACCTCAGCGAAGACGAAAAACTTGAAGAAGTGCGGCTGAAGAAACTGAAGCTGCGCCTGAAGGACCAGATGCAGGTCCTCGAACGGCAAGCGCAGCGCGCCTCGGCCTAGCCGAAACGCTGCTTCGTCGCCGTCCGTGCATTCTAAGGGCTGCCGTGTATATCCACAGAAGGCGCATGTAAGCGCCTTTTTTCGTTGCAGTTATGTAGATGTTGTCCCACCGCGTCTATAATCATTTCATCTCCCATGGTCCGTGACGGCTATTTCTACGGCATTGGCAGCATCATCGCCGCCGCCCTCATCGTCTGGCTCGCGGCTTGGCCCTATGCCATTCCCGTGCTCTTGCTCGGGGCCTTCTGCCTCTGGTTCTTCCGCGACCCGGAGCGCGAAATTCCCAGCCTGCCAGGCGCAATCGTTTCTCCCGGGGACGGCAAAGTCACCGACGTTGGAGTAGTCAATACCGCGGATGGGAAGCGGTCTCGCATCAGCATCTTCCTGAGCGTTTTCAACGTACATGTCAATCGCTCGCCGATTGCAGGAGTGATTCGCGAGGTTCGCTATCAGCGCGGCAAGTTCCTCAACGCCATGGCCGCAAACTCCGCCGAAGAAAACGAGCAGAACATCGTCACCGTGGAAGGTGAAGGCCGCACCGTGGTCTTCAAGCAGATCGCCGGCCTCATCGCCCGCCGCATCGTCTTCAACCTCAAGATCGGCGACACCGTCAGCCGCGGCCAGCGCGTTGGTCTGATCAAGTTCGGCTCGAGAGTCGACGTGCTCTTCGATTCCGACGCCGCCATTAAAGTCAAACCCGGCGATCACGTGCAAGGCGGATCTACCGTGCTCGCGGTGCTTCCCGTGCCCTCGCCCCACCCCCAGCCCGTCGGCGCTAATTCCTCCCAGGAGGCAGCATGGAAGAGCTAACCCCTCGCCGCCGCGAGTCCGATCGTCCCCGCGGACGCATGCGCCGCGGCATGTACATCCTGCCTTCGCTCTTCACCACCGCCAACATCGCCTTCGGCTTCTACGCCCTTCTGGAGACGATTCACGCCACCAGTGGCGATTTCCTGCATCTCGACAACGCCGCCAAGGCCATCGGCTTCGCCGTTCTCTTCGATGGCCTCGACGGCCGCATTGCCCGCATGACCCACACCGAAAGCGACTTCGGCCGCGAACTCGATTCCCTCGCCGACGTCATCACCTTCGGCGTAGCTCCCGCGCTGCTCGCCTGGATCTGGGGCTTCAACTTTCTGCCCCTCATCATCAGCCCCGCGCTCCGCGTCAAGATCGTCGAACTGGGTTCCATTGCTTGCTTCGGCTTCCTGATGGCGGGCGCGAGCCGCCTGGCTCGCTTCAACATCACCAGCAATCCGCAGCCGTCGAATCCCGGCCGCCCGGGCAAAAAGTATTTTGTCGGCATGCCCATTCCCGCGGGCGCGGGCGTGGTTGCGGCCGTCGTGCACTTTTCCAAGGGCGACCCGATCACCTCCTGGTGGACGGCCGCCACTTGGCTGATGATGGTTGTGGTCATCGGTTATCTCATGGTCAGTACCTGGCGCTTTTACAGCTTCAAGGATATCGATTTCCGCTCTCGCCGCCCTTTTCGCTTAATTATTTTGATCGCAATTGTGGGTGCGCTCATCTGGCAGTTTTCCCAACAAGTCCTCTTCATTATCGCTATTGTCTACATGATTTCTGGCGTGTTCTGGCGGCTGCAGTGGATCTTCCGGCGCAAGACAACATCGGTGCCGCCGCCCTATCGGGAGGCGTCGCAAACTCGATGACCCCAGCCCCCAAACCGGCGAGCTCGCATACCGACCTGCGCTCGGCAAGCCTGTATCGCATTGCGATTGTCGGGGCTGCCTCGCTCATGGGCAAGGAACTGGCGGAGGTTCTGCACGACCGCAATTTCCCCGCCGCCGATGTCCGCCTGCTCGATGCCGACGAGTCCCTCGGCCAACTTGAGGCCGTGGGCGATGAGATGAGCTTCATCCAGAGCGTCCGCGCCGAGCAGTTCGAGCGCGTCGACTTCACTTTTTTCGCCTCCGACGCCCACTCCACCCGCACCTCGTGGCGCTCCGCCCGCGATCTCGGCAATACCATCGTCGATCTTTCCAACGCCCTCGAAGACGAACCCGGCGCGTCCGTGCGCTCGCCCTGGATCGAGCGGCAAGCCGGCCGGCCCGTGGCGCCACAGCTCCAGCCCGGTCCAGTCGTGGTCGCCCATCCCGCCGCTACCGCGCTTGCCCTGCTCGCCATGCGCGCCGAAAAAGCCGCGAAAGTCGAGCGCATGATTTCGACCGTGCTCGCGCCCGCCTCCGAGTACGGACAAAAAGGTATGGACGAACTCCACGAGCAAACCGTCAACCTGCTCTCCTTCCAGGAACTGCCCAAGAATGTCTTCGACGCCCAGGTCGCGTTCAATTTGCTCGCGCGCTACGGCCCGCGTTCCAACTGTTCCCTCGATTCCAATGCTCAGCTCATTCTCCGCCACTTCCGGCAAGTAGCGCCGGCCGCGGTTGAGTCCGCGCTCACCGTGCTGCAGGCGCCCGTATTCCACGGCCACGCCTTTTCCATCTACCTGGAACTGGACAAGCCCGTCGCAGTCAACGATCTTTCCGCCTCTCTCACCGGCGACCATGTCGTGTTGACCGAAGGAGAAGACATCCCCAACAACGTAAGCGCCGCCGGGCAGGGCGACGTGGTCATCTCGCTCAACGCGGACGCCAATCGCAAGAACGCTTTCTGGATCTGGGCGGTCATCGACAACCTCCGCATCGCCGCGCTTTCCGCCATCGAGTGTGCCGAAACCATGACCTCATCCCGCCCGCGAGGCCAGATCCAATGAAATCCCTGCCCCGCGCAGCGGCTCTGATTCTGATGCTGGCCTGCACTCTCGTAGCAACCGCCTGCGGCTACCATACCCTCAACCATTCTTCCGCTCTCCCCGGCAACGTTCGCAGCATCGCGATTCCCGTATTCGCCAGCCACGCCCGCACCTTCCGCGTGGAGCAGCAGCTCACCGACGCCGTCATCCGCGAACTCGACACCCGCACCCAGTTCCGCATTCTGCGCGACGCTAACGAGGACGCCGATGCCGTCCTCAAGGGCACGGTTCTTTCCGTTTCGAGCACCCCACTCGCTTACGATTCGACGACCGGCCGTGCCGCCAGCGCCCTGGTCACGATCGACGTGCAGATCACGCTCACCGACCGCAACGGTAAGATCGTGTACCAAAATCCCTCCTACCTCTTTCACGACCAGTACGAAATCTCCCGCGACCTGAACAATTTTTTCCAGGAAGAATCGCCGGCCGTCGACCGCATGTCGCGCGACTTCGCCCATGGACTGGTCGCCAATATTCTGGAGGCCTACTAGGAATGCCGCGCGCCTTCAGCCAAGCCGACCGTTTTCTCTCCGAGCTCGAATCGCGCAAGCTCAAGCCCGCTTATGTTTTCGTGGGTGACGAGGCCTTCTTCCGCAAGCGCTGCCGCGATGCCATCCTCGACCACCTGGTTTCGCCCGATGCCCGCGACTTCAGCGTCTTCGAATTCGATCTCAATGAAACTTCGCTCAGCGAAGTGCTCGATCGCGCCCGCACCCCGTCGCTCATGGCGCCATTCCAGGTCTTCTTCGTGCGCGGCGTGAAAACGCTCTTCGGCCGCGGATCCAACGACGAGAAGCTCGCCGCCATCGAAGACTACTGCAAGAATCCCAATCCCGACGCGCTTCTCATCTTCGTTGCCGACCACATCAGCATTCCCGCCGACGTGCGCCGCATGGAAATGACCGATAAGGAGCGCTATCAGAAGATTCGCGAAGATCTCGGCTCCTTCTGCGGCATCGTCGAGCTGGCTCGCGTTGAGGAAGGTGAAGCGGTCCGCTGGATCGGCGAGTATTGCTCCACGCGCAACGTCAAAATCGATGCCGACGGCGCCCGCGAACTCGTCGACGCCCTCGGCGGCGACATGATGATGATCTCGAACGAGCTTGAGAAGCTCATTCTCTACGTCGGCGAGAAAAAGAAAATCACGCTCGGCGACGTCGAGACCATGGTGCTCGCCGCCAAGCAGCGCTCGCTCTACGAACTCACCGACGCCATCTCTTCTAAAGACCGCGTCCGCGCCCTCGCCATCCTCGACGCGCTGCTCTCCACCGGCGACGGCGAAGAAGCGGCCATCGGCCATCTCTACATGCTCGCCAAAACCTTTCGCCAGATGCTGGTCATTATCGAGCGCAATGTGCGCGACCAGCGCATGCTCTGGGCCGCGCTGTGGCAGGGTTTCCGCGTGCCGCCGTTTGCCGCCGACGATATCATCCGCCAGGCCCGCCGCTATAAGTCAAAACGAGAATTAACGCGCGCCATCCGCCTCGTAGCCAGGACCGACCTCGCTCTGCGTTCCAACCCGCCCGGCAAACGCCTGATCCTCGAAAAGCTGATCCTGGAATTAGCCGGAGAGCCCAAGCCCGAACCCCCATCCGGATGGATGCAGGAAGAGTTACCCGTGTAATGAGTCATCCTGAGCGAAGCGAAGGATCTACGTAGTCTGCTTGCGGCGAGGCACTGTTTGCCCCGGGGGTTCGCGCCACTCCCGCCACAATCTCCTCCACCAGCGAATAGGGATCGCGTTTGTGCTCGGCGATCTCCGCGGCATAGCGGTCGAGGCTGGCGGCATCGATGCGTCCTCGCGCCTGTTCTAGCATGGCGTCGCGCAGCATCTCGACCAGCCGCTCGCGCCAGTTCTCCTTGTTCTTCTGGAACAGCAGATTGTTGTCGCTTAGATATGCCTCGTAGCTGGCGATCGCGGCCGCCAGCTCCGCCGTGCCCGTGCCCTCGCTCGCCACCGTCTTCACGATCGGCGGAGTCCATCCATCCTTCCTCATTTCGAGCGACTGCATGGCGCGGAGTTCGCGCTCCACGCGCTCGGCGCCTTCGCGGTCACTCTTGTTGATGACAAAAATATCGGCAATCTCCATGATGCCGGCCTTAATCGTCTGCACATCGTCGCCCATGCCGGGTACGAGAATCACGATGGTGATATCGGCCAGCCGCACGATATCGACTTCGTCCTGGCCTACGCCAACGGTCTCGATCAAGACCAGGTCGCGGCCGGAAGCGTCGAGCACGGTCGCAACATCCGCCGTGGCGCGGGCCAGTCCGCCGAGCGAGCCCCGCGTCGCCATGCTGCGAATGAAAATGCCCGGATCGGAGTAATGATCCTGCATGCGAATGCGATCGCCCAGAATCGCGCCGCCCGTATAGGGGCTGGTTGGATCGACGGCAACGATGCCCACCGTGTAGTTATTGTCGGCTGCCGCACCCGAGTGGCCCCGAATCAAGTCACCCGAGGCTGCCCCATCCAAGCCGCGTTCTGTGCGGCTTGAGTGGGGGTTTTCCGTTCCGCGATAGTGCTTCGCGAGCTGGTCCACCAGCGTGCTCTTCCCCGCGCCCGGCGCGCCCGTGAGTCCAATGATGCGCGCATGCCCGGTGTACGGAAACAGAGCCTTCAGCAGATCGGAAGCCTCGGAGCGTCGATTCTCGACCGTCGAAATGACGCGAGCCAGCGCCCGAGCATCGCCCGCGCGCAGACGGGATATCAGAGATTGTGGACCAGGGTGCAAGCTATGAGTTTAACAATGTCGGCGCAATAAAAAGAGGATTTAGCAGGTCCCACCGGTCCTGTAATTCCCTCCGCTACCTTTAGAATTCGCCGCGCGAGGTGGAAGCTGGGAAGCTGCGCGCTAGTCTAGAATTGCCTTATGCCCCGTGCAGACAGGAAAAACACAGCTGGAAGTAATCTCGATGTCCTCTGCCCAAACTGCGGTCGCGCTCTCTCCGAGTTTCTTCACAAAATGGAGGAGCACAACGCCGAGGTCGTCTGCCCTTCCTGCGGGACGAAGCACGATGGGGTTCATCCGCCGGGGCGGACAGGAGTCTCCGCCCCACACGCGAAGGCGCGGGGGAAGGACAAGAGCTTCGCGCGAACAGACAAATCAGAAACTCCCTAAGCTACGGGAACCGCCGTTCCCGTGCGAGCCCCTAGCGCTTGGATGGTGCGCGCGCAGATCTCCTCCGGCGTTCCATGCGCGACCACGGTCAGCAACAAGCCCAGCGTTTTGTAAAATTCAATCAGTGGAGCCGTGCTGCGCTCATAGGCCGCCATGCGCACTTTGATCGATTCGGGACGGTCATCTTCGCGTTGGAAGAGCTTCCCGCCGCAGCGGTCGCACACGCCCTCGACCTTGGGCGGCTGACCGCTGACGTGGAACACCGCTTTGCACTTCTCGCAGGTGCGCCGTCCGCTCAGCCGCGCCACGATCTCCTCCAGCGGCAGTTCGTAGTTCACGACCGCCGTGAGCGGGATCTTCTCGCTCTCCATCAACTGCCTGAGCGATTCTGCTTGGCCAATAGTTCGCGGAAAGCCGTCGAGCACGAATCCGCCCGAGCAGCGTATGCAAGCGGCGCGCTCGCGTACCATCTCCCACACCGTGGAATCGGGCACCAGCTCGCCGCGGCGCATGATATCCATGGCGGACTTCATCGCCGGGCTTAAATCACACGCGGCCTGCTTGGAAGCGGCGCGGAACAGATCACCCGTGGAAAGATGGCAGGCCTTAAGCCGCTGATTGAGCAGAAAGGCTTGCGTTCCCTTGCCGACGCCGGGCGCGCCCAGCAGCACCAGCCGCCAAGGCGCGCCGTTGGAAGTGCCATCGCAACACTGCTCGCCTGCCCCCTGGAACCACGTTCCTCGATCGTCTCTCTTCCGGGTTGCGGCGGGTTTATCGGGTGCCGACATAGGCGTTTCCTCCAGGGACACAGACTTTCGCCAATGTAGGCAAACACCGCACCCGGCGCGGTGACGGCAATCACACGGCTCGGTTCGCCCATGGATCCCCTGGTGGCGCGGCCGTGTCCCTGGGCGCGCAACTTTTCCATCCCTCCCGTCCACCCGCCAATCTATTTAGGGTACTCTAGGGTTTTAGCCTCACAGCGCAACTGCGTTACAGCGACGAATGCCCAACCAGGAAGAGGAAGTATTAGGGAAAGCGTATGACGGCCGGCTGATGCGGCGGCTGTTGCGTTATTTGCGTCCGTACCAGGGCCATGTGATGGTTGTGCTTGTTGCCATCATCCTCAAGTCGCTGGCCGACGTGGCGGGACCCATCCTCATCAAGACCGCCATCGATAAGTACCTGACCAAATCGCCGACCGCGCATTCCTGGATTGGCGACCGCTTGAGCAGTACGCCCATGACTGGCGTGGCGCAGATCGGCGGCCTTTATATCGGCCTTCTCGTCGTAACCTTCGCATTTGAATTCGTGCAGACCTACCTCATGCAGTGGACCGGCCAGAAGGTTATGTTCGACCTGCGCAGTCAGATTTTCCGTCACTTGCAGCAAATGCACGTCGCCTTCTTCGACAAGAATCCCGTCGGACGGCTGGTCACGCGCGTCACCACCGATGTTGACGCACTCAACGAGATGTTCACCGCCGGCGTTGTCTCCATCTTCGAGGATGTCTTTGTGCTGGTTTTCATCCTCGCCATCATGTTGAACATGAACTGGAAGCTGGCGCTGGTGACCTTCGTGGTCGTGCCCCTGATCTTCTACGCGACCATGATCTTCCGCGACAAGGTGCGCGACTCCTACCGCCGCATCCGCACGGCCATTGCCCGCATCAACTCGTTCCTGCAGGAATCGGTTTCAGGCATGCTGGTGCTGCAGTTATTCAACCGCGAAAAGCGCGCACACAACCAGTTCTCCAGGATCAACGCCTCGCACATGGAGGCCTATAAAGACGCAATTCTCGCCTACGCCGTCTATTACCCCGTGGTGGAAATCCTGGCGTCGATTGGGATCTCCTGCATTATCTGGTTCGGAGGCAACGGAATCCTGCAGCACATGACGGCGACGAGCGTCTCGCTGGCATTTTCGTGGAATCGCCTGCCGCACATGCGCTTTGTCGAGAGCGCCGTCACCCTGGGCACGATCGTGGCGTTCATGTCGTATGCGCAGCGCTTCTTCCGTCCGATTCAGGATTTGAGCGAAAAGTACAACATTCTCCAGTCGGCGATGGCCGCGGGCGAGCGCGTGTTCAAGCTGCTCGATACGAAAGTCGAGATCACCTCGCCTGCGGTTACCAGGAAAGCGACAGGCAGCGGCCGCATCGAGTTCGACCATGTGTGGTTTGCCTACCGCAACATTCCGGTGGACAGCACGGAAGGTGTGGGGACGGGGCTTCGCCCCGTCCAGGCGGGGCAAAGCCCCGCCTCCACGCAGTCAGCTCCAGAGTCAACTCCCGACTGGGTCCTGCGCGATGTGAACTTGGCCATCGAACCCGGAGAGACCGTCGCCGTGGTCGGACACACCGGCGCGGGCAAGACCACGCTCATCTCACTGCTGATGCGCTTCTACGATGTGCAGCAGGGCGCCATCCGCATTGACGGTGTGGATATCAAGGAAATGAACCTCGAAGACCTCCGCGGCCGCTTCGGCGTCGTGCTGCAGGACCCGTTCCTCTTTACCGGCACCGTGGAAGGCAACATCCGGCTCGGCACGGCGCGCATTCAGGACGAAGACGTGGAGCGGGCCGCCGAAGACGTGAATCTGGCGGATTTCATCCGCACCTTGCCTGGAGGCTTCAAGGAGGAAGTACGCGAGCGCGGCTCCACGCTCTCGACCGGCCAGAAGCAGCTCATTTCGTTCGCGCGGGCGCTGGCCCATGACCCGAAAATCCTGATCCTCGATGAAGCGACATCCAGCGTCGACACGGAGACCGAATTCCGCGTGCGCGACGCACTCAGCCGCATGGTCGAGGGACGCACGTCGTTGATCATCGCCCACCGCCTTTCGACCGTCCAACGCGCCGACAAGATCGTCGTGATGCACAAGGGGCAGGTGAGGGAAATGGGTACTCACCAGCAACTCCTCGCCCAGCGCGGCATCTACTACAAGCTCTATCAGTTGCAGTACAAGGACCAGGAGATTCCGGCCCTGGCGCAAGATTCCCCGCAAAATTCCCCCACCACCGCCGGCGCCGACGACTAGAGCAGCGCGCCGGCCGAGCTCGCCCGGTTGCCTGCCTTACCAGAGTGTGACGCAAAACATTGTCAGACGCACTTCCCTGTGATACCGTACCTGTAAGTTTTGCCCCTGAGACCACAATCACAAGCTCAAGTGGTGTGGATTACTGTGCCGCTCCGTGTGTCAGGTGGTGAGAAATGAAAGAAGCCCTAGACCCGATACCAGCCGAACAAGCCGTGGAGCAGGAAGGCTTTGCCAACCGCAAGCTCATTCGTCCCTCGCTCAGCCGCAACGACCGCGCTCACAACAATCACGGTCATAACCACGCGCCGAATCAAGGCTCGAACCCAATATCGAATCACGCCTCCTCCGAACGGCGCTCCGGTGCTCCCGCCAAGAAGGCTGCTCCCACCGAGCAGACCAACGCCGAAAACTTCTATTACCAGAAGCAGATGCAGA
>Ga0187781_10002253_pt1 | contig 14713 bp, 19 predicted proteins | sample 0715_SJ02_MP02_2_FD_132447 | JGI IMG/M metagenome (GOLD analysis project Ga0187781, IMG submission 132447) | Tropical peat soil microbial communities from peatlands in Department of Meta, Colombia - 0715_SJ02_MP02_20_MG | ecosystem: Environmental > Terrestrial > Soil > Wetlands > Peat | place...
ATCCGCCGCCGCCAAACGACGTGTTCTCGAATCCTGAGCCATCATCAAAGGAGTGCGCCCAGGTGTAGTTTGCGGTGAATTGCAAGCCGTGAGACAGGTTCTTCTTCAAGCCCGCCTGCAGCGAGTTGTAATGCGAGTTGCCGATGTCCGAAATTTGGTCGATGGTTCCGTACACGCTCGCAGGGTACAGATAATCCTCATTAGAAAATGGGGCTGTGGTCTCCTGAGTGGCCGGGGAACAATTGGTTGGCCCCGCAGCAACGCAAGCCGCAGGATTGATGAGATTCAGTGGATGGCCGATTTCGAGATGGCGCCCAAGCGAACCTACATACCCCACAGAGGCAATCATGCTGGCGGAAACCTGCCGCTCAATGGTCAAGTTGTAATTGTAGGAAGTAGGGTCGACGTTCCTTGGGTCAATCGTGCTGCAGCAATTAGCCCAGACGGGAAGGTTTCCGTTGGCTGCGTTAAATGGGACACTCGAGGCCGCACCAACAAAGGGGAAGGGATTCGCAATTGCCGGAACTTTGCTGGCAACGTCAGCAAACGGATTGGCAAAGCCCGGACTTCCGACGATGGTTTGTACGCCAGTGGGGCATGTGGTGGGGTTCTTCACGCAAGGCACCTGTATAGAGCTGTCAGCGGCCCCGAGCGTTGAGATCGAATTAGGAGGAACGCCCTGGAATTGCAGGTTCAGCTCCTCTTCGGTGCGGTTGTAATAAAGGCCAAAACCGCCGCGGATGCTGGTCTTGCCCGCGCCGCCGGTCAGCATGCCGAAGTCGGGACTATAGGCGAATCCGATGCGAGGTCCCCAATTCCGGAAAGGATGGTCGGTGCCGGTTGGGTGGACACCATGATCACCCGAATAAACGACACCGAGCGGCGCGTTCGGGAAAACCGTGGACTGCTGGCCCGGATAGAATGCCGCCATTCCATGACCGTCATAGGCTAGGTCTTGCAACGCGGTGTCGATAGTCCAACCCAAGCCGTAAGTGAAGGTAAAGTTCGGTCGTATCTTCCATTGGTCCTGGAAGTAGCTGTAGTACTCCTGAGCGCGGTCGATGCCATTGCCGCCGCTGGCTTGAGTGTAAGAGTCAGGAAATCCTAGCAGGAAGTCCGCTCCTGGATTACCCGTGCTGTACTGTCCAGTACCGTTGTAGACGAATTCCCCATTGTTCTCAGCATAGAAGGGGTTGTTGACTTCGAAACGGCGCATGTCGAAGCCGACCTTCATGTTGTGATTGCCGTGGGTAAACGAGAAATTATCCACTATCTCATAGGTCTGGTCGATTCTGGGCTGCGGACCGTCCGGCGAGAACCCTAACTGAAACAAACTCGGGATAAAGATGTACGGATAGCTGGCTTCGGACGGATCTTGCGAGGTGATGTTGAACCCAAGACTGGATGGCTGAATGACCTGCGTAGGAAGGACAGCGGCAAAATTGAACCGGTTATATCCGCCGCGCAATTCATTGATCATGTGATCGTTCAGCGTGTGGCTCCAGGATAGGGACAGCAGCTTGAAGTGCTGCAGGCTGTTGGCTCCAAATCCCGGCACCGAGGGTCCCGTGCCGAAGCCGGCAAAAGCTATGGTGTCATCAAAGGGCTCGGATTCCTGCAGCCATGATCCCCAGAGCAAATCGTTCTTGGTCAGATTCTGGTCGATGCGGAATATGTACTGATTGTCGGTCGTTACCCGAATCGGATCGAACGTGATTATTCCCGAGGGGTTCGGTTGCAGGAAGGGAAGGAACTGGGTAGCGGTCTTGTTGAAGTCGGCTGTCGGGACTGCCCCGTTGCTGAAGATGGTAGAGAACGGCGTACCCGCCGGATAGGTCGCGCCATTATCGCCGATCAGCGGAATTGGCGAGAGATTACTTCCGATCCCGGTGAATGCGCCAGCAGTGCCACTGACCTGTCCGGTCGTATACGTAAGACTCGAATTCACCGCGTTGGGCTCGGGCTCGCGATTGCGAATGCCCTGGTAGGAGAAGAAGAAGAAGGAATGGTTCTTCCAGATGGGACCGCCGATTACGCCTCCAAACGTATTCTGGTGAAAGATCTCCGGCTTTCCCGTAAACCAATCGCTGGCATTCAAAAATGTGTCGCGATAAAACTCGAAGACGTCGCCGTGAAAGGCGTTGCTGCCCGACTTGATGAGCGCATTCATGACCGCCCCGGAATTCCGGCCATATTCGGGGTTGATGGTGTTGGTCACCATGCGGAACTCTTGAATGGCGTCCTCGCTGGGGACCACCGTGCGGGTGTTGAGCGGCAGATCGTTGGTGTCGGTTCCGTTGATCAGAAAACTGTTCTGCGTGGTCTGGCTGCCGTTGGTGGCGAATTCGCCTCGACCGTCCGACGCCGCTACTACGCCCGATTCGAGCTGTTGCAGGTTCACCCAGTCGCGACCGATCAGGGGCAAGGAGAGAATCTGACTCGAATCTACGACATCGCCGCGCTGCGGGGTGGTGGTCTCCACTTGCACCGTGTTGGCCTCGACGGTGACGGTTTCTGCCACGGTGCCGAGATCCATTTTTGCGTTCAAGACGTAAACTTGGTTGACTTCCAAGTGAATTCCCGCCGCCACGACGGTCTTGAACCCAGCCTTCTCGACCCTAACGGAATAGTTACCGACGGGAAGCTGCAGGAACGAGAACTCCCCGCTCTTCAGGCTGGTTATAACTTTTGATACGCCCGTATCAACGTTGGTCGCGGTAACCTGTGCATCCGGCAGCAAGGCTCCGGATTGATCGGTAACGAAGCCTCGGATGCTGGCGTAAAGCTCATCGGCTCTGGCTTGCGGCGCCCAAGCCAGGTTAAACAACAGTCCAAGAGCTAAGCAGACGATTGCAGAATTTAGACATTGGCGCTTCATGAAAACCTCCGAAATCGAATGTGGCGAGAAACGAGTGGGAAAACCGCAGAATCCGAACTTACGGCCCGTGCAACTTACGCTCCAAAGTAGGAGCGCGCAAAAACCCATCTTGCTCAATGAGTTGCAAAAGTGGGGGCGATGTGATTAGCAAAAAAATGAATTACGCGGATTATGCCTACTGATTTTTGTATTTGTGGGCGTGTAACCCCCTATACAACAACGGGTTAGACACAATGTTTCGGTACAAAATGTTACGTTACATTCGCGCGGTGGTCGGCAATCCTGCGATGCGTGGGTCCGCCTTGCGAACGCGATGGGATGCCCCCAAGCAGGGGTGGACTTGAGTTGCTCGAACGGCACAAGGCCCCTAGGGATTTCCTATTCGCAGGCAACGGCGCTACAAGATCGCAGTAGTTTTGTGTAGGAGCGTCGCAGGTCAAGAAAAACAGGCACGACGGGAGCCGTGCCCGACGGTTCTTAAGAGCAGTATGTTTGATCGCAGCTCTGAAGGCCTGCGTCTGCCCTGGCTACTCTTTCTTGTCTCCGTCCTTCGCCGGTTCTACGCCACCATCAGGTTGCGCCTGGGCTTCGGCCTCTTCCATGGCCTTCTTGGCTTCGGCGGCTTTTTTGGCGCGGGCTTCGGCGCGCTTTTCGCGTTTTTCGTCGAGCACCTTTTCGCTGCCCAGCAACTCCAGGAAAGCCTTGTCGGCGCCGTCGCCTTTGTTCCACGCGGTGCGGATGACGCGGGTGTAGCCGCCGTTGCGGTCGCCGAAGCGGGGACCGATGGTGTCGAAGAGCTTGACCACGGCTTCATCCGTCATTAAATAAGAGGCAGCCTGGCGTCGGGCGGCTAGGTCGCCGCGTTTGCCTAGCGTGATCATCTTTTCAACCAGAGGGCGCGCGGCCTTGGCCTTGGGAACGGTGGTTTCGATCCGCTCCTCTACGATCACCGAAGTGACCAGATTGCGCAGCAGCGAGCGGCGGTGCGCAGTGTTACGTCCGAGTTTGTAGCCTGCTACTTTGTGACGCATGGAAAACCTCAGTGGTCAGTGGCCAGTGGTCAGTGGCCAGTCCTGCAAATGTCGAACGTCTTGAGTCAGCGTTGGCTAGCGCTCTTCTTAATTTTTTACCGACCACTGACCACTAGCCACTGACCACTATGTTCTTATAGCCCGTCGTCCGGCCCGTAAGCCGAAGCCGGCAGCACCAAGTTCGAAGTTGGTCCGGGAACGGCGTTCCCGTGCTCGTCGATCTTCATACCCAGGCTCAGACCCATCGAGGACAGGATTTCCTTGATCTCGTTGAGCGACTTGCGGCCGAAGTTTTTCGTTTTCAGCATTTCCGACTCGGTCTTCTGCACCAGCTCGCCGATGGTCTGAATGTTCGCGTTCTTCAGGCAGTTGTAGCTGCGCACCGAAAGCTCGAGCTCTTCCACGGAACGGTTCAAGTTCTCGTTGTGAATCTCGGGCTTGCGGTCGTCGGAGGACGAGGTGCCGGTTTCGATTTCTTCCTCGAAGTTGATGAAGATGTTCATGTGATCTTTCATCAGCTTCGCGGCGAGGCCGATCGAGTCAGCGGGAGTGATCGAACCGTTGGTCCAGACTTCGAGCGTGAGCTTGTCGTAGTCGGTGATCTGGCCGAGACGAGCGGCTTCTACCGTATAGTTGCACTTGCGCACGGGCGAGTGAACGGAGTCGATGGGAATGAAGCCGATGCCGAGGTCTTCGTCGAAATTCTTGTCGGCGGAGACATAGCCGCGGCCGCGCTTTAAGCGCATTTCCATATCGAGCTTGCCGCCTTCGCTGACGGTGGCGATGTAGACGTCTTTATCGAGGACTTCGACGTCGCCGTCGGCTTCGATCATGCCGCTGGTGACTACGCCGGGCTGATCGGCCCGAAGATAGATCGCCTTTGGCGCGTCGCCTGCCAGCTTGAAGGGAATCTGCTTAAAGTTCAAGATGATGTCGGTCGCGTCTTCCACTACGCCGGGGATCGACTGAAACTCGTGCAGCACGCCTTCCATCTTCACCGCGGTTACGGCTGCGCCTTCGATCGAACTCAACAGCACGCGGCGAAGCGCGTTGCCCACGGTGGTGCCGAAGCCACGTTCGAACGGCTGCGCCCAGAAGATGCCGTACTTATCGGTGAGGGTAGAAGTGTCGACCGCTAGACGTTTCGGTTTTTGAAAACCTTTCCAAAGCATTTGTTTCTCTCCTTCGGCCATTGGGCTCAACGTCAACTTCCTGAACCGGTCCGGGTTCAGGTCAGGCGTTGACGGAGGCTGATCTGGCGCGAAATCAGGACCCATTGAGTAATTGGGGAATTTGGTAATCGGGTAATTTAAAACCCAACGCCGCATTCCCCTCGCTTTTCAATTACTCAATTACTAAATTTCTCAATTGCTGCCTACTTACTATAGAGTTCCACGATCAACTGCTCATTCACCGGCAACTGGATATCTTCGCGCTTTGGCAGCGACAGAATCCTTGCCGTGTAGCTATCGCGATTCACTTCCAGCCAATTGGGCAGCGTTGCGTGCGTGGCGAACTCTTTCGCCTGTTCCAGAACTACGAGCTTCTTGCTGTTTTCGCGGATCGAGATCTCCTGCCCCGCGTTGACTTCGTAGGAAGGAATGTTGACCTTCCTGCCGTTTACGGCTACGTGGCCGTGACGCACCAACTGGCGGGCCTGGCGGCGGGACTGCGCGAAGCCGAGGCGGAAAACCACGTTGTCGAGGCGGCGTTCGAGTTCTGCAAGAGCATCTCCCCGGTTACGCCGCGCGTGCGGGCAGCCTTTTCAAAGTAGTTGCGGAACTGGCCTTCGAGCGTGAAGTAAATTCGCTTGGCCTTCTGTTTCTCGCGCAACTGCAGACCGTAGCCAACGATTTTGGCTTTCCGATCTTTCCCATGTTGTCCGGGAGCGAAGTTGCGCTTCTCGATGGGGCACTTATCGCTGAAACATTTCGAGCCTTTGAGGAACAGCTTCATGCCCTCGCGGCGGCACAGACGGCAGACTGCATCGGTATATCGGGCCAATTTGTTCTCCTTTAGATGACCGGTTTACGGGTTTGGCTTCACCCTTCGTCCCGGACGAAAATCAGTGGCCAGTGATCAGTTGCCAGTGGCCGGCTAAAAACTTTACTCGTGTCTGGCCACTAGTCACTGACCACTGGCCACTTTTGCCTTACACGCGGCGCCTTTTTGGCGGACGGCATCCGTTGTGCGGAATGGGCGTCACATCTTTGATCGAGCGCACTTCGATACCGGCAGTCGCTAGCGCGCGGACGGCCGATTCACGGCCTGAGCCGGGGCCAGAGACACGGACATCTACGCTGCGCACGCCGTGATCACGAGCCATGTTAGCGGCGGTTGCGGCGGCTTGCTGCGCGGCAAAGGGCGTGCCTTTGCGCGATCCACGGAAGCCTAGCGACCCGGAGCTCTTCCAGGACAAAACGTTGCCGTTCATGTCGGTGATGGTCACGATTGTGTTGTTGAAAGACGCCTGCACGAAGCACAGTCCGTGAGGGACGTGCTTGCGCTCTTTTTTCTTGAACGTCTTCTTCTTGCCTTTTTTCTCCGGTGCGGCTGCGCCGCCGGCTGCTGCTGGTTTTGCCATAAGTCAGTTCCCAGTTGCCTGTTGTCAGTTGCCAGTTTCTCGCCGTACCCAGGCCAGGTTTGACTGGCGACTGGGTACTGGCAACTGGCAACTAGGTTTTCGCGGTCGCTTTCTTCCTGGTTGCTACTGTTCCTTTGCGCGGGCCTTTTCTGGTGCGCGCGTTGGTGTGCGTGCGCTGGCCGCGGACTGGCAAATTCCGCCGATGGCGGAATCCGCGATAGGAGCCGATTTCGATGAGACGCTTGATGTTCATCGAAACCTCCTTGCGGAGATCGCCTTCGACCAGCCCCTGCGCCTCGATCACGGTGCGGATGCGGTTGACTTCTTCTTCGCTGAGGTCCTGGACCTTTTTCATCGGGTCGACTTTAGCCTCGTCGAGGATCGCTCCGGCGCGGGGGTTGCCGATGCCGTAGATGTAGGTCAGCCCGATGTTGATGCGCTTTTGGCGCGGTAAGTCGACGCCTGCTATACGTGCCATGTTTCCAAACCCCTTTGGCTCTTAGCTTTTTGGCTCTTGGCTAAATGCCAAGAGCTAAAGGCCAAGGGCGATTTTCTAGCCCTGGCGCTGTTTATGTTTTGTGTTTACGCAGATCACGCGCACCACGCCTTTGCGGTGGATGATCTTGCACTTGTCACAGATTTTTTTTACCGATGCTCGTACTTTCATGAATACAGTTCCCAGTTGTCAGTGGCCAGTTGCCAGTTAAAAATCCCTCGCTTCGCTCGGTGGACAGCCGAGGCCTCTGTCCCCACACGGTTATTTGTACCTATACACAATTCTGCCGCGATTCAGGTCGTAGGGCGATAGTTCTACGGCTACTTTGTCGCCGGGCAGAATGCGGATGAAGTTCTTCCGCATTTTGCCGGAGACGTGCGCCAGCACCTGGTGTTTGTTCTCCAACTCCACCTTAAACATCGCATTGGGCAGCGGTTCGAGAACCGTCGCCATTACCTCGATCGCGTCTTCCTTACTCATTCGCTCCTAGCTTTTGGCCTTTAGCCTCGGGCTCTTAGCTGAAAGCCAAGAGCTAATAGCTAACAGCTATTTCGTCAAAATCACCGGCCCGTTTTTCGTCACTGCTACGCAGTGCTCGAAGTGGGCGCTGAAACTGCCATCGGCAGTGACGGCGGTCCACTTGTCGCCCAGCACTCTGGCTTCGGGCTTGCCGAAGTTCACCATGGGCTCGATGGCGATTACCATGCCTTCGCGCAACTTCGCGCCGTGGCCTCGCGCGCCGTAATTCGGAACCTGCGGTTCTTCGTGCAGGTGGGTGCCAATTCCGTGCCCAACAAATTCTCGCACTACACTGAAGCCGGCGGCTTCTACGTGTTCCTGCACTGCCGCTCCTACATCGCCGATGGAATTACCGATCACGGCCTTTTCAATTCCACGGTACAGCGATTCTTCGGTCACGGTCAGCAGTTTCTGCAATTCCTTCTTCACCGAATTGCCAACCGGAACCGTGATGGCGGCATCGCCATAGTAGCCATCTAAAACCACGCCACAATCGATCGAAACTATGTCGCCCTCTTTCAGCACCCGTTTTTCCGACGGAATGCCGTGCACGATTTCGTCGTTCACGGAGGTGCAGAGCACGCACGGATAATCGTAATATCCCTTAAATGCCGGTTTGGCGCCCAGTTCCGCCATCTTCTTTTCGGCGGCGCGCTCCAAATCCATCGTAGTCACACCGGGCGCTACGAGAGTTCGGAGATGATCGAGCACCTGGCGGACGATGCGGCCGCTTTGCCGCATCTTGTTAATCTCCGCCGACGATTTGCAAACAATTGCCATACTTTCTCAACTCACGCTACGCGTGATGATCTTCGAGAATCTGGAAGATATGCTCCGTGACCATGTCGATCGGTTGTTCGCCGTCGACCGAAATCAGCCTTCGTGTGCGCCGATAGTAGTCGGCCACGGGACGCGTTTGCTCCTCGTAAGCCGCCAAACGAGGCTGAATTACCTCCAACCTGTCGTCATTGCGGATTACCAACTTCGACCCATCGATGTCACAGATTTCATCGTAACGGGGCGGCTGAAAGTAGATGTTGTAGATCCGCCCACAGGTGGGACAAGAACGGCGTCCAGTGATTCGGAGCAACAATTTATTATAATCCACGTCCAGTCTGACCACAATTGGCCATGCCCGAGTGGGGCGCGAATTGTCAAAGAGCTTGTCCTCGAGCAATGCGTCGAGCCATCCGGCCTGGGCTGCAGTCCGGGGAAAACCATCTAACACATAGCCGCGCTTGCAGTCCGGCTGCCCCAAGCGGCAGCGGACCATGCCACAAACTAAGTCGTCGGAAACCAGCTCTCCGCGGGCCATTACGGCTTTAGCGGCCAGGCCGAGTTCGGTCCCCCGCGCTACGTTGTCCCGTAGAAGATCTCCGGTGGAGACCTGCGGAATCAAGTACCGCTCCATAATGCGCTTGGCTTGCGTACCTTTTCCGGCGCCCGGTGGGCCAAGCAATACCACCGGGCCGATGTCCCGTGAGGTTTCCTGCGACATCGAGTTGGCCAAAGCCTCCCGACCCCAGATCTACAACCCCACTAAAATTGAGCAATTCAGAAATTGAAAAACCGCTTCGCGGCGGAGCACAACTCATCGATCTACGAATTTCCGTTCTTCCAATTACTCAATTACCAAATTTCCCAATTACTCAATTCCTATGACCAATTGCGGCGGCCGCGAATTCGTCCGCTGCGCGGGGTGAACCCGTCGTAGTGGCGCATGATGAGTTGTGCTTCGATCTGCGTAACCGTATCCATGGCGACCCCTACAACGATCAGCAACGACGTTCCCCCGAAATAAAAGTTCACGCCCAATCCGTTGGTGACCCACACCGGTAGCCGCTCAAATATGCCGCCTCCCAGCCAGACCGGCAAGTGATTCAGATGGATCCCGGCGATCATCCACTCGGGGATGAACGAGATGACGATCAGGTAGAGCGCGCCAACGAGCGTGATGCGTGTAAGAACTTCGTTGATGTAATCCGCGGTACGCTTGCCGGGACGAATGCCGGGGATAAAGCCTCCGTACTTGCGCATGTTGTCGGCAACTTCGCTGGGATTGAACACAATCGAAACGTAGAAGTAAGCGAAGAAGATAATGCCCACGGCATAGAGCAACGTGTAAAGCGGCTCGCCCCAGCCCAACATGCGGATCAGGTCGCCGAAATAGCGGCTGTTGCGCAGGCCGTAGCCAATAGTTTGCGGCAGAGTAAGAATCGACGAGGCAAAGATGACAGGCATGACGCCGCCTGCGTTGACACGGAGCGGCAGGTGCGTGGACTGGCCACCCATGACCTTGCGCCCTACGACGCGCTTGGCGTACTGCACGGGGATGCGCCGCTCGCTGCGCTCGACATACACGATGAAGCCGACCACTACGAGCATGAAGACGACCAGGCCGATCATCAGTACGGGTGTGATTGCGCCCCAGGTGCCGTTCTTGGCTTTTTCAAAAAGGTCTTCCACACCGCGCGGCAGGCCGACTACGATGCCGGCGAAGATCAGCAGCGACATGCCGTTGCCGATGCCGCGATCGGTAATCTGCTCCCCCAGCCACATGATGAAGGTGCTGCCCGCGGTCAGCGTCAGCATGGTCATCAGCACGAAACCGGGCCCGGGATGCAGAACAAAATCGCCGCCCTTTTCCAGGCCGATCGCGATACCGAACGATTGCACCGCGCTAAGAATGATGGTGATGTAGCGCGTCCATTCGGTGATTTTCTTGCGGCCCATCTCGCCTTCTTTTTGCAGCTTGGCGAGCGGCTCGTAGACGACTGTTAATAGCTGCAGGATGATCGATGCCGTGATGTACGGCATGATTCCGAGAGCGAAGATGGTAAGCCGGCGAAGGTTGCCGCCCGAAAACAGGTCGACGAAGCCGAGCAGCGATCCCCGGTTCTGATTGAAGAAATCTTCCAGCTTGAGGAAGTTCACGCCGGGGGTGGGCAAATGCCCGCCCAGCCGGTAAACGGCGAGCATGGCCAGCGTGAACAGGACCCGCTTGCGCAGGTCGGGGATGCGAAAGATGTTAGCCAGCTTTTCAAACATTACTGCCCCGCCTTTACCGATAAGACCTCAACCTTGCCGCCTGCCTTGGTGATTTTTTCCTGTGCCGATTTCGAAAATTTGTGCGCGTGCACGGTGAGAGCTGCCTTCAGTTCGCCATCACCGAGAATCTTTAGGGGATGCTTCGTCTTGATCACGCCCGCTGTGCGCAGAACTTCGGGCGTGATCGGAGCAGCCCGCAGTTCGTCGCCGAGCGCAGCCAGCCGCTCGAGGCTCACGATGTTGAACTCTTCGCGGAAGATGTTCGTGAACCCGCGCTTGGGCATGCGGCGGTGCAGCGGCATCTGGCCGCCTTCAAAACCGCGGATCATGCGCGACCCGCTGCGCGAGCGCTGGCCTTTGTGGCCGCGCTTGGAGGTCTTGCCCATGCCGGAGCCCATGCCGCGCCCGACGCGCTTGCGCTTTTCGGAGGCTTTCTTCGGTGCGTGAATGTTGGATAAGTTCATAATCAGCCTTGAGCTGCGAGCTATGAGCTACGAGCTTTCTCGAAGCTCATCGCTACTCTACAATTTCCACCAGGTGCGGCACCTTGGCCACCATGCCGCGGATGGCGGCGGTGTCCGGGCGCTCGATCACCTGGTTCAGACGGGTGAATCCCAGTCCTTTTACCACAACTTTGTGCTTTACCGGAGCGCAAATGGCGGAGCGCACCCATTTCAGGTGAATCCTTCCGCCGGAATTTGTTTTCTTTGTCATGCCAAACCTCAGTGGCCAGTGATCAGTTGCCAGCGGCCAATTAAACGATCTCTATCAAACTAGTCACTGGCCACTGGCCACTAGCCACTGACCACAATTCTCAAATCTCCTGCTCCGCCTTGCCGCGCATCGCCGCCACGCTCTCTTTGTTCTTCAATGTTTTCAGCGCGGCGAATGTGGCTTTGATTACGTTGTGCGGGTTCGTCGTGCCGATCGACTTGGTCAGCACGTTCTGCACGCCTGCCGAGGTCATCACTGCGCGCACTGCGCCGCCGGCGATTACACCTGTGCCTTCTGGGGCTGGCTTGAGAAGAACTTTGCCGGCGCCGTAGCGACCTAGCACGAGGTGCGGAATGCTGGTTTGCGTCAGGTTGACCTTGATCAGGTTCTTCTTCGCCGCCTCGATGGCCTTGCGAATGGCTTGCGGGACTTCTTTTGCTTTGCCCGCGCCGTGACCGACCACCGCGGCGGAAGGATCGCCGACAACCACTAATGCAGCGAAAGAAAGGTTCTTGCCGCCCTTCACGACCTTGGTGACGCGGTTGATGGCGACAACCTGATCTTTCAACTGAAACGAATTGGGATCGAGCTTTTTTATTACTGTTGGCATATTTTCTCAGCTTCGAGCTATGAGCTTCGAGCTGTGAGCGAACCCGGAGTGCTCGGGGCTCGTCGCTCGGAGCTCGCCGCTAAAATTGCAATCCCGCCTCGCGCGCGGCATCGGCCAGCGCTTTCACGCGGCCGTGATAAATGTATCCGCCACGGTCGAACACGACCTTGGTTACTCCCTTGGCTTTGGCGCGCTCGGCGATGATTTTGCCTACCGCTTTCGCGGCGGCTACGTTTCCGCCAGTGCGGTGATTCTCTTTGTTGCCTTCGGCCGAACTTGCCGAAACTATCGTGGTACCGTGCAGATCGTCAATGACCTGCACATAAATATGGCTCAGAGAACGATACACATTCAAGCGCGGGCGCTCGGCGGTACCTTGCATCTTCTTGCGGATGCGATCGTGCACGTAACCGCGTTTTTGATTCTTGGAGATTCTTGTCAGCATTGTGTTGCTTCCTCGTCGACCTCTGGCACGCTGGAGATCCTTCGCGAAAAACGCTCAGGATGATCGCTGCGGGCTCCCGCTTCGCTCACGCCCGCAAAGCGCGATCACTTAGCTCCCGTCTTGCCTACTTTCTTCTTCAGTCTTTCGCCGGTGTAGCGCACGCCTTTGTTTTTGTACGGATCGGGCGGACGCAAAGCGCGCATCTCCGCGGCTACCTGGCCTACCTGCTGGCGATCGATTCCGTTGAGCACGATCTTCGTTTGCTTGGGATCGACAGATGCTTCCACGCCCGTGGGCAGCGGATATTCAATCGGGTGCGAATAACCCAAATTGAATACAACGGTTGTCTTGCCCTTCATCTCGGCGCGATAGCCGATGCCGACGATATCGAGTTCGCGCGTCCAGCCCTTGGTCACGCCTTCGACAGCGTTGTTCACCAGCGCGCGCGCCAGTCCGTGAACGGCGGCCTGCGAATCGTTCTCGCGGAGGGCGACGAGATGGCCGTCTTTCTGTTCCATCTTGATTCCGGTGGGGAGAGGAGTGTCCAGCTTGCCCTTCGGCCCCTGCACCAGGACCGTATTGCCTTCCAGTTTGACCGTCACCCCTTTGGGGATCGGGATCGGCTTTTTTCCAATTCGTGACATAAATGGCTCTTGGCTCTTAGCTCTTGGCTCTGGGCTTCTCACTGTCTGCTTTGGCCAAAAGCCAAAGGCCAACAGCGGGTTCACTACCAAATCTCGCACAACAACTCACCGCCCACGCCTTCTTTGCGGGCCTGGCGGCCGGTCATTACGCCGCGCGGAGTTGTGAGGATGTTGATTCCCATACCGCCCAGCACGCGCGGAATTTCACTGCGGCGCACGTAGACGCGGCAGCCAGGGCGCGACACGCGCTCGGCCTTCGAAATCGCGGCTTCGTTGTGCGCTCCGTATTTCAAATAGATCCGGATGATCTTGTGGCCTTCCTCTTCCGTGGGCTTGAAATTGGAGATGTAGCCCTCTTCCTTGAGAATGCGGGCAATCTCCAGCTTGAGCCGCGAAGCTGGAACATCCACTTTCTGGTGCCGCGCCTGGAGCGCATTGCGCACCCTCGTCAGCATGTCTGCGACCGGATCGGTCAACCTCATCGTTTGCTTCTCCTTGAGCCGCCCGTTCGCTCGGCACTTCCGAGAACCTGCGGCGGCTTGCTACCTGTCTATCTACGTCGTTGGTCGTTGGTCCTTGGTCGTTGGCGAGCGTCAAAATAAGCGAACGACCAAGGACCAACGACGCTGTTACCACGAAGACTTCGAAACGCCCGGAATCTCACCGCGCAACGCCAGCCCGCGGAAGCACAGGCGGCAGATACCGAACTTGCGCAGATACGCCCGCGGACGCCCGCAAATCTGGCAGCGGTTGTGCCGGCGTGTGGAAAATTTCGGCGCTGGCTGCTTCTTCTCGCGCGCCACCTCAAACTTTTTTTCGATCTTCGCGTCTTTGACTCGTTTTGCTGTGGTCATGAAATCCTTGAAAAACCTTTCAAACTCTTGATTATGCGCGGAACGGCATGCCCAGATGCTTCAACAGCGTGCGCGCATGATTGTCGTTGACTGCTGTCGTCACGATAGTCACGTTCATGCCCTTCAGCTTGTCGACCCTCTCGTAAGAAATTTCCGGGAAGATCAGCTGGTCGTGCAGGCCAAGCGTGTAATTGCCGCGGCCGTCGAACGACTTGGTCGACACGCCGCGAAAATCGCGCACGCGCGGCAGAACGATGTTCACCAGCCGGTCGAGGAATTCGTACATGCGGTCGCCGCGCAGCGTGACCATGGTGCCGATGGCCTGGCCTTCTCGCACTTTGAAAGCTGCGATCGACTTCTTGGCTTTGGTGATAATCGGCCTCTGCCCGGTGATCTGGCCAAGCTCGTTCACCGCCGGATCGAGGATCTTCGAGTTCTGCGTAGCCTCGCCCATGCCCATATTCACAACAATCTTGTGCAGCTTGGGCACGGCCATCGCGTTCTTCAGATCGAGTTCCTTGAGCAGCGCGGGCGCTACTTCTTTCTCGAATTTTGTGCGCAGGCGCGGGCGCTCCTTGGCGCTGTGATGCGCCTGCTCGGGAGCTTTCTGCTCCTGGGCGGATTCTTTCGGTGCTTTCTTGTCTTTTGCCATCGGTAAATCCTGATTGAGTAATTGGGAAATTTGGTAATTGAGGAATTGAAAGCCAACCGCTAATTCGTTCGCTGATTTTTCAATTACTAAATTACTCAATTCATCAATTACTCAATTATTTATCCAGTTCCGCGCCGCACTTTTTGCAGACGCGCACTTTGCGGTCGCCCTTCATTTCGTGTCCGATGCGCACCGGGCCGCAGGTGGAGCAAACCAGCTGCACGTTGGAGAGCGCGAT
>Ga0187781_10002254_pt1 | contig 14710 bp, 12 predicted proteins | sample 0715_SJ02_MP02_2_FD_132447 | JGI IMG/M metagenome (GOLD analysis project Ga0187781, IMG submission 132447) | Tropical peat soil microbial communities from peatlands in Department of Meta, Colombia - 0715_SJ02_MP02_20_MG | ecosystem: Environmental > Terrestrial > Soil > Wetlands > Peat | place...
AGTCGTCGCCTCGGACGAAACCCACGTGGCGGTAAAAGGCAGCGGCGTGAGGATTCGCGGTCACTTCGATACGACGGACGCCATCCCCGCTAGCCGTCGCCAGTACGGTCTCCACCAAGCGGCTCGCGACCCCAGTGCGCATCCAGTCAGGGTCGACGAACAGGTCCTCGATCTCCAGCACACACGCGTCAAGCAGGCGGGTGGTGATGAATCCGCAGATCTCATCGTCGGCTTGCACCGCGACCCGCGTCCGGCCTTCAATGACCCCCGCGTCAGCGAGCTCCAACACCTCGGGACGCGCGAGCAACAGGTCGCGGTCGCCTTCGTTGGAAAGCGACGACCTCCGAAACAGATCGCGGAGCGCGGGCAAATCGCTGGCGCACGCCACACGGATGCGAACGATCCTCACCGGTTCAGTATGTCCGAGACGCTCCCGCACGTCGGGCCGCGCCTTGCGCCAAAACGCAGCCGCCGCCAACATCGGCTCGTCGAGTCGAAGCGAGCGCTTCGGCCGCCGGCGGGTCGGGATGGCCAGCGCGCACGGCGCTGGGTGCGCGTGATCGCAAAGGAGTCCGGCTGGCCGCTGCGGCACGATCGCTTGCCCCGCGTTGCAATCGTCCGAATCGCCAACCGTGGACGGACGCTCTTTCACCGAAGCACGAGTCCAACGACTCATCGAAGCGATAGTGCGATCGGTCAGGATCGGCTCGAACAGCGGGACGAACGCACACCCAGGACGACGCAACAGTCAGCCGCGCACGGCGAGACTGCCGCTAACGTGGCAAAGGCACAGCGACGCCGGAGCAGCCGCGAGAGCCGAAGCAGGCGCCCTGCTGTAGGCCAGGAAGAGATACGGACGAACCAGACCCCCTCAGCCTGCTTCGCTCGACACACACAACGGCGGGTGACGGAGAGCGAGGAAGACCGTGTCGAACATCGACGTACCGGCGTTGAGCCGCTCAGCGTACACGCGGACGGGTCGGTGCTGCCGCAGCCGGCACTCCGTTCGCGGACTGAGCGCCAGCGAGCATGTCCCCCGACCGCAGCCGCTGTATGCGGCGTGTGACGAGTGCCGTGACCCAGCGCACGCCCGATGTTTCGCTCAGGCGCGCGGACTGCTCGATGCCACAGGTGAAGTGGGCGTCACCGGTCGGATCGTCGTCTGCCGACGCTTCGAGCCACTCGTGTAGACGCTGCCACATCGCAGCGTGGACGTCGCAGACGCTCTGGAGGAACTGCTGCGGAGCTGGCCGGTGCCAGAAGTCGCGGTCGCTGAGCTCGTCTCGCAGTCGCTCGAACTGTCTCACGGGCGGGACACCGGGCCGCAGCGGAGCAGTCGCGGAACCCCACCACCGCTCCACGCGACTTCGGGACGCGGCCAGGGCGGGCTGTCCGGGAAGCATCGGCTGGTTCGGGACGAGGTCGGCGTCGCTCCCATTCTCCTGCGATCCGGCCATCTCTTGGTCGTTGCTGTCGCTACTCCCCGTGATCGGCCCAAGCTGGCCGAGCAGGATATTTAGCCGTTTCTCGTTAAGCGCGACCTCGTCCAGGACTTCCATGCAGAGCTTTTCGTAGTCCTGGTCGCCGTCGTAGGCCATCCCGTTGTCGCGAACGAAGCGAGGCAGCCCGACATCCAAAGGCTCGAAGCCGTATCTGGCGCTCCACTCCTTCATCTGCTCGATTAGCTCGCACCGCGCGGGCCAATGCCGGTAGTCCCGGGCCATGCAGCCGACCATGTGCCACGCGCTGGCCTCGTCCTTACTCCATTGGATGACGACATGCGGATCGATCTTCGACATAACTAGGTCGCGTCTTTGATGCCACACCCCCTCCCACCGGCGCGCGGTATCCGCGAGCAACGCGTGTGTGTAGCGCGACATCTCCCAACGACTGGCGCGGCGCGGGCGACGCGGCGTCGGTGCGGGCGATGGGAAGAAGATCGCCGCGAAGTGCTTGAACGCGAGGCATGCGCGCAGGCCGTCGAGATCTGGATCCTCGCTCAGAACCCAATCGCGCCGCTCCGCGGCGTACGAGCTGGGCGTCGACGACATGGCCCGCTTGAGATGCTCGACCGCCGACCTTGCCAGCTTCTCCCGCCACTCGTCCTCCACTCGCTGGGCCTCCCCTGCTCGCTTCTTCTCGGCGTCACTCAGATCGTCTCCGGCGGGCTGCAGCTTGACTAGCAGTGGCAGCGCATACAAAGTCGCTGCACTGTACTCCTCCGTCCAGGTCTGGAATGATCGCCGCCAGCGACTACCTGTGATTTCGGGCCGAGGTTCCCACTTGAGAGACGAAGTTGGAGTGGGCGTGCCGCCAGGTTGCAGCTTCTCGTCCTTGACGTCGACGTAGCACAAGCGCAGCTGGACGGAGGCCTCGGTCAGTTTCACCGACAGCGGAGTCACCGAGCCCGGCTGGTTGCGGTGCCACCTGACTGATCGCTGCAAATCCCTCAGCTCGCTGGCGGCGAGCCGAGCCAGAAGCCGGCGCAGCTCGAAATAGCGAGGGTCATCGTCATCATCGACACCTGGTGTCCCGCAGTCTCCGAGCAGTGCCACGATCTTGTTCCTTGCCTGAGCGTTATCCGGCGTTAGCTTCCCTTTCGTGGGCGCGGGTGGCAGCAGACCGTGGTGTTCGAGCAGTTTCTGCAGCTCGGGACTGAGGCGCTCACGCAGAAAGCAACCGCTGTGTGTCGCGCCGCGTGTCGTTGTCCGGCTTGCGCCATTGGTGCGCAAATTTGATGCCACCGAGCAGGACCGCGAGACGATACGTCGCGATGCGCCCGCTCGCGTGGCGATTGCGCCGCGCCCGGCGGTTGTAGAGGCTTCGCGACGTCTTGGCTGCGACTCGGCGAGCAGCCGCGTACGTCGCTACCGCGTCCATGTACAGCCCGAGCTTCTCCTCGATGAATCCCTTGCACAAGCGCAGATCCACGCTCTTCGGATCGAGTTCCAGCGCCTGGAAGCAGTACGACAGCGCCTCGTCATAGCGGCGCGCGCTCGTCAGCTCCTGAGCCATCTCGTAGCAGTGAACGACCAAGCTAGGCATTTGATAGCGCTGCCAGCCCGACCACGGCGGCCGATTGCTGAGGCGGGTCCGTGGAAGAACGGCCGCGGTGACCATGTCAGCCGCCTGAGTGATCGCATCGTCCCACGAGTCCGCCCATACCGTTTCGATCGGCACCGCTTCGTTGGGCAGACGCGTCAACTGGGCGGTGACACCGAGGCGCGACTTACCAGGCGAGGCCACGCTCTGTTGTGTCAGCGTCACGCTGACCTCGTAGCCGTGCGTCGGGAGCGCGGCGCGCAGGATGCTCACAACGCTACCGAGCATATTCTTCGCGTCGAGATGCTCTGCGTCGAGTACCGACAGGAGATCTTCCGCCAGAGTCGCTCCGGGAACCGGAGCGGGTGCGTGGAGGCGCAGCTGCATCAGCCGCCCGCGGAACAGTGTGGTCAGATGCGCGATATCGATATCCGTGACACCCGGCGCCACGGCAAGGTCGCGAACGAAGATCGGGCCTGGCTTGAACACCAGCCACTCGAACCTGAGTCGCCGCAGCATCGATGCGATAGCGACGACGATCAGCGAAGCGAGTGGGATCGCAACCGCCGGTTTCGTCAGTGTCGTGATCACGTACTGGACCTGTTTGCTGAACATCGGACCGGCGGCGCCCGGCTTGCCGGCCTCGTAGGCCAGGCCGGCCAGCACCGCGAGCAGGAAGAGGATGGCGACGCAACGCCATCCGACTGGCCAGCGCACGGCTGCCAGCTTCGGCACGTCGGCCCGACCCCGGATTCGAGAGAGAAAACCCGCACGCACACGAGTGCCACCCGTTCCGATGACACCGCCCTCATTTCTACTGCTACGCCGCCCACCGCGGCCCCGCCTCAACGATCCGACCCCACGCCCCGAGGTCTCTTAATCCACAAGAGAGACCATCGGGTGCTCAGATACAAGTGCGATTGTGTTGCCGTGCCAGAACGAGACAAACATGCATAGAACTACCCAAAGCTCCCGACTGACGATTCTCGCCGGCCCACCGCCGTGGCCGTAGTGCATCGTCGCAGCCCCGGTTAGGCGCCATATTTTGACCACCTCGCCGAGCTCAGCGCCGATCCGGCCTGACGCGACCAGAGCCTTTGCGGATGTTCTGCATCTACTGCGGTTCGGCGACCTGTACCCAACCGTGGCCGCGAAGCCGAGCGTCGACAAAACCGGCGTCAGCAATCATCTCGGAAACCGGCGCACGGCCCACGGATCATTGACGTACGCACGCGCAAACGCGGCCGCACCAGGCTAAGGCCGGTCGTCCGCGCCGGTGGCGACGATGAGCGTGACATAGTCGCCGTCGAACGGCGCCAGCCACCCGCCGGGCCGGACAGCGCGGAAGGCCTCGGCCAAAACGCTTTCGGGCTTAGGCACGTGCGAGCGAACCCGGTCCCACACCGGCGGCGTCGAACCCGCACGTCGACCGGAAGATCGCTTCCGTCGCCCTCCTCAAACGACACGTTTGCGAGGTCTGCTGCGAGCTCGCGCGCCTTCGCGATCAGGACCGGCGGCGGGTCGATGCCGACCAACCTTCTTAACCCCTAGGCAATGGCCGATGATCCGGGAGACGCTCCCGTCCCACACTTGATCTCGAGCACCCGCCGCGCGCCCGGGCAACTCAGGTCCAGACAGGTAGGTCAGCGCGGAGCGCGATCGCGCAGCCACGCAACAATCGGATCGGAGGCACGCTTCCCGTCCCAGCCCTCGTTGTGTCGCTGTTAGCAGCGGCGGTATGCAGTTCGCGGGTGACGCTGACGCCGCGATGCGATCATCGCGTTCCGCATGCTGGTTTGCAGGGAGAACGCGCACCAGGGCCACCTGAAAGGCCTAGGAACTGCGGAGCTCCCTCCGGTCTTCGAGAGTCCGGCTCACGACCACGAGCACGACTAGCCTGTTTGCGCCGTGTTGGTCCCGGCCCGCACACGGGGCCAAGGCGGCGTCTTGTGGCCGAGCAGACGTGCGCTGACCCCTAGCAGCCGCTCAACATCGTCGTCGTCATTGTAGAAGTGCGTTGAGACGCGAATGCCACCGACGTTGGACGTGTACCGCATCGCCACGTACACACGTTCGTCGAGTAGTCCGCGCAAGAACGCCTCGTTCTCGTCTCGATTGTCCGATACCTCGAACGTTGTGATCCCCGATCTTAGGTCCGGGTCCGGCCTCGTGACGACTCGCACCCCGAGTCGCGCCAGTCCCTCATGCAGTTGGCCAGCGAGCGCGAGCACGCGTGTCTCAATCGCTTCGATCCCGAGTTCATTGATCAACCGAAGGGAGGCGCCCAAGCCAATTGCCCCCGGGTAATTCGACGTGCCGTTGATCTCAAAGCTCTTGGCAGTTGGGGGAAAATCGTAGGCCCGGATGGGCGTTGCCTCAGGCGCCGCGAAGTAGCGGCCCCAGCCGCCCTCAGGGACATCGAGACCCATGTAACCCCATGACGACATCCGCAATCTCGGCAAGGTCGAGCGGCGAATGTACATAAGACCGCAAACGAAAGGCGCGTTGAGCCACTTGTGGCCCCCGGCAACGATCGCGTCCGCCGCCGTCTCGCGCGCGCTCAGGCGAACTGCGCCCAGTTGTTGGATCCCGTCCACGATCAGCAGCGCATCATGCGCATGGCAAAGAGCCGCCAACCCTCGAAGGTCAACCCTATAGCCATTCGTCCACTGCACAGAACTGACAACAACCGCACGCGTTCGCCTATCAACAAGCTCTGCGAATGCGTCGACGGGCAGCGCACCGCCGGTGTTCCTAGCGAGTCGTACCTCTGCGATATCGCCACGTTCGGCGAGTTTGAGCCACGGAATGGCGACCTGCAAGAACTCGAGATCGCCGATCACGACATTGTCATCAGGTTCGAACGGTAGTGCCGCCGCCAAGATGTTCAGCCCGTGTGTTGTGCTCTCAACAAGAGCGATCTCGTCGACCTCCGCCTCAAGGAGGCGAGCTCCCTCCCGCACCGCAGTCGAGCGTGCCGCGTCGAGTGCAATGTGGTGGGTGGTGGAATCCCGCGAGTAGCACATCACCGCCTCCTCAAGAAACCGATCCACCGCTTTTCGGGATGCGACGGGCGCAAGACTGACGCACGCGGCGTCCAGGAACGTCTTCCCCCGGAGCCCCGGGAATTGCTGCTTGATCTCGCTCAACTTCATGGGCATCTTTCTCCCTGTCAAAGGCCATCTCCGATCAGCACACAACGTTGTGATGCGAAGCTCCTGGCGGTCGCACACCGTCATCATGGGGATAGACGCAGCCGCGCTTGTTGATGCGCTTAATGATCGATGTGCCCGGCGTGTCCCCGAACGCCCGATCCTCGCCCCAGCCTTGGCGGTGATCGCTGACCCACTGGCCCTGCCCCGGAAATACGGTCGCCGGCGCAGAAATATGGTCCCCGGCGCAGGGCCCAGAGCGTAACGCGCTCGCGAGATGCCGGCGAGCGCCACTCCTTGCCCGCACCACCCCTTTCCATGCAGGGCAGCCCCCCCGCCGCTCGGGCGCACTCGCCGCCCGCTGTTGCTTCCGGGACAAACCCGGCCACTCGACCGCCTCCTTGGCGCGCGGCTCCTCCGTCTCCAAGGACTCGCGCGCCAACCGCCCGCGGGGTGAATGAATGCGATCGTCGGCGCACGGACACCAGCAACGATGATCCCACGGAGGAGCGGATCGAGACTGCCAGGCTAACTCGCGTGGAGCCGCCGCGCGTTACACCAGCGCCCCTTAATTCGGCGGGCACACGGCGGCCGGCGCTCTCTTCGCCCGACAATGTGGCTTGGAGTTTGCCCTCATCGCTGGTGGGCTGTTCCTCAGGACACGGCCTGTACGCTGCGCAGTACCGGGACGCGCGTTCCCCCCATCGGCCGCGCTCTCTCGATGTCGGGTGACGAGCTCTTGATCGACAGCCGCGAGTTGGTCGTCAAGGCTGGAAATGAGAACGTCCAATTGACAGAGATCTTCATCGCCTGAACCAGCTCGCTTCACACAGTCAGCACGCTGATCCGCCAACTGGGCTTGGCTCAAGGCGAGATTGCTGCTCAGCTCACGAAGCGCGCTTATCGAGTAACCGTGATAAGGCCGATCAACCATTGCTCTTAGTCCTTCTTGTCCGCCTAGGCGGTCCGGCCCGTCCGCTGCGGCGGGCGCAGCGGCCGAGAATTGCTGTTCCACCAGGATGGCCGAAGGCCCCGGACCGCGCGAGAGTGGTCTGCCCCAAATCGTCTGCATGGAACTACGCTCCGTCGCGTCAGAGGACGCCCGCGGTGGTCCCCCCGCACTTGAGCTGTCGTCGGCGGGCCAACCAGCATTTTAACCGCGGGACCTATGAACAGCGACGCCTCGACAATCGGGCGCGTGGCCGGGTTTGTCCCGAGACCGGTTACGTCCCGCGGACGCTCCGGCCTCCAGATCGGCGCCCCTCCGCATGGAAAGGAGCAGCGGCGACACCAGGGGAGGAACTGCCCCCGGCACGAACTGGACGGCGTGCGCGGCGATCGCCGAGCATCACGACCCTCGACGTCGGCGCACGGCGCGGACGAGGCGAGGTGCAGCGCGGCTTGGAAGACGCGGCTCTCAGGCGAGCGCGCAAGATCTGGCGGTCGCCGCGTGAACCCGGTTGCCAGCGAGACGAGGTACATCGGTTCTTCCCCCCGGCGCGTAGCGCGGTACGGAAGGTCTTTCTCTTGGCGACCGTCCGACCGCCGACCCGCCTCGAAATCTCGCAGTCACGACGCCGCTTCGATCGCGTGTTGCAGCATCGGCACGACGAGTCGGTCCCACAGGGTTGCAAACACGATCATGAGAGGCCGAGCGCGGTGGACTGAGCTGGCGACGCCCGGGGAGCGCGATCATAGAGTCGCACATGGGCCGACCGGGAGGTGCGTGATCGACGCGCTGAATCCCGGAGCGCAACGGCGATTGCTTTCTGGGTGAAGAGCGAGAGGGTCACTGCTCTCCGGATGGCGGGACCGCATCCGTGGCCGGCGTCCGCGCAGCCCGCGCGGGGGCCGGAGCTGTCGGGGCGCCACCGGCGCAGATCCGGGCGGCACCGGCGAGAACGGCGCTGGCGCCATGTAGTCAGTCGAGTCGTCGAAGGCTACGGTCGTCTGAGCTTACGGCGGAACGGACGCCTGCGATCTCTACCGAAATCGAGCTGTTCTGGCCCGGAAAGTGGAGAAGTGAAGCTACGCTCGACGGCAGCTCGCCCGCGGCGTGGATCAGGTGCTCAGGGGTGGTGCTGACGATTGCGTGCGGCCGAGCTTTCTCGCGTTGGCATCTCGGACGAGCTCCATCAGCCGCAGGATCGTGGCGAGGGTCTTGCAATCGCTCCGGGTGTTTTGAGATAGTCGCTCGTCACCGGCCAGCCGCCGATGCGACGCACTGGACCGCTCGAGGCCACTTTCCTTCGGAGTCGCCTTCCCGGAAAGGGGGAGAAGATGACCACTATCCCCGACACGGCTGTTTCGTGCAACCGTCGCGTGCACATCGTGCTGATTCCGGGGTTTGGGGGCTTCGACGCGCTTGGCCGGATTGAGTACTACACGGGGACGACCGAAAGGCTCCAGCGCTGGCTCGCAGCTGGGGGATCCCGCGGACAAGCCGTTGTTCTTCATTACTTTGATGATCTGCCAACTGCCGCGGTGGCGACACGCGCTGAACGGCTGCGCGCCTATCTTGCGAAACGCATAGCACGCCGGGAGATCGAAGACGGCGACAGCATTGCTCTGGTTGGACATTCCACCGGCGGTCTGGATATCCGTCGCCTCCTGTTTCCCAAGGGGCGGCCGCCGGAGCTTCACGTTGATGGTGGCGCTGCAGTGGGTGCTAGGACGCGGGCCACTGCGATGTATGTCGACCACCCCACGATCCTCAACAAGGTGACGCGTGTGGTGTTCATTTCCGTTCCGCAGTACGGCACGAATATCGCGGACTGGGTACGCGGTCATGCCCCGCTTCGGCGTGTGGTCATCGCGGACTTGGGCTGGGGGATCCGACGACGCCGCGGTCCGGAAGTCTTATCCAGTCTCCTCTGTCAACTCGGGAGGCTGGCAAGAGAGCCCGATCTAGTGCTCGCGGCGCGTGATGCCCTCAACGAGACGAGGGCATCACGGAAGGAGCCGATACGGCGGGCCAACGCCGAGGAGGCCGCGTCACAACTGCGGCTGTGGGTGCAACTGATGGTCGATGACTTCGCGGTCATCGACGATCTCGCGAGCTTCACCAACCCTCAGAAGAACTCCGCGAGCCCAGCCCACTACTCCGAGGTGGACCGTCGCGACGAGCGTGATCAGTGGCAGAAGTACGGGATCCAGACAATGTCGATCGCGACAGTTGGCCGGCGGGCGTTCAAGTTCAAGGCAGGCGAGCTGGCCGCTCCGTTCGATTTCCGAAATCCGCGAACCTGGCCAACCGAGCAGTTGGTTGACGATGCCGGCCAGATGGACATCTCCTACCTTCTCACCAACCGCGCTTGCGCTGGAGGATCTTTCAGGATTCGCAACTCAACCTTTCCCACATCCTTGGTCGAACTCTCTGAAGACATTGCCAACCTCAACAGCTCGCTCTTCGATGACGCGAAGCTCGGGCCATGTGGCCCGAAGCCCGGGGAGGCGTTGGAAGTTTGGGACAACGACGGGATAGTCACCACCGCCTCGATGCTGTGGCCTAATGGAGGAGAAACTCGGCTTGTCGCCGCCGACCACCTCGACATCGTCGGCCACTATGTGCTACGCAAGACTATCCCTTCGCCTGACGCGTCTGGACGACGCTACACCTCCGTCGACGCGCTCAAGTCACATACGGAGTTCGCTCAAGATGAGTTCGATCAAGTCTGGAAAGACGTGTTCGATTTCTGCGTAAGCTGAGGTTTTGGAATGCTTCTCCTCCTGCGCGCGTGCGCCCGCGGCACGCGTTTGGTCGAAGACGACCACGAGGATTTCACTCGTTGACGCAGGTGTGTCTGTGTGTGTCACCACCTGCCGGGTGGACGGCTCGGGGCGAAGCCCACCTCTGGGGCCGGGAGGGCGCAGACCACCGGCGCAACTCTTCCGCTCCGCGCGATAGCTGCACTCACCGGAACGTCCAGTGGGGACGCCTGCCGGTCGCCCGTCGCGAGCGGCTAGTCGGCCTCGATCTTGACGGCTAGTTCCCTGGGGGAAGAACATTTCCCTGCCTACCCAGCAAGCCGGGGCGGCCTCAGGATGTGGTCGGGCCCGCGCTTCTCCTTTCCATGCGGTGGGGCACTCGGCCGCGGGCGGTCGTGGCGGGCGGAGGCCGACCTCTTGGCGTCGGGCAGGCATCATCGTCCCGCGGGAGCGCGGACGGGACGTGGGTTCGTCCACATCTCTGCGATGGCCCGGGCGCTCCCCGGACCATGGAGAGTCGGTTACTGCTCGGGCGTGGTGTCGCTCCCGCCGCTGCCAGCAAGCGACCGCAGTCGGTCGAGCTGACGGCGGAACTGGTCGTTGAGCGCCAGGGCCGGCGAGAACGTCTGAGCGACCGCGCCCATTTCATCGACGACCTCGCCCAGCTCGGTCGTGATCACAGCAACCTGGTCGACGGTCCCGTCGACGCGAGCAACGCTCTCGCCGAACCGCTCGAGCACAGCGGCGAAGTCCACCAGCAAAGATCTGAACTCGACGAGCACGGCATCGAAGTCGCTAAGCGATCGGTCCACGTGAGCCAGAGTTTCGTCGACGCTCAGCGCGGCCGACATGAGCCGACGAGCCTTGCTCGGCGTCAAGACAAATCGCTGGGCCATTTTTGCGGACTGTACCTGCCGCAGGGGGAGCCCAAGCGCCGACGTAGGCATCGGAGCGTCAAGGCCGGTCGCTGCGCATCGCGACGCGCGACGCGGACCAGGGCACTCGCCTTCACACGGGGAGCACTCGCCAACCACACCCGCATGCTCCCTTCCACCCCCGATCCCGGGCCCAGATCCTCGGCGACCGGCGCCAACTGCTTGGCGCCCGATCGTGCACTTTCGCGCCCGCCGCCCGCATCGCGCTACCTCTTCGTCGCCAAGGCGATCGCCGAGACGACGCACGCACGCCGGCCGAAGCGATCGTGCGGCCGGCCCTGGCCGTGCGGTCGCGGGGAAGTGACCGTTGGGGTGCGGCGCAACCTTCAGCGCTGAGTTCAGGCGGTGTCAGACGCCTTCGAGTTCTGGATTTCGAGTCCGAAATGAGATGGAGATGCAGTCGCTGGAGGTCGAGGAGTCTTGACTATCGGGGGATCGGAGCTCGCCGGTTACGCGAAGCCTCGATCCGCGCCCAGGCATGCTCCTCGGCGACGATCTCCGGGATCCGCCGCGTCTGTCGGGCCTCGATGAGGACTGCGCGCAGGCGTCGTTTGGCGTCGGCGACGCGGAGCCTGACCTCGTCAGGCCCGGCGCCGCGGCGCTCGGCGTCCGCGTGAATCAGCCCGCCGCAGTTGGCAAGGAAGTCAGGGACATACAAGATCCCACGGTCGGCGAGCACGCGCGCGGTATCGTCAGTGGCGAGTTGGTTGTTCGCACAGCCGCACACGATCCGGCAGCGGAGCTGTCTGGCTAGGCCCTCATCAATTAGGCCACCGACCGCGCACGGACAGAGCACGTCGAGCTCGAAGCGGAGCAATTGCTCGGTGCTCTCGGCGAGGTCAACACCAACTGCACGGGCCCACTGCGCGGCGGTCGTGTCCGGATCGAATGCAATGACTCTGGCGCCGGCGCGGAGCAGCGAGCGAACGATCGCCGAGCCGACCTTGCCGACTCCGATCACGCCGACCGTGCGGCCGGCGAGGCACTCGTCGCCATCGAGCGTCGAAAGCGCCGCTTCGATCGCGCCAAGCACAGTCCGCGCGGTCTCGGGTGACGGATCGCCGCACACGCCACCGTGCCTGTTTCGCCCGACGACATAGGAGGTATGCTCGGCGATCAGGTCCATGTCGGCCGTCGTCGTGCCGATGTCCTCGGCCGTGATGTAGTCGCCGCCGAGTCGTTCGATCTCCCGGGCGAGCGCGACCAACCGTGGGCCACGCAGTTCCGCCCGGCCGTCGTCGACCACCACGGCTTTGCCGCCGCCGAGATCGAGTCCGGCGGCCGCCGACTTCAGCGTCATCGCTCGCGATAGACGCAGCGCGTCGTCGAGCGCCTCCGGGACGTCCTGCTCGTAGCGGCGGATGCGCAGACCCCCAAGCGCAGGCCCGAGCGCCGTGGAGTGGATCGCGATCACCGCGCAGAGCCGCGAGTCGGCGTCCCGTATCAGATGCACCCGCTCGTGCTCCCACGTAAGCGATCGCATGAGTGACGCACACAGCGTCGACCTCATCGGGCTCCTCTCATCAATGCGCTATGACAGTGTGTGCCCTGCAGCGAGCCGGGTCATCGCCTTTCCCCCGCACCGGCGCGTGGCGAACTACGCAAAGGGCGTTAGGACGCGTCAGTCCCAACCTGACGCGGGTCCGCTCAGCACGTTGGGATCGCGAGCACGCATGTCTGCACGGGCCCCAGTTCGCGTCCCGGGAGAAGTGGCGGGTGTTCAGGGAGGTCACCTCCAGGGGGAGCTCGTAGGCTCAGTGGACCTGATTGATGGCCAATCCGACGCGCGCCGGCCTCAACTGCCGACGCCGCCGCCCGACGATCGTTGATCAACAATAACTCCCGGTCGGTACGGCCGCACCGCGTCCCAGGATTGCTGTATCGCCCAAGCACTTGCGCGCCATCCTCGGGCCCCTGGGGACGAATGCGAGCGTGCGAGAGGGCCTGCCTTCCGTCCGCGGAGCGGGGAGGCGGCCACGTCGTGGAAAGGCGGTGCGATCACGCGACGATGGCCCTTCGAGTGGGGCACCGACGGGAGCGAGGGGAGCTCGGGACCCCTCGTGTTCGCGTACAGTTTTTGCGCGATGCGGGCTGTCGTGATCACCAAGCGCGGGGGTCCAGAGGTCCTCCAGGTTCAGGAGCGCCCCGATCCGCCGGTGGGACCCGGCGAGGTTCGCATCGCAGTCAAGGCGGCGGGGATCAACTTTGCCGACACGCTTGCCCGAACCGGGCTCTACCGGGACTCGCCGCCGGTGCCGTGCGTGATCGGCTACGAGGTGGCGGGCGAAGTGGAGTCGGTCGGAGACGGGGTCGAGTCGGTCAAGCCGGGTGATCGGGTGCTCGCAGGTACGCGCTTCAACGGTCAGGCAGAGCTGGTCACAGTGCGGGAGGACATGGTCTACGAGTTGCCCGATCACCTTTCCTTCGAGGAGGGCGCGGCCTTCCCGGTCAACTACGCGACCGCCCAGGCGGGGCTTGTCCTGATGGGAGGCCTGAAAGCGGGTGAGCGGGTCCTGATCCACGCGGCGGCTGGCGGCGTGGGAATCTCGGCAACGCAGATTGCCAAGCGCATCGGCGCTGAGGTGTACGGCACCGCGTCAGCCTCCAAACATGACGCGATCCGCGAGCAGGGAGTGGACCATGCGATCGACTACCGCAACCAGGATTTCGCCGAGGAGGTGCGCCGGCTCACGCGTGGCGAGGGGATCGACGTCGCCTTCGACGCCCTTGGCCCGTCGAGCTTCCGCAAGGACTACCAGTTGCTCCGCCCAGGCGGGCGGCTGATCATGTACGGGGCCTCGGAGGTGCAGACCGGCGAAAGGCGCAGTGTGCCGGTCGCGCTTCGCACGCTTGCCAAGAGCCCGTTCTCGTCGATGCCCTGGTGGAAGGGGCTAGGTGTGATGAACGAAAACAAGGGTGTGTTCGGCCTCAACCTTCTCTCCTGGTGGGACGCCGAGGGAAGTCTCGACCGGGTGATTGCGCCATTGCTATCGGGGCTCCAAGAGGGGAAGCTGAAGCCGGTCGTCGCGGCGGTTTTCTCATTTGACCAAGCGCCCGACGCGCACCGCTTCATCGCCGAGCGGCGCAATGTCGGCAAGGTCATACTGGTCCCCTAATCGCGCCTAGCTCGGAGCTTGCAGGGATCATCCCGAGGATTCGGGGCAGCGCTCGGTCTCGTCCCGCTCGCCGCCAAGACGGGCGGCGCGACCGCCCGATCTGGTTGACGTCGGCACGCCCCGCCACGCACATCGAGCCGGATCCCGATGATCCATGCGGCGACAAAGGAGCGCTCCGCCGGCGCCGGCCCGGGGCGATTGCAACGCCACGGCGGCAGTCGTGAGAGCGCGCTACTCCTTCAGCGCGGAGCGGCCGTGGGAAGGTTCCGCCACCGCATCCCGGAAGAGCAGCGGCCCGCCGCCGTTGCTGCAGCCGTGGCTTTGCGTCAGCCCGGCTCGCGTTCGGCAAACACGCCAAACGTCGCCATCGCATGCGTCCAGTTGAGAGCACCCAAGTCGCGAAAGCGAGCCTGGACCAGGTCGGCCCTCACACCCCAACGGTCGCGTAGACCTTCGAGCGCTGGATGCTTGCAGTGGCAGACGACCGCGCCGGTGCCGGCGGTCGGGCGCTTCCCGGCGCGGGGAGCGGTTCGCTGCTGAATTAAGGCGTGAGGCGGTGACGCTGGCGTCGCTGCTCCTTTGACCTGCTTGCGGTCGCCGCCCATGGACAGACCGTCTCCGCGTGAGCGCGTCCGTCGTCACCCGAAAGGGATGAGGTCGGCTCCTCGTCCGTCGGTCAGCATCCTGGTGGCCCGCTAGTCCGGGGCGCCGGCGATGGCAAACGCTTCCCACGATACGATCGCGACGGCGGAGGAGC
>Ga0187781_10002255_pt1 | contig 14710 bp, 16 predicted proteins | sample 0715_SJ02_MP02_2_FD_132447 | JGI IMG/M metagenome (GOLD analysis project Ga0187781, IMG submission 132447) | Tropical peat soil microbial communities from peatlands in Department of Meta, Colombia - 0715_SJ02_MP02_20_MG | ecosystem: Environmental > Terrestrial > Soil > Wetlands > Peat | place...
CCGTTCTCCGTCGTCCTGTTCGACGAGATCGAGAAGGCGCACCCGGACATCTTCAACTCGCTGCTGCAGATCCTGGAGGACGGCCGGCTGACCGACGCCCAGGGCCGCACGGTCGACTTCAAGAACACGGTCATCATCATGACCACCAACCTGGGCACCAGGGACATCTCGAAGGGCCTGCGGATGGGTTTCTCCCGGGAGGGTGATGCCGCCGGCACCTACGACCGGATGAAGAACAAGGTGCAGGAGGAGCTGAAGCAGCACTTCCGGCCCGAGTTCCTCAACCGCGTGGATGACATCATCGTCTTCCACCAGCTCGAGCGCGAGGAGATCTTCGCCATCGTCGACCTGATGATCGCCAAGGTGGACGATCGGCTCAAGGACCGCGACATGGCCATCGAGCTGCGGCCGGCGGCCAAGGACCTGCTGCGCGATCGTGGCTATGACCCGGTGCTGGGCGCCCGTCCGCTGCGCCGCACGATCCAGCGGGAGATCGAGGACAGCCTGTCCGAGAAGATCCTGTTCGGCGAGCTGCGGCCGGGCCAGATCGTCATCGTCGACGTCGAGGGCAGCGGCGAGACCGCCAAGTTCACCTTCACCGGCGTGCCGAAGCCCGAGGTGCTGTCCGACGCGCCGGCGCCCGACATCGCCAGCGAGCCGGTGCCCACCAAGAGCAGCGCGGTCGGCAGCTCAACGGGCGGTGCCAGCGCCCAGGACGGCGGCACCGCCTCCGCGCTCGGCTGACCCGCCAACCCGAAGCCCGGGCCTGTGTTGTGCAGGCCCGGGCTTCGGGTGTTCCCGGACCTCCACCAAGCGGTGCTTCGGCGCCCTCCTAGGCGGCTCCGGGCAGCGCGTAGCGGCCGTCCGGGAGGGGATCGGCCAGGCCGTCGGCGACCAGCCCGTCCAGGGCGCGGGCCAGCTGGACCCGGTCGGCCCACACCGCGTCGAGGTCGGCCCGCGTGACCGGGCCGCCACCGTCGCGCAGCACCGCGAGCAACCGCCCGCGGCACTGCCGGTCGGTGCCGTCGTACCGCTGGGTCCGCCCCCGGAAGCGCCCGGCCCCGTCCCGGTCCTCGGGGCGGCCGGCGGCCAGCCAGGCACAGTGCCGGGCCACCGGGCAGTCGGCGCAACGCGGACCGGCCGCGGTGCAGACCAGCGCGCCCAGCTCCATCACCGCCACCGACCAGCGCGCCGCGACGGCGGGCTCGGCGGGCAGGAGCGACTCCGCCATCCGCCGCTCCGCCGGCGACGGCGTGCGGCGAGGCCGCGGCTGGCCGGCCACCAGCCGGGCCAGCACCCGGCGCACGTTGGTGTCGAGCACGGCGTGCCGCTGGCCGAAGGCGAAGCTGGCCACCGCCGCGGCGGTGTAGCTGCCGATCCCCGGCAGCGCCAGCAGCGCGTCGATGTCATCGGGCACGATCCCGCCGTGCCGCTCGGTCACGATGGTGGCCGTCTCGTGCAGCCGCAGCGCGCGCCGCGGGTACCCGAGCCGACCCCACTGCCTGATCGCCTCGCCGGCCGGCTCGACCGCCAGCGCGGCCGGCGTCGGCCACCGGGCGAGCCAGTCCTGGTGCGCGGGCACCACCCGCGCCACCGGCGTCTGCTGCAGCATGATCTCGCTGACCAGCACCGACCAGGGCGTGGCGCCGGGTCCGCGCCACGGCAGGTCGCGCGCGTGACGCGAGAACCAGTCCAGCACCGGCTCCGTGAAGGGCGTGGTCATGACGCCCCTATCGTGGCACGATCCGGTGCCATCCCGTGCCGCCCGTACCCGGCCGCGCCGTGCCACCCCGGGCCAGGCCGGGGCCCGGGAGCTGACCCTCAGGGCTGAGTCCCCAGCACTCCGGCCAGCGCCTGGCGGATGTCCTCGACCTGGACCACCTCGATGAGCTGGGCGGCGTCACGGTCGCTGTCCAGGCCCGCCGAGCCCGCGGGCACCACCGCCCGGCGGAAGCCCATCCGCTCGGCCTCGGCCAGCCGGCGCGCCAGGCCCGCGATGCGGCGCACCTCGCCGGCCAGGCCGACCTCGCCGATGGCCACGACCCCGTGTGGCACGCTCAGGTTCGCCGCGGAACTGGCCAGCGAGATGGCCACGGCCAGATCCACCGAAGGCTCGGTCAGGCGGACGCCGCCCACGGTGGCCGCGTACACGTCCTGTCGGCCCAGCTTGAGCCCGGCCCGGCGCTGCAGTACGGCGAGCACCATGCCCACCCGGGCGGCGTCCAGCCCGGACGTGGTCCGGCGGGGCACCTCGAGCACCGAGGTCCCCACCAGGGCCTGCACCTCCGCGGGCAACGGCCTGCGTCCCTCCAGCGTGACCGTGACGCAGGTGCCGGGCACGGGCTCGCGGTGCTGGGAGAGGAACAGCCCGCTCGGGTCGGGCAGCCCGATCAGGCCGTACTCGCCGAGGTCGAAGCAGCCGACCTCCTCCGTCGGCCCGTACCTGTTCTTCACCGCTCGCACCATGCGCAGCTGGGAATAGCGGTCGCCGTCGAAATGCAGCACCACGTCGACCAGGTGCTCCAGGGCCCGCGGCCCGGCCACCGAACCATCCTTGGTGACGTGCCCGACCAGGATGGTCGCCATCGACCGCTCCTTGGCCACGGCGATCAGGGCGCTGGCCACCGCCCGGACCTGGGTCACCCCGCCCGGGGCTCCCTCGACCTCCGCGGCGGCGATGGTCTGCACCGAGTCGATGATGAGCAGCCGGGGCTCGACCTCGTCGATGTGACCGAGCACGACGTCGAGGTCGGTCTCGGCGGCCAGGAAGAGCCGGTCGCTGACCGCGCCGATCCGGTCCGCGCGCGACCGGACCTGAGCGGCGGACTCCTCCCCGGTCACGTAGAGCACCGGGCCGGCCTCCGCCACCAGGGCCCCCGCCTCGAGCAGCAGGGTCGACTTGCCCACCCCCGGCTCGCCCGCCAGCAGCAGCACCGCGCCGGGCACCAGCCCGCCGCCGAGCACCCGGTCCAGTTCGTCCAGGCCGGTCGGGCGCGCCCGGGCGTCGGTCGCGTCCACCTGGCCGATGGGCCTGGCCGGGGTGCTGACCGGAGCGGCCGTCCGGTAGGACACGGCGCGGATGCCCGCGCGGGCCGGCCGGGCACTCGCGGCCTCCTCCACCGTGCCCCAGGCCTGGCACTCGCCGCATCGCCCGGTCCACTTGGCCGCCTGCCAGCCGCACTCGGTGCACCGATAGCCGGCCGCCCCCGTCGATGACTTCGCCATGGCCCGCACCATAACGGCTGCCACCGACAATCTCAGTAAGCTGGAACCGACGTCTACGGAGGGAGCACGCAGTGAGCGGCGCGGCCAGAGCACCGGGCACGCCCGTCGCCCTGTCCACCTCCTCCGCCTACCCCGAACGCACGCCGGACGCCTTCGAGATCGCCGCCCGCCTGGGTTACGACGGGATCGAGGTCATGGTCTACACCGATCCGGTGAGCCAGACCGCGGACGCGCTGAGGGGTCTCAGCGACTATCACCAGGTGCCCATCCTGGCCGTGCACGCGCCGAGCCTGCTGCTCACCCAGCGGGTGTGGGGCCGCGAGCCGTGGGAGAAGCTGCGCCGGGCCAAGGACCTCGCCGAGCGGGTCGGGGCCCGGGTGGTCGTGCTGCACCCGCCGTTCCGCTGGCAGCAGGACTACGCCCGCGGCTTCGAGCAGGGCCTGGCCGCCATGGCCGCCGAGACCGACGTCATGTTCGCGGTGGAGAACATGTACCCGCTGCGGGTCGGCAGCAGCGAGGTCGCGCCGTACTCACCGCACTGGGACCCGACCGCGCTCGACGTCCCGCACGTCACGCTGGACCTGTCGCACACGGCCGCCTCGGGCTCCGACGCCCTGGCCATGGCCGCCGAACTCGGCGGCCGCCTGACCCACGTTCACCTGGCCGACGGCACCGGGGCGCCGTCCGGGCCGTTCCCGGATGAGCACCTGGCGCCAGGCCGCGGCGGCCAGCCGTGCGCCGAGCTGCTCGGTCTGCTGTCCGCGACGGGCTACCCGGGCGTGGTCGTGGTCGAGGTCAACACCAACAGGGTGCCGACGCGAGAGGCCCGCCTGGCGGACCTGGCTCAGTCGCTGGCGTTCGCCCGGGAGCACCTGTCCCTCCCCGCCGGGCAGGCGACCCGGGGGTTCTAGCGGTTAGTCTCCTGCCATGACAGCGAGCACGCTCATCACCGTGGCCCCGACGGGCGCCGAGGCCGACAAGGCGGCGGTACCCGCCCTGCCGGTGACCCTGGACGAACTCGTCGGCACGGCCAAGGAGTGCCAGGCCGCGGGCGCCGCGGTCATCCACGTACACATCCGGGACGAGGCGGCCCGGCCCACCCTGGACCAGGGACGGCTGGCCGCTACCGTCGCCGCGCTGCGGGACGGCACGGACCTCATCGTCCAGCTCTCCACCGGGGGCGCGGTAACCGACAGCTTCGCCGGCCGGCTGGCCGTCCTGGACGCCGGCCCGGACGCCTGCTCGCTGACCTGCGGCACGGTCAACTTCGGCGACGACGTCTTCAACAACCCCTGGCCGTTCATCAAGGACCTGTACCAGCTGACCCAGGAACGCCAGGTGGTCCCGGAGTTCGAGCTGTTCGATCTCGGGCACGTGGCGACGCTGCACCGGCTGCTGGGCGAGTTCGGCCCGCCGGCCGGCGGGCACGTGCACTGCGATCTGGTGATGGGCGTGCCGGGCGGCATGCCGGGGGACGTGGCCACGCTGGCCGCGGCCGTGGCCGCGCTTCCGGCCGGCGCCACCTGGTCGGCGACCGGTATCGGCCGGACTACGCTGCCGGTACTGTTCGGGGCGCTGGCGGCGGGCGGCCACCTGCGGGTCGGCATGGAGGACACGCTGTCCTTCGCCCGGGGCCGCCCCGTGGCGCGCAACGCCGAGCTGGTGGAACGGGCCGCGGAACTGGCCAGGTTCGCGCAGCGTCCGCCGATGCGCCCCGCCGAGGCCCGCGCCTTCCTCGGCATCCCGGACCGCTCAGCCTGACCCGCGACCCGCCCAGCCGAAGGTCTGACCCGCGACCCGCCCAGCCGAAGGTGCTTGCTGTCCCGTTTGCAATTGCAAGCACCCCGTGGCACACTGGAGGCATGGCCAACCAGACAGTCAAGTCGATCGGCGACTACATACGGGAGCAGCGCGAGCAGGCCAGGATCTCCGTGCGCCAGCTGGCGCAGCAGGCCGGCGTCTCCAACCCGTACCTGAGCCAGATCGAGCGGGGCCTGCGCAAGCCGAGCGCGGACATCCTGCAGCAGATCGCCAAGGGGCTGAGGATCTCCGCCGAGGCGCTCTACGTGCAGGCCGGCATCCTGGAGGACCGGCCGGTCGACTCCGGGGTGCGTTCAGCCCTGTTGGCCGACCCGGAGCTGTCCGAGCGGCAGAAGCAGGTCCTGATCGAGATCTACGAGTCGTTCCGCAAGGAAAACGCGGCCGCCGCCGAGACCAGGGCCGCCGAGGCCGAGGCCGCTCAGGCCGCCGCCAAGGCCGCGGACGAAACGAAGGCCTCCAAGTCGTCGTGGTCGGCCGCGACGGCCGAGGCAGAGCAGGACGAACGATCCGGTGACGCCGATACCGTTTCCGGCCAAACGGCTCCCTCCGATTAGGTAGCGTGATTCTCGTGTTCGGTGACTACACCCCGCTCAGGTATTTCTTCCACGCCCTGGGCCTGGCGGCGTTCGTCGTCGAGGCCTGGGCGTTCATCGACGCCATCAGGCGTCCGGGACCGGCCTTCGTGGCCACCGGCAAGCAGACCAAGCAGCTCTGGCTGATCATCCTCGGCGTGGCCGCCGTCGTCGGGCTGTACGGGGCGGTCTACGGCGTGGGACCGGTGTCCATCCTGCCGGTGGCGGCCTTCGTCGCGGCCGCCGTCTACCTGGCTGACGTGCGACCCAAGGTCAAGGAATTCCGCAACAGCGGAAGCACCAGCTCGGGTCCGTACGGCCCCTGGTAGGCGCCCGGCCCGGCAGTCGCTGCTCAGTACCGGCCGGAGCCCGCGCGTCGGGCCAGCTGCCGCGCGGCCGCTAGACGATGAGGAGTGCCACCGTCGCCGCGACCAGCAGGCCCGCGGTGAGGCAGACGGCCGCGCTCGCGGCCGCGGGCAGCGGGCGCACGGGCAGCAGCAGCCGCGCCACCCGGGCGGCCATGTCGCCCTCGCCGACCGCCAGCGCGCCCGCCGGGGCCGGGTACGTGCCCGCCGTGCCGAACCGCACCAGCGCCGACACGAGCTCCCGGGCCGGCCGCCCGCGCAGGGCCCGGTCGTCGGCGAGCATCTCGACCAGCAGCGCCACGGCGCCGTGGGCCTCGGCGCAGGTCGCCGAGTGCGGGAACGCGCGCCGCAGCGCCGTGAACGGCAACAGCACGAGGTCGTGCCGTTCCCGTAGGTGCGCACGCTCGTGCGCGAGCACCGCGGCCAGCTCACCCCGGCCGAGCAGCTCCAGAGTCCCGACGGACAGGACCACGATCCGGGAGCGCAGCCCGGGCAGGCAGTACGCCGCCGCGGTGGGGTAGTCGACGACCAGTGCGCCGGGCACCTTCGGGTCGCCGTGGGCCAGCAGGGCCAGCAGGGTTCGCTGTCTGCGCCTGGCCTGCAGGGCCGCCGCGGACGCGGCGATGAGCACCCAGCACAGCGAGGCAAGCAGGGCCAGCCCCGCGGCCAGGCAGGTCATCCGGAAGGCCAGCAGCAGGGCCGGGAGCGCGTTGACCAGGCCGGAGGCCACCGGGAATCGGAAAGCGGCCCGGGGCCAGACCGTGCCGAGGTGCAGCAGGGAGTGGGCCACGCCGAGGTGATCGCCGGGCAGGCCCAGGCTGACCAGCGTGCCGACAGCCGCCAGGCCCCCGGCCAGGCCGAGCGCCTGCCAGAGCAAGATGGCCGCGGCCGGCGATCGGCGCGGCCAGCTGGCTTGCGCCAGGGCCGAAGCTCCAAGCACGCTCCCCATGGCGAGCGCGGCCAGTAGCGCCGCGTCAGCCAGAGCCTTCATCTCCTCCGCCGTCACCTTCAAGTACTTCCAGGGCATCGCGCAGCACGTCTGCCTCGACGCCGGAGACGGACTGAGCGAACCGCGTCAAGGCGGCCGTGCGATCTCCGGTTTGATCCAGCGCGGTCAGCATCAGCTCGGTCACATAGGTCTCTCGGGTCGCGGCAGGACAGTAGCGCCAGGCCCGCCCGTCGCGCTGCCGCTTGGCGAAACCTTTCTTCGCGAGCCTGTCGAGCACCGTCATCACGGTGGTGTGAGCTAGATTACGTTCGGTCAGCCTAGCACTGACCTCTCGCACCGTGAGAGGGGAGTCCGTCTCCCAGAGAATATCCATGATGGCGCGCTCGAGATCACCCAACCGGTTCACGGTCGTCAATGTACCCGTTATGCGGGCTATCGAATAGCCAGGGCCATTTAATAGGCGGGGCGAATGCGGATCACACTCGTAAACGGGGATATCACCAGGCAGCAGACCGACGCGATCGTCAATGCGGCGAACTCGTCGCTGCTCGGCGGGGGCGGCGTCGACGGCGCGATTCACTCCCGTGGCGGCCCGGAGATCCTCGCCGCGTGCCGGAGGCTGCGCGCTGAGGCCTATCCCGACGGCCTGCCCACCGGCCAGGCGGTCGCCACCACCGCGGGCCAGCTGGCCGCCACCTGGGTGATCCACACCGTCGGCCCGGTGTACTCCCGCCACGAGGACCGCTCTGCCCTGCTGGCCTCGTGCTACACCGAATCGCTCCGGGTCGCGGCCGACATCGGCGCGCGGACGGTGGCCTTTCCCGCCGTGTCCGCCGGCATCTACGGCTGGCCGGCCGACGACGCGGCCCGCATCGCCGTCACCACCGTCCAGGCCGCCGAGCAGCCCAACGTGACCGAGGCCCGCTTCGTCTTGTTCACCCCAGACCTATACGAGCACTTCCGGCGCGCCCTAGCCGCCCTCACCGCCTAGCACCCGCCCCCCGGGCCCGCGCCGCCGAGCATCCGCCCGCCCAGGCCCACGCCGGAACCGATGGTTGGGCCTCTCTAATGGCAAGAACCGGTAGAGAGGCCCAACCACTGGTTGGGTGACGAGCATGTGAGTGACGCGAGAGTCTGCCGGGGCTGCAGTGCATACCGGGACCGCGTCTGGCCCCGTCCGACCCCAGCCAGCCCCGTCCGACCCCAGCCAGCCCCGTCCGACCCCAGCCGGCTGCGTCCGGGCTCGCCCCTCACCGGTCCGGGTCGGCGAAGCGCGCGAACGCGCGCAGGTTGGCCAGGCTCTCGCCGCGCTTGGCCCGCCAGGCCCATTCCCGGCGGATCGAGGAGGCGAAGCCGAGTTCCAGGGCCATGTCGAAGTTCTCGTCGGCGTAGCTGAGCACGCAGCCGAGCAGCCGGTCGATGTCCGCCGTGCTGGTGGCGCTCAGCGGCAGTCGGCCGGTCAGGTACACGTCACCGACCGGATCCAGGCTGAAGTGCACCCCGTACATGCGGCCGTTTCGTTCCAGCAGGAAGCGGTAGAAGGCGGCGTGGTTCTCGTCCGGCTGGCGGCAGAAGAACGCCTCCACGGCCAGGCTGTGCGCGCCGACGATCAGCCAGGTCATCGTGGCCAGCTTGTGCTGGCCTGCCAAGCTGACCAGGTATGCGCCGGGGCGCGGGCTCTCATAGGCCAGGCCTAGATCGGCCAGGGCCGTTTCGATTGCCGCAGCGGCAGGAACGTCGTCGGTCATTCCGATATGGTCGCAGTTGCTTTCAGGGCTGGGAGGATGTCAAGGCTCCGGTATACACCCTCTGCGCCATGGCGTCGGTGTACACCCCGGTCAGCCGTTCCGCGGTCATCGGCCAGCCGAAACCGGACGCGTGCTCCAGGGCCCCGCGCGATAGCTCAAGGAGCCGCAACGGAGACGCCAAGAGCCCGGACAGCACCCGCGCCCACACCACGGGATCGTGCCCGTCCACCAGGATCCCGGAGTACCCGTCCCGCACGGCCGTCCGCAGCCCCCCGACCGCGGCCGCCACCACCGGCGTGCCGCAGGCCTGAGCCTCCAGCGCCACCAGCCCGAACGACTCCGAGTGCGACGGCACCAGCACGATGTCCGCGGCCCGGTACCAGTCGGCCAGCTCACGCTGCGGGCACGGCGGCTCCAGCCGCACATACTCGGAGATGCCCAGCCCCGACGCCAGCCCGGCCAGCCGCCCCGGCGCGCCCACCTCAGACCCGCTCGGCCCGCCCACGATGACCACCACGAGACGATCGGCCAGCCACGGACACGAACGCAGCAGCGAGGCTGCCGCGCGCAACACGATGTCCGGCCCCTTCAGCGGCTGGATCCGTCCCGCGAACACCAGCACCACCGCGTCAGCAGCCAGCCCCAGCCGTCGGCGCACAGCCGAGGCCCGCGAGACAGCCAGGTCCCGCGAGACAACCGAGCCCGAAGCCGACGACGCAGGCGAGAACACCGACAGGTCCACCCCGGGGCTGACCGTCTCCACCCGCCACGGGTCGGCGCCGTACAGCTCGATCAGCTGGCGGGCTTCCTCGGCGGTGTTAGCCACCAGCCGGTCGGCCGCCGCGATAACCGAAGCCTCACCCCGGATCCGTGCCTCAGGCTCGGCGCAGTCGCCGCTGGCCAGGGCGAGGTTCTTCACCTTGCCCAGGGTGTGCATCGACTGCACCAAAGGCACCCCCCAGCGCTCTGCCGCCCGGGCCGCGACCTGGCCGGACAGCCAGTAGTGCGCGTGCAGCAGGTCGTACCGGCCCGGCGCGAACGCGGCCTCGGTGCGCAGCACCCCGAACGTGAACGAGCAGATCTGCGCCGGCAGCGCGTTCTTGTCGAGCTCCTCGAAGGGCCCGGCCACCACGTTGCGGACAAGCACGCCGGGGACCAGCTCCACGGTCGGCGGGGTGTCCCGGCAGACGGCCCGGGTGAAGATCTCGACCTCGAGGCCGCGCTCGGCCAGGCGCTTGGACACCTCGACCACGTAGACGTTGAGCCCGCCGGCGTCGCCGGTGCCCGGCTGGTCCAGCGGAGAGGTGTGCAAACTCACGGTCGCGATCCGGCGAGGGGTCCTGCGTGGCACGCTCTAAGCAACCCCGTCGAGCCACCACCTGTTCCCCGGCTACGCTTAACTCTTATGAAGACCCTGGTGCTGCTGCGACACGGCGAGAGCGACTGGAACGCCAAGGGCCTGTTTACCGGCTGGGTGGACGTGGGCTTGTCCGAGGTCGGCGCGAACGAAGCGGTGAACGGCGGCAAGCTGCTCGCCGCCTCCGGCCTGCGCCCCGACGTGGTGCACACCTCGGTGCTGACCCGGGCCATCCAGACCGCCCACCTCTCGCTGGAGGAGGCGGGCCTGCTCTGGCTGCCGGTACGCCGCTCCTGGCGGCTGAACGAGCGGCACTACGGGGCGCTGCAGGGCAAGGACAAGGCCGCGACCCGGCGCGAGTTCGGCGACGAGCAGTTCATGCTGTGGCGCCGCTCCTACGACGTGCCGCCGCCGCCCATCGCCGACGACGACCCGCTGTCCCAGTCCGATGACCCGCGCTACGCGGGAATGCCGCCCGAGCTGCGGCCGCGCACCGAGTGCCTCAAGGACGTGGTGGCCCGCATGCTCCCGTACTGGTACGACGGGGTGGTGCCCGACCTTAACCAGGGCACCGTCCTGATCGTCGCCCACGGCAACTCGCTGCGCGCGCTGGTCAAGCACCTGGACGGCATCAGCGACGCTGCGATCGCCGAGCTGAACATCCCGACCGGCATCCCGCTCGTCTACGAGCTCGACGACGCCTTCCGGCCCGCCGTCCCCGGCGGCCGCTACCTGGACCCGGACGCCGCCGCCGAGGCGGCCGAGGCGGTCAAGAACCAGGGCCGCTGAGCGAACCCAAGGCCTTGGGGCGCCCTGCGGCGGTCAAGAACCACGGACGAAGCCGCAACCTAACGCGAGCCCAGGTCCCCGTGAACCCGGCCTTGCCGGAGGTTGTCCGGCAGATGAACAACCTTCGAATATCGCCTGGTGAGCCCTGGCCCGCTGTTTTCGGCACGGGGCTACCGCATACCATTAACGCTGTGAGTCTTCCCCGTTCACGTCGTTGGACGGTGCTGGCCACGGGGGGACGAACCTCAAAGCCCCCCTGGCGCCGCCCGCCCACGCGAACAGCGGAGATCGCATGGCGTTTAGAACCACCAGGAACGGCACCGTACGCTCCGCGCGCAACCCCCGGCTCCGGCCCGGCCACCAGGTCGCCCGGCTGCCACCGGGCATCGCCGCCGTCCTGTCCGTGCTCTCCTCCTCGGCCGTCGTCGTGGACAGCAACGACCGCGTGCTGCGGGCGAGCGCCGCGGCCCGCGCCTTCGGCCTGGTCAAGGGCGACCGGCTCATGGTCACCGAACTGGCCGCCCTCGCTCGCCAGGTGAGAAGGGACGGGGAGATCCGCGAGGGCGAGTTCGAGGTCCCGGTCCCGCGGCTCGGCGGACGCACGACGAGCTTCGCGGTACGCGTGGCCCCCCTGGGCGCGGCCGTCGGCGGCGGCGGGCTGGTCCTGGTCCTGGCCGAAGACCAGACCGAGAGCCGACGGGTGGACGAGGTCAAGCGCGACTTCGTGGCCAACACCAGCCACGAGCTCAAGACCCCGGTCGGCGCCCTGGCTCTGCTGGCCGAGACCATCGAGGACGCGGCCGACGACGCCGAGGCGGTGCGCCGGTTCGCGGGCAAGATGCGGCAGGAGGCGCAGCGGCTGACCAACCTGGTCCAGGACCTGATCACGCTGTCCCGGATCCAGGCCGTCGAGCCGGTCCCCGACCCGCACCCGGTCGAGCTCGACACGGTGGTCGCCGAGGCCCTGGACCGTTGCCGGATGAAGGCGAACGCCCGCGGCATCACGCTGGCCTCCGCCGGCACCCGCGGCCTGTCCGTGCTCGGCGACGAGGACCTGCTGGTCACCGCACTGCGCAACCTGCTGGAGAACGCCGTCGCCTACAGCCCGGAACGCACCCGCGTGGTCGTCTGCCTGAAGAAGGCCGGCGACGGCAGCGCCGAGCTCAGCGTGACCGACCAGGGCATCGGCATCCCCGAGCGCGACCTGGAGCGGATCTTCGAGCGCTTCTACCGGGTCGACCCGGCGCGCTCGCGCGCGACCGGCGGCACCGGCCTCGGGCTGGCCATCGTCAAGCACGTGATGGCCGCGCACAACGGCCACGTCACGGTGCGCAGCGTCGAAGGATCCGGGTCGACGTTCACCCTGTTCATCCCGCTACGGAATGCCCACGAGCCCCAGGAGGGACTCAAGTGACACGTGTGCTGGTAGTTGAGGACGAGGATTCGTTCAGCGACGCCATCTCGTACCTGCTCCGCAAGGAAGGCTTCGAGGTCGCGGTCTGCGCCACCGGCCCCGACGCGCTCGACACCTTCGACCGGACCGGTGCCGACCTGGTCCTGCTCGACCTCATGCTGCCGGGCCTGCCGGGCAGCGAGGTGTGCCGGTCGCTGCGGGAGAAGTCCAACGTGCCGGTGATCATGCTGACCGCCAAGGACGGCGAGATCGACAAGGTGGTCGGGCTGGAGCTCGGCGCGGACGATTACGTGACCAAGCCGTTCTCGTCCCGCGAGCTCGTCGCCCGGATGCGCGCGGTGCTGCGGCGCCGCGGCGAGCCGGACGACGCGGCCGAGTCGGCCCTGGAGTCCGGCCCGGTGCGGATGGACGTGGACCGGCACGTGGTCACCGTCCGCGGCAGCACCGTGCAGCTGCCGCTGAAGGAGTTCGAGCTGCTCCAGGTGCTGCTGCGCAACGCCGACCGGGTGCTGACCCGGATGCAGCTCATCGACCGGGTCTGGGGCGCCGACTACGTGGGCGACACCAAGACGCTCGACGTGCACATCAAGCGCCTGCGGGCCAAGATCGAGGTCGATCCCGCTCACCCGCAGCACATCGTCACCGTGCGCGGCCTCGGCTACAAGTTCGAATCGGTCGCGTAAAGAAACCCTTTTTACCTAACGGAACGTGGTGCCCGCGCTCGGTTTTCCCGCCCGCTACGACGTGGCCGAGGGGCTGGCCGAAGCGGTCGGCGAGACGAGCGGGTCGGCCGCCGTCCTGGCCCTCACCCTGGCCCTGTGCCGGTGCGCGGCGGTGCTCGCCGACGGCGATGCTGAGGGCACGGGGGGCGGCGGCGAGAAGGTCGTGTACTCGTAGGCGGCCGGCTCGACGGGGATCTCCAGCGGCACCGACCCCGCGGTGGAGAACTTGAGCACGAGATTCACCGTCTGCCCGCCCCTCAGCGGGCTGGTCAGGCCGGTCAGCACGAGCTCCGGCGCCGGGCCGCTCAGGTCCACCAGCGTCCCCTGGTTCAGGGTGACCGGCCCGTTGATCAGCTGAACCGAGCTCGCCACCCCTGGCGCGCTGGCCGACACCAGCTGGTCGTTGCCGTCCTGCGCGTACAGCGACAGGAACACCCCGGCCTGCCCGCCGACCGGCAGCGTGGTGTTCAGCGGGGGGCCGAGCACGAAGGCGTTATCGATGCTGATGCCGTTGGCGACGATGCTCACCCCGTTGGAGGCCGGGTGGTACTCCAGGGTGGGCGCGCTGAGGCCGGCCTCGCAGCCGGCCAGCGCCGGGACCAGTATGGCTATGGCGCCGACAAGCAGGCGGCGGGTCCAGCGCGTCACCGTGATGGCCTCCTTCATCGTTCCCGGCGGAACGGAAAGAATCGTAGCGGTCACGCCGTCGGCCCTTGACGCGGGGTCTTCCGGGCCGCCGGGTGGGGTCACGGGCCCGCTGCCGTGGGCCGGGCCTTACGGGCCGCCGGGCGGGGTCACGGACCGCCGGGCGTCGTGGGCAGGACCGGGCTCGCCGACCGGCTGGACCGGGCCGAGGAGTTCGCCGAGCCCGAAGGCCGGGCCGTTCCGCCATGGCCGGACGCGCTGGCGCTCGGCGCGCTGGCCCGTGGCGCGGTGGGCGCGGCCGATCGCAGGCCGGAGACCGCCGTGGCCGACGGGTGGGAATGGTTCTCGGGCGCCGTGGAGGGGCCGAACGTGGCCACCGACAGCATGGCCCCGGCCACCAGGCAGACGGCCAGGATGCTGGCCAGCAGCGGCATCAGGGTGCCCTGCCCGGCGAACGGCCGGGTCAGGCTGCGCAGTCGGCGGCGGCGCCGCTCGGCCCGCAGCTCGCGGTGGTAGGCGAGCACGTCGCGCTCGAGTTCACGCGCGTCATCCGGGATCTGGATATCGAGCCGAGACTCGTCCCACCCTGACTCGCCGCCAGGATTCACCCGTCACCTCCGGCGCCGAATCGGACCCTTGCTATCAGTATGGACCCGCGGAAACGAACCCAAGTTGCCGGGCTCGTCCGGATCACTCAGGTAGACTGTAGTCAACGCTGTTGCCCTCCAGTGGCGGTGCCGAGCCTGGCACGGCCAGTTGAATGGTGTGGGCGCAGGCCAGTGTTGGCTTACTGACCTGCAGATTTACCGCCGCGGACGTTTTATCGACACCGCTCGACGTGGTAAGATGGCCTTCAGCGGAAGGGGTAATTGCCACATGTCTTTCAACGTCGGCGATACCGTCGTCTATCCCCATCACGGGGCTGCTCGCATCGAAGCGGTCGAGACTCGCACTATCAAGGGCGAGGATCGAACCTATCTGGTCCTCAAGGTCGACAAGGGCGACCTGACCGTACGCGTTCCCGCGGACAATGCCGAGCTGGTAGGCGTTCGTGATGTCGTAGGCGCCGAAGGGCTCGAGCGGGTCTTCGAAGTGCTCCGCGC